>ENA-ORFA01001194-ORFA01001194.1-marine-metagenome-genome-assembly--contig:-NODE-1194-length-10433-cov-3.044612_pt1 | contig 10433 bp, 7 predicted proteins | sample MGYA00248621_ERZ508587 | MGnify/ENA primary metagenome ERZ508587 (study PRJEB26250, sample SAMN06266239) | marine metagenome | isolation source: Columbia River Estuary | place: USA:Columbia River Estuary... | reverse complement strand
CATTTAGAAAATGTGAATATGTATGTTTAATATCATTGCATTGTCTAACGACTACTGAAATGTTTACTGCTGAAATAAACCAAAATAATGTATAAAGTCCACCTATTAATAAAACCGATACAATATGAATATATATTAAATTTCGTTGTTGAATTACATCAAATACAAATGAAAATGTATGGATAATATACGCAATAACTGAAACTAATAGTGATGTAACTGACACGAACCAATGAAAATCGTAAATTCCAACTAAAGTAAAAATATCATTAGAAGCTGCCCATATTCCGGCACCAACGATCGATGGAATAGCTGTTAAAGATGATGCTATAAAATAATTTGAAATCATTTATTGATTAATCTTTTTAATATTAAAAATGTTATTTTTAAATCAATTTTTCTAGAATTGATTGTTATCTATGTATATTTGGTTAAAACGTCGTAGTATATAGAAATTATCACTTAATTTATAAACGTTATATCGTTTTTGTGATTCCGATAAAACCCCATTATATATTAATAAATCTGTTATTATATCACTTGATAAAAACATGTAAGTAAAAATAAATGTATAAAACACAATTATCTTTTTAAACGTTGTATTATTTATATTATAACTTTGTAAAAGTCTGTATGTATACAAATATAATACATAACTCCAAATTGATACATTTATCCAAGACAACATTAAAAATGAAAATTCTCTAGAACATGAATTTTTATAATAATCCAAACTAACATGTTTGTTCAATGTTGAACATTGTAAAAATGATACAGGTATATGTATAGAACAAATAAACCATAAAATAGTATTTGTAAAAACAGTGGTCAATTTTAATAACGTAAAACGTGATGTATTCAATAACCATAAAGATAACACAACTGATAAAAACGATGTGGATGTATAAAAATCATTAACTTCTAATATTGTAAACAAGTCATACGTAGTATACCAATATTGCCAAATAGAAACTGCTAGAAAAGAAGAAGCTAAAGATAGTAATAAAGTTTGAACGGGTAACACATTCATGATTATTTATTAAAAGTTGTCAGTATTGTTTTTATTTTACTTTTTTTTTATTCAATATTATTAGTATAGATGTCACCAAGTATTTTCCAATTACAAGCCCTTGGTATTCAAGATGTATATTTAACAAAAGATCCTCAAATTAATATTTTCAAATATAATTATTACCGTTATGTTAATTTTGCAACTGATACCGTCAAACTTGACTTTAACTCTAGTCTTACATTTGGACAAAAATCCACGTGTGAAATTCCTAAACGTGGACATTTATTATCAAAATTATATCTTCACATTCGATTACCTAAAATTGTATTTTCTACAGGTGATTACGCATCTTGGAGTGATACCATAGGTTATGGTATATTTTCAGATGCTATTGAATTACAAATAGGCGGGGTTACAGTTGATAGACTTTATCCACAATTTATGGATGCTTGGGATGAACTTACCAATAATAATAAACAAATAGGCAAGAATTTTATGTTATTAAAATCAGATACATATGTGAGTAATATTCAAAATGCATCAAAAGATGTAGATTTAGTAATCCCATTAGATTTTTGGTTTACAAAACGTTATAATATGGCATTACCATTATTAAGTATGTTTAAACAAGATATCAAAATAAATTTCAAATTAAGAAATTTTTCTGATTGTATAAATTACGATGGTGATTTACCACCACATCATGATATAATAACTTCTAATATTTATGCTGAATATATATTTTTAGATGATATTATATTAAAAAAATTTCAAGAACAAAAACACCAATATGTAATAGAACAAGTTCAATATAATGGAGATGAAATCATAGCTAATTCTATTAACATATACAATTCTGATTTAAAATTTAGTCATCCTTGTAAAGAAATTGTATTTTTTGCAGTAGAAACTGATAACATTAATACAAATAATTATTTTTCATATAGTAATAAAGAGGATGATTCTCCTCTTATAGAAGAGGCATCTTTGTTATTAGATGGTAAATATAGATTTGATCATTTGCCAGAATTTTATTATAGGACAATTTTTCCAGATAGTGTACATTCTGTTATACCAATGAAATATGTATATAGTATGCCATTTTGTATTCGACCAGAAGATAATCAACCAACTGGATCACTTAATATGTCTAGGTTTAACGATATTACTCTTGCTTTAAAACTATGTCAAAATAATCCACAAATGAAATTATTTGTATTTGCAGTTTCATACAACATATTAACTATTGAAAATGGGTCTGTTGTTTTAGAATTTGTACTGTAAAGTAATCAAAGTTCGTGGGAATATTATAGTAAATAATACATATATACATTAATATATATACATTATACATACAATACATTAATATTATTGTTTTGAAAAATAATAATTTCCACCATCTAATTTTGTATGACTAGGATTAGTAAATTTAGCTGCTTGATTACCATGATAATAATAACCTTCATTAGCAACATACTTTATTTTAGTTGTACCTCTGGGTAATTGTTGTCCTGGTGTATCATTTCCAGATGTTGTCACATTCCAATTATTATTATCTATGGCTGTAATTTTTGCTGTTCCCATATTACCACCATACATCATTTGCCAATCTCCACTAATATCTATCAAATCAGCGTTTCCAGAAGAAACACATTGATTATCATCAATCCAAACTCCTTGAGCAGTACATTTTTTTATTAGTTTACCAGTATAAGATGGTCCTAGTGAACATTCTCTTTCAATTATTGTAACCCCTGGTTTACCAACACCCCAACCTACATTAGGACAGTCTGGGACTGGACAACCCCGTACATCCCAACTTCCATCTTCTTTACATATTGCTATTTGATTACCACCAGATGAACATGCTCTTGTAATATTTGTACCAGGTGTTACAGGTGTATTAATACTCCAAGTTCCATCTGCTGTACAAGTTTTAGGTGCAGGAGGTGCAGGCGATGTAGACAAATCATTTTTTACAGGAGTATCTTGTTTAGATTCTGTTGGTGTAGATTCTGTTGGTGTAGAATCTGAATAACTCATAAAATACATAGAACTTGAACAACATAATACTAGTACTAAGACTAAGGCTATTATAATAATGGTAGTTGTATCCATTTATAAATATATATTATATAATATACATATATTTAATTTCTATGTTTATATTTCCAAAATTGAAAAAATAAAATTGTATCAAACAATATAGTACCAGATGATCCAACTATCCAAGGTAAATTTTCCATTACAAATTTTAATTTTGTTTCATTTGAATCGAAGTCGAGTAAATTTATAAGAACTGATATCAAAAATAACTGGTTAGCAATTGCTATATTAAAGAATGTGATAACTGATAATCCAATAACGTGTTTTCTTCGATTGTTTAACAGAATTTGGGGTAATCTAGAAGTTAAAAAAATAAATGTTGAAAACCACGCAAGAAAATTTCCTACAATAACCCGTGGAAATAATTGTAATGGAAGTTGTGTTATTATTAATACAGAATTATATACTAGAAATGTATAAACTTCTGGCATTGTCATGACATCCTTTGTATAATACAAAAGATCATACTTGTATGAATTTTCGTTCAATAATTGAGGATATGCTTGTATTGCTGGTAATCTATAATATATTACTTGACATATAAAGATTAAATCAAAAATTATATGATAAATACCTACATATAATAAAATATGACTTGTATTTTTGTATATTACAGATATTGATGAAAATGTGTCACCTATATACCAAAGTAAAATTAAATAAAAACTAATTGCATCTGATGATTTATTTCGTTTGTTTTCTAATATTTGTGGAATAAAAACAAACAACCACGCTACATTCGATAACGTACTAATTACCCAAGATAATTGTTCTCCAAGCATACTTGGATTAAATAAGACGTAATTTTTAAATAAAATATTATTCAGAACAATTAAATTTTAATTGTTTTTGTTTTTACTGTTAATACTTGACCTGGCGTTTTTGTTAATTTTACATTTTTAAGTTCCGTATAAATAACAGAATATTTGTTTGGCAAATTGTTTTTATACTCCCTAAATAAACTAGCTATTTGATTAAAATATCTTTTGGGAATGTTTTCCCCACCATTTTGTAATATAAAATGTGGGCTGCTATCATTTTCTAAATGAAACCACGTATCATTTTGTTCACACGCCCGTAATATTTGGTCATTTTCTCTTTGTGATTGACCTATTAACAAATCATATGTTTTATCGTTTTCTTCTACATGAATAGAAATCCTTTTCATTCTAATTTCGTAAACATATATTTATAAAAAACTTCAATTTTTAATAATTATTTTATTGTAAATTATTAATAATGTCTCCAGTTAGAAAGATACGGTTGCTTAGAGACCAACTTCTATATGTTGGTGATATTGTAGTTTCTGTGAAAATGAATGACAAATATGAGTCATTAACAATTGATAGATCTAAAGCTACAAGTTCATCAGTATTTACATATTGTAAACAGATGGGGTGGTTTAGAAAATGTGAAACATTTGAAGCAACTAAAAATCCATCAGTTACAGGAACAAATGACGGATGGTGGACACTTGATTTAGGAGCATCTTATGAGAATATTTATGTAAACTGTTATACAAATGCTAGCAAAATAGAATTGTTAGCTGAAAATGATGGTGTTTTGGAAAGTTATACAATTTGTCCTAGTTGTCCACGTCTTTCAGTAGATTTAAATGCGCATCCTGTAACAAATAGTAATTCGTGGGGAGCTAGTTGGCGAGAATATTATAGTGAAGTAACTGATCCAATTATAACTATAAATTGTATACAAGATGCACATTGGTCAGGGCATGTACAAGCTTGTGTAAAAGGTACTAATTCTGATAGTTGCAGTGGGTTTACACCATTTGCTGCAATAAATAAACCTTATCGTAGTTTGGTACCACAGTTTAATAATAATCGTCAAGCGTATTACTATAAAATAATAGATGAAACTCCTTGTGGATATGATACTTTACCAGGAGGTTTACAAGTCGGTGATAAAAAACAAGATGGATGTGTTGTAACATATAATACTTGTATTGGTGATAATTGTTTTAAACGCCCAGATGGAACAAAATTTTATCAAGAAAAAATTATAGGGTGTGTGGATGGTAGATTATCAAACTGGACTCCTTGGAAATGCGATAATGGACAAGCAACAAGAAAAAGAGAATGTGTACAACCACTTAATGGTGGTAAACCTTGTCCAGATCAACCATTAGTAGAAACTACTACTTGTTCAGATGGTAAACCTGGTGAATGGGGTGCGTGGATATGTGATGGGAAAAATGCAAAAAGCACACGTACTTGCGAAGCTCCTGTTAATGGAGGTGCACCTTGTCCTGAATTAGAAAGAAATCATGAATGTTCACACGGACGTTTGACAGAGTGGGGATCATGGATATGCGATGGGAAACAAAGTAAAAAAACAAGATCATGTATTCAGCCTACATATGGTGGAAATCAATGTCCAAATGAACCATTAGAAGAATTACAAGAATGTTCTCATGGACGCTTAACAGAGTGGAGCAAATGGACAGATTGTGACGGGAAAAATAAAAATAGAAAAAGAGAATGTATCCCACCTAAATTTAACGGTAATCCATGTCCAAATGAATCTCTTGAAGAAACAGAAGTATGTTCAAATGGAAGCCTAACAGAATGGTCAGATTGGGAATGTAAGGGGGTTACATCTAAAAGATCTAGAACTTGTGAAGCTCCAACTAATGGAGGTAAACCTTGTCCAGATGGACCTCTTGAAGAATCAAAGGGCTGCGTTGATACAAATATTACAATAGTTTTAATATTGTTATTTTTGTGTTTATTAAGTAGTTCTATATTCGTTATAAAGCGATAATTGCAAAATAATTAGAATATCTAATATAATTATTTTGTATAACTTTTTCAACTACTTTTTACATTTTGTGCAAATTGTATTGTTTCCATTGTTTGGTCACAATATTTTGCTTCTTGTCTAACACAACAAATAGTAATAAATTTAGTTGGTTTCCAATCCTGAGTACTAGTTTTTTGTTTACTGCCCAAGTTATCTAAGAATTTAAGTATAGGAATCATTAAGGAATTATTGCTTCCATCTATACCATTTGATTCATCTTGTGGTTGTACAAAATAATTTTGTACTTTATAAACAACGTTATATCTTTTATCTACTTTTTGTTTAGGTGTCTCTATAGTTTTTCCATTTTTCAAATTAAAATAATAAACTAAATGATTAATAGTTTCGTTTATATAAAATCCCTCGTTTAAAATACCAAATACTTGTTCTGGAGTATATTTGTCTTTATATTCTGGTTTTAAATTTTTAGCAATATTTACAACACCTCCAACTGGTGGAGGTGCCATAACACTACCTATAGAAGTTGTTGTAGTATCTATAAAAGTATTAAAGATGTCAACTGGAGATTCTCTACCAGCTGTATCAACTATAGTTACAAAACCTCGTTTACCACCTTTAAATTCTATTTCAAATACAAAATATAAATGTGATCTACTTGAATTTGGATTGTTAGGTGTTTGTTTTATACGTTTTTTTTCTACACGATATTTATCAATGGTTTCAGTTAAACTATATAAATCTTGTACTCGCAATGATTTTGTATTAATAAAGCTAGGTATTTGCTTTTCAAATTGAATTGTTTCATCTATAGATAAATCATTTAGTTGTGGTATTTTACCAATTAAATTATGAATTCTTCCAGAGACTTGACGATTGTTAAAGTTTATTTTGTCATAGTATTGTTCAAATAAATGTTTTAATCGAATGTTTTCCACACCTTCTAAATTTGCTAATCCGTAATGTAATATACCAGGACCCCCATTTAAACCTAATAATGTAGCTGTTTTACCACTCCCACTTAAACCATATCCAAAAATAACAATCGAATATCCATCTTCAACCTGTTTAAATGTGGTATATAATCCTGGACTTGTTGATTCAGATGATTCTATAATATCATTTGTATTTATCTTTAAACTATCATCAGATATTGTACCTCGTTGACCAGTATATACATCTGCATTTATAAAATCTTCTTCAAAAATTCCATAGAATTCACCAAAAACAGAACGTTCTTTGTATTTTGTATTTGGAACAGATGAACAATCTACATATAAAGATTTTGTTCGTTTCTTTTCAATCGTCTGTAATTCTATAACATTTTCATTTTTTTGATTACTAAGCAATGGTCTTATTCTAATATATATCCTAACAGCTCCAGCTAAATCTTCATAAATATTTGTTAAACGCATATCTTGTTGTCTATATTCTATTTTATTAACTTCCCAGTAATCCAATAGATTAACAAGACCCTGACAATACGATTCAGGAACTCTTGATCTTGATGTTTTTGATTTCAAATATTCAAAATTTGGACTACTTATATAATCCGCCAAGTTTAAAAATTTAATATGATTTATAATTTCTGTTTTTACTTTTTCAAAATCTGATCGTATAGTCTGTTTCATTGTATCACTAAGCTGTTCAAATGCCCCTAAATTATTTGTTATAATATCATCTAATTTCTTTATGATTTCTTGTTTTCTATAAAAAATATTGTTTAGTGAAGCAAAATTTGTAACTATGGTATAACAATTATCATAATCTACTATTTTTTGTATAGGAGTATTTCTATTTCGTTCTAATAATCCCCTTACTTCTGCAAGTTCTTTTTGTAATTCCGGTATACGTTTATTTATATCCTTAAGTCTATCTATTTCAGATTGCATCTTCACAATTTGACTACCCCTTTCTGATATAGTTCTTTCTTTTTCCAATATAATACTTTCTTTTTCCGATACATTCCTTTGTAAATCAGATTTTTCAGATGTCATATCAGAAATACTTTTATCCTTTTGTTTAATAATATCATCCTTTAAAGACAATTGTGTTAATTGATCATTGATTGTCTTTTTAAGATAAGATTCTACGTCTAATATATTTTGTTTTAAGCGTTGAATTTCTTTATTAGAAACATTTGATTTATTTAACTCCGTATCTAAAACACTTTGTAAATTACCTTTTGCTAATTCAAAATCTTTTAATAATTTGCGTTTTTGTTCAGATACGTCAATCCTAGATTTTTCAACCCAAGATATCCACTTTTTAACATAATCACGTATCGCAGCTATAACTTGATCTTTTTCTTGTAATAACTTTTCCTTACATCTTGTTTTATACCCATCTAATAAATCTTTCTGTAAAGCAGATTGTTTTAATTCCTCCTTAGCTATTGATAATTCTGATTTTATTCGCTCAATTGCATTTGTTAATTCATTAGCTCGCTTTGTACTTTCACTTAAACGAACTTCGTAATCCATAATTATATCCTTGTTAGATTTCAAATTTTCTAATGAAGCCTGTTCACCTTTCAGCATATCATCTAAACGTTGTTGTAACTTGTGTCTTTCCTCTACATCTTGTAAATGAATCCTTTCTAAATCTTCTATTTTAAGATCTTTTGATGCTATAAATTCCTTTAAGGATTCCTTGTGTTTGTTAATACCGTCCAATATAGATTGATTTTGATCTACTATTTGTTTACGACATTCATTTACTTGTTGTAAAGCATCATTGTATTGTTTAGTAATAGATTCAATCTTGTCTTCATATTGTTTTTTAATTAAAACGATTTGATTTGATTGACCATCGTACAACGTTTTGTATTCTAAAATAGATGATTCTAAACCTATAGTTTTATCTTTCAATTCAGCAACTGAAGATTCTAACCCCCTATTCTTACCAGTTAATTCTGAAATTATAGAATTCAAATTTGAAATAGAAACATCTACATCTTGTTTTTTACCTGATAATTCAGAAATAGTAGTGTTTAATGTTGATATAGAAGATACCAGATCTTTATTTTTATTAGTTAATTCTAAGACAGATGATTCTAAGCCCCTGTTCTTACCAGTAAGATCTGATACTGATGTATTAAGATTAGAAACAGATGACTCTAAATCTTTATTCCTTGATTCTAAACTGGTACTTTTACTAGTTAATTCAGAAACAGATGACTCTAAATCTTTATTCCTTGATTCTAAACTGGTACTTTTACTAGTTAATTCAGAAACAGATGATTCTAAATCTTTATTCCTCGATTCTAAACTGGTACTTTTACTAGTTAATTCAGAAATAGTATTATCAATATCCCTGGCTTTATCTGAAGATTGTGTATTTATAGTTGTCAGTAATGCCTTATTTTCGTCTGTTAATTCTGAAATACTTGATAATAATGATTTATTTTCATTAGTTAATTCTAAAACACTTGATTGTAATAATTTATTCTTGTCAGTTAATTCAGAAATAACTTTTTGTATATCTGGATGTTTATCCTGTAACTCTGTTAATCGTTTTTGTAATTCTTCTATAGCTTGTATATGTTCGGTTTTTGTAACAGTTTCTTCTTTATGTTCAAACATTTTTATCAAACGTGACTTATCTTCATTTGTAAACCCCTTTACAATAGGAATATGTTCGATAATAGTTTTTAATGTTTCAGAAGACAGGACACTTATATCAACTGGTTCTATTAATTTACAAAGTGATCCATTTGAATTAACAAATCCTATAACTAAATTATTATCTGAAATGATGAATGCTAGTGCTTTGGATTGTTGAAATTTGAATGGTGTAAAAACAACTTTTGGATATGTTTGTTTAATGTAATCTATAATAGATGTATAATCCATTCTTATTATAGAATACAAAGAAATTAATTGTATAAAAAAACTTTTATTTTTCAAGATATCCAACTACATTACCCTTTTCATCTGACATTATGTCTAATTTATTTAAAATGAAACCATCAGATAATAAATTTTTATCTTGTTCTTTTAAAATTTCTTCTTTTAACATTGTTTTACACACCTTGTGTTCAGGATCCCATACTAATCCGTAATGAGTACAAGGTAAACATCTATTTTCATTAGGATCTAATTGTTCTCCATCCAAACATTGTAAACCCTTTATAATTTCATCTGTTTCTTGTTTTGAAATAACAGGTGATAGTTCTAAAACTTTATCTAATACAGAAGAATCATCTTGTTTTATAACTGTTATACTTGGTAACGTATCTACTATACTTTTACTTATAACATTTTCAATTTGTTCTTCCTTTTCTTCAGTTGGTTCAGATACTGTTGATTCTTCTTTTTCTTCAATTGGTTCTGATACTATTGATTCTTCAGTCTTTATTTCTTCAGTTGGTTCAGATACTGTTGATTCTTCCTTTTCTTCAGTTGGTTCTGATACTGTTGATTCTTCAGTCTTTATTTCTTCAGTTGGTTCAGATACTGTTGATTCTTCAGTCTTTATTTCTTCAGTTGGTTCAGATACTGTTGATTCTTCCTTTTCTTCAGTTGGTTCTGATACT
>ENA-ORFA01001188-ORFA01001188.1-marine-metagenome-genome-assembly--contig:-NODE-1188-length-10466-cov-2.260949_pt1 | contig 10466 bp, 9 predicted proteins | sample MGYA00248621_ERZ508587 | MGnify/ENA primary metagenome ERZ508587 (study PRJEB26250, sample SAMN06266239) | marine metagenome | isolation source: Columbia River Estuary | place: USA:Columbia River Estuary... | reverse complement strand
CGCCCGCACGGCTGGGATCGCTGGCTTTGAGTGGATGGAGGGCATCCCGGGAAACCTCGGCGGTGGACTCCGAATGAATGCCGGCGCGATGGGTGTCCAAACCTTCGACCAGGTCGTCCGCGTCCGCTACTGCGATCAAGATGGTAACATTTTTGTGAAAACTCCGAAGGAAATGGACGTCCACTATCGCAACGTCACAACACTCCGTCAAAATTACGCCCTCTCGGCGGTGATGCGCGGACACGCTGGAACGAAACCCGAGATCGATGCGGTGATCGCTCAATCACTAGTAAAGCGTCGTCAGAGCCAACCCGTCGCCGCGAGCGCCGGTTGCATTTTTAAGAATCCAGAAAACATTCCTGCTGGAAAATTAATCGGAGAACTGGCATTTAAAAATTTCGCCGTCGGCTCGGCAAGGGTATCTGATATTCATGGTAACTTCATCGTCAACGATGGAGGCGCGACTGCGCAGGATGTATTGACTCTCATCCACGAAATCCAGATGGCAGCAGAGCGCAACAGAGGTATATCCCTCGAGACCGAGGTTCAAATCGTGGGGGTGGATTTATGAGACAAGTGTATTCCGGAATTTTGAAAGGCAAGAAGGTTGCCCTGCTCAAGGGGGGACCAGGGAAAGAACGCGACGTGTCGCTGCGCTCGGCGATGGCTGTCGCAAAAGCTCTCCATATCTGCGGGGCAGAAGTTCACGAAATCGATGTCACCGGCCCGGAATTCCGTCTCCCTGAAGGCACCGAACTGGCTTTTAACATCATCCACGGCACCTTCGGTGAAGACGGACAGATACAGGAAATCCTGAGTCAACGCGGGATCGCCTACACTGGTGAAGGCATCAATGGCAGTCGCACGGCCTTCGATAAAATCCGAACCAAGGAATGCTTCGACCGCGCCGGCGTTCCCACCTCGACTTGGCATTCGATTCGTGCAGGAGAAAGCCCTCGATTGCAACTCCCCTATGTTGTTAAGGCGCCGCAACAAGGATCCAGTGTCGGAGTCCATATCGTACGAAACGCTGAATCCTTGGCTTCGGCGTTGGAGGATTGCTTCAAATATGGAGACGAAGTTCTGGTGGAGGCATTTTTTCCAGGCAGAGAACTCACCGTGGGCATTCTAGGCAACACCGCACTTCCCGTCGTCGAAATTGTTCCGAAGGATGGCTTCTACGATTACGACAACAAATACACCAGCGGCGCCTCGGAGTATTTTGTGCCAGCGCCGCTAAGCCCAGAAGTCGCGCTCCGCATTCAAGAAACCGCTCAGGCTGCCCACCGAGCCCTTGGCTTGGAGGTTTATTCCCGCGTGGATATCCTACTCGCACCGGATGGTTCAATGAGTGTTTTGGAAATCAACACCATCCCCGGCATGACGGAATTGAGCCTCCTTCCTAAAGCGGCTGCCGTGGCTGGACTAGACTACCCTTCCCTCTGCGAGGAAATCGCAGGGCTCTCCATGGCAAAGAAACACAGATAATGAATATCGGAACGAGAGATGAGGGAGTGAGGAGATCCAACAGGGGGCGGCAGTTGCTCAATGTCAGGATTCGCGCGACCACCGCACGTCGAAAGCGGCAGGAAATTGCGGCGAAACTATGTCTCTTGGGAATCGCATTGGGTCTACTCTGTGGAGTGGCTTGGTTTGGCGCGGCCAAGGCCTTGGACAAATTCTTTTACTGCAATCCCGCCTACAACCTCCGCGAACTCAACCTCGAACTGGATGACGTGATCACTGGCGAAGATCTCGTTGCCAGAACGGGCATTGAAATAGGTGAAAATATTTTTGGCATCGATCTGGCAGCCACGGAAAAGTCACTCCGTTCGATTCCCATGGTGAAGGACGTCTTCATCGAGCGCATTCTTCCTTCGACGGTCAAGATCACCCTCACCTCCCGAGTTCCGGTGGCCTGGGTTTCCCCGGCCACGGATCCCTCGACGCCCTATGATCCAGCGAACATGGAATTGGTCGATGCCAGCGGTTTTCTCATGAAACCCCTTTTAGTCACGACGTCGCAGCATCAGTTGCCAGTGATATATGGAGTCAATTCTAGTGAGATCGGAGACCGCGAATCCCTCCATAACGACGACCTTAAGAAGGCTCTGACCCTCCTCTCCATCGCCCGCACTTCCGTGGATTCGCTACTCGTGATTCGATCGCTCAATATCAGCAAGGGCTACTGTATCGACGCCATCACCGATCAAAACGCACACATCAAATTCGCCTCCGATGATTTTGCCACGCAACTCGAAAAACTCCGACGCCTCCTCGAGCATTGCCGCGAAACCGGAAGGCAACTCGAATCTGTCAACTTGATGGCAAAGAAGAACACACCCGTGAAATTTGTCATGGCTGCGCTAACCCCACCCCCAAAGCGCCAGCAAATCTCCGAAAAACCCAAATCCACACAGCAAAAAACGAGAGGAAAGAAAAACTGATGGCTCGCGAAAAGATCCATGTCGGTCTGGAAATTGGCACCACGAAAGTTTGTGCTGTCGTCGCAGAGTGCCGCAGAGATGGTGAAGTCCGCCTGCTTGGTGTCGGCGAAAGCCCTTCCAGGGGGGTTCGCAAAGGTGAAATCGTGGATTTTCAAAATGCCTCAAATTGCGTCCACGACGCCCTTTCCGATGCCGAGGAACGTAGCGATCACGAGATCAAAAGCGTCTGGCTCGCAGTCACTGGCAGCCACATAGAAAGCTCAAACCACCGCCGCTCGGTCACCATCGAGGGCGGGGGCGAAATTACAGAAAAGGAAATCGAAGACATCGCCTCGAAGGACAAGGAAGTCAGTCTCCCAAAGGACAACGACATCCTTCACTCGATCTTGCAGCAATACTATGTCGATGGACGCGAGGGGGTGATCGATCCGATAGGCATCGGTGGCTCGAAACTGGAAGCCGATTACCACATCATTCATGGCGTCGTTAACAGGATCCAAAGCACCATACGCTGCGTGCGCAAGATTGGCATCGACGTGGAAGACGTGGTGGTGAATTCCGTGGCGTCGGCCCAGATTATTTTAGATGACCAGAAAAAGGCGTCCGGTGTGGTTGTTATTGATATCGGGGGCGGAGTGACGGACTACATCGTTTATCACAATGGCGTTGTCCGACAGAGCGGAGTTATTGCCATCGGGGGTGACCATATCACCAACGATCTCTGCATCGGACTACGGATTCCAATCACCCGTGCCGAGAAACTCAAAATTGAAGAAGGATCGGCCAGTTTGGAAAACATCTCAGGTGCTGAAAAGATCACTCTGAAGAACGATACCGGCTTTTCCGGAAAGGAGATCGATCGCAGCATGCTCAACCACATTATCCACTCCCGACTACATGAGCTTTTCGGCATTCTCCGCAACCGGATCCAAGATGTCGTTCCCATCCACCTTCTAGGATCAGGGATCATTCTCACCGGAGGTTGCAGCCTCATCAAAGGGGTTCGCGAGGTCGCGGAAAGCGTGTTTGAGGTACCGGTTCACTTTGCCCATGCCCAATCGGTCACGGGACCGACATCGGCTTTTGACAACCCTCAACTTTCGACCTGCATCGGACTCGTGAAATACGCGCACGCCGTCGATACCGATTATCCCCAAGAATCTTTTTTGAATCGATTCATCAACTCCATCACCAGAAAACTCCATTTGATATGATCACCTACCCGCGATACCTGGCTGGCCAAAGTGAAACCCAATCACTCCTCATTGCTCTGGGAAACGCAGGTATCAATATCATGGATCGCCTGATCGCACAGACGGGCTTCCCGATGGAATCGCTTGCGATCAATACCGACCAGCAATCGATCTCGAATACACTCGCCTCGAATAAAATCTCCATGGGACAAATGACCACTCATGGATTGGGCACCGGTGGCGATCCTGAAATAGGGTTGGATGCAGTTAAGGAGTCTGCGGGGGAAATCCAACGGGCCATTGGGGGAAAAAATATCGTTTTCATCTGCGCTGGGCTTGGCGGGGGAACGGGATCCGGCGCCGCGCCGCTCGTAGCCGAGCTAGCGAAACAAAATGGCGCCCTCGTCATTGCCGTGGTCACATCACCATTTTCTTTTGAGGGACGCCGCCGCGCCCAACAAGCCGCCACATCACTGCGTGAAATCACCCGATTTGCGGATGCCATTCTCCATTTCGAAAATGATCGCATGGCTGAACTGATCGCCCCCCACGCCGAGGTCGGCGAGACTTTTTCCGTTTGCGATAAACTTCTTTTCCGTGCGATTTCGAGTCTCAATCGAATCGTCACCAGCCACGGACCGATACCAGTTTCCCTTCCCGACATGCTCGCCGTTCTGAGGCACAGTGAAGACTCCTGCCTATTTGGCTGTGGCGAGGCCGCAGGTGAGGATCGCGTCCATCACGTGCTTGAAACCGCCCTTCGAAGCCCTCTCTTGGATCGGGGACGCCTCCTCCACGATGCCGGCAGACTGCTCGTTCACATTTCCGGCCCCTCATCCTTGAGCATGGAAGAGGTAGCCGAAATCATGAAAGAGATTTCCAAGAACCTTTCCCCATCGGCGATGCTGAACCTAGGCGTGAGTGTGTCACAGGACCATTCTTCCCCACTTTCAGTCGCAATCATTGGCCGATGCGGAGGGGAGAAGCGGGCCACACCCACAATCAAGGCCAGCACCGATCTCTCGTATCTCACCCAGAGCGCCCCAACACCTCAACCTGCGAGCAAGCCCCAACAAACCGAGGCTCCTTTTTTCGAAATACCTGTTGCTACCGCCGTACATCCGACAGAAAAACCGGCCGCTCCAAAAGTTCAACAACCCTTGCTACCGCTCGATCCCGTTACGCGCGGACGTTTTGACAAGATTGAGCCAACTATCGTCGAAGGGGAGGACTTGGATGTGCCGACATTCTTGAGGATGAAACTCAAAAAATAGTCGCCCGTTTTTATTCGATGGGGGAAAAGCATTTTGAACTAAAAGAGGCTTTTCATTTGCCACCCGACCAATGCGACCGAATCTTTGTGACGAATGAATCAGGTTAAAGACACAGGCAGGGCAACAGTTCGGATTGGTTATGATGGCCGAGTGTACAAACAATTTCGAGGCCCCAAGGCTTTAGAACGCTTTACCAACGAAGTTCGTGTACTGCGTTATCTGGAAAATAGGAATTGCACATTCGTTCCACGTCTTTTGGAAAGTGACTCCGAGCAACTCAAGATCATCACTTCAAGCTGCGGAGCCCGTGTGGAACACATGGACTCCGAGCGGCTGATCGAACTTTTTAAGGAACTCGAGGGATTCGGGGTTCGTCACGATGATGCGGAGTTGCGCAATGTCACCTACCGGCAAACTGATGGACGCTTCTGCCTCATCGATTTTGAGTTCGCAACAATTCTTGATGAGGTGCCCGAAGCATGACCCCTGATTCCCCCGCCTATCACTTGAAGTGGTCTGGGCACACGGACTGCGGAAAAGTTCGTAAAAACAACGAGGATTCCTTTCTCGGCTTGGCTGTGGACGCGACCGGCGTTCACCATCTTGGCAAAATCGGCGAAGCCGAATCCGGAACCAGTGATTATATTTTTGCGGTGAGTGACGGAATGGGAGGCGCCATGGCGGGCGAATTTGCGAGCAAGATCGCCGTCGAAAAAATCACCGGACTCATCCCACGATTATTCCGACAGAATGCCAGCGGCCTTGAGATCGGTTTCAGCGATGTTCTCCAGGAACTCTTCGCTGAAATTCACAAGGCCCTCTTATACTTGGGATCTTGCTATGAGGAATGCCAAGGGATGGGAGCCACACTCAGTCTGTGTTGGTTCACTCCCTCCTGGGTTTATTTTGCTCATATCGGAGATAGTCGCATCTACCTTCTACCTGCCTCTGGAGGGATCAAACAGGTTTCGGAAGATGACACCTATGTCGGTTGGCTCTACCGAAATGGTCAGATTAACGAAAGGGAGGCCAAAACCCATCCGCGACGTAACGTCTTGCAAAAAGCGCTGGGGGGCGGCCATCAATTTGTCGAACCTCAAGTGGGTGCCATCGGCATTGAACCAGGCGACCGATTTCTGCTTTGCACGGACGGCGTCACCGACGGCCTTTACAACTCCCACCTCGAAGAGATCCTCCATGCCCCCACCGAGGAACCCGCCCGCCAACTCGTCAAGTCCGCAGTGGATTATTCAGGAAGGGACAATACAACCGCCCTCATCATCGAGGTTCAATGCCCTCGCTGATGAGTGGAAATAAGCGCACTTAAGCTTTTTTGAGTGCCTCGGTCTCGAGAACCTCGCGTCGAACGCTCTTACCGCGAAGCTTGGAGGACCAAAGAACGACCGGTGAAGCCACATAGACGGAGGAATAGGTACCAACGAGAATATCAACGAGAATGGCAAACGAGAAATCGCGCAGGACTGTTCCACCGAAGAAATAAAGCGCACCCACCGAGAGAAGCGTGGTACCGCCCGTCAGCAAAGTACGACCGAGTGTCTCATTGATGCTGATATTCATAATGGTCTGGATGGTACCCCTCTCTCCATTCTTGAGACCTTCACGAATGCGATCAAATACGACAATCGTGTCGTTGATCGAGTAACCTGCAATCGTCAGGATGGCACCCACCATGACCAAGGACAACTCACCGCCAATGAGAGCGAAAACGCCGATGGTGATAATGATATCGTGAAGCAAGGCCACCACGGCCCCGAGCGCGAAGGAAAACTCAAACTGAAGCGTGACATACAAAAAGATGCCAACCATTCCCAAGCCCAGAGCAATGAGCGACGACTTGGCAAACTCCATACCGATCTGAGGACCTACTGTATCTTGACCGATGGAAACCAATCCGCGGTCCGGAAATGAAGTCTGCAGTTGCTTGAGCAAGACATCGGAAGTTCCTTGCGCACTTCGGAACGTGAGGACTTCCTTGGTGCCCTCGCGCTCAAACTGGATCACGACACCCGAATCATTGATAGCGGATCGAGCCTCTGGGACAGTGATCGGCTTGGCGGAATCGACGATCAAAAGATCACCGCCACGAAAGTCGATGCCGAAATTTTTCTCTCCACGAACCGCAAAGATCGCAATCGAGCCCCCGATCATTAGAATCGAAAAAACCAGTGCCAATTTGCGCTTGCCAAGGAAATCGAATTTCTTGTCCGTGACAAGGTCGAGCATGCGAAGCGATTTCAGGCCACCCTTTTCCACCAGCCAGCGGAAGGCCGTTCTGGTAAAGAGAAGCGCGGAGAACATTGAGGCGATGATGCCGAGCGTGAGTGTGACAGCAAATCCCTTCACAGATCCGCTCGCCTGCCAAAAGAGGATCAATGCGGTAATGAGCGTCGTAGCGTTCGCGTCGAAAATGGCACTGAATGCTTTGTCGTAGGCGCCAGCGAGAGCGGTGGGCAGAGATTTTCCCGCCGCCATTTCTTCACGCAACCTCTCAAAAATAAGCACGTTTGCATCGACCGCCATGCCGATGGTCAAAATAATGCCTGCGATACCTGGCAAAGTGAGGGTGAAGTTGAACATCGCCATCGCCCCAAGTAGGAGTGCGATGTTGATCAAGAGTCCAACGATCGCGACCAAACCGGCAAATCGATAGTAAAGAAACGTAAAAGCCATCACGAGCGCCAGACCGGAAACACCAGCGAGCACGCCGCTCCGGATCGAATCCGAGCCAAGCGTAGGTGACACACTCCGTGTTTCCTCGATTTGAACAGGAACACGAAGCGGATTCTCCAAGGCGCTGGCCAAATCACGGGCTTCCTTGTCACTGAAGTTTCCAGTGATTTGAGCACGTCCACCAAAATGATCTGTCTGAAGAACGGGCGCTGAGATCACCTCACCATCAAGAAGGATCGCCATCTGGCGGCCTTTATTTTGCCGCGCCACCTCATCAAAAATCTTGGCCCCTTCGGAATTAAGGGTGAGCGAAACCCCATACCCTTGTTGATCAAAGTAGGCGAAAGCCTTTGTTACATATTCACCCGTCATCGCCGCACGACGCTTGACGAGAATCTGCGATTCCTCCTTGGACTCTTTTGAGAGCTTATAGGGCTTGAGGACATAGGAAGGGTCCATGACTTCCTCACCAGTCTGGATTCGCTGGACATGGGATTGCCCACCGTCATCGACAATGGAAAACTCCAGCTTGGCCACACGCTGAAGTTGGGATTTGGCCTCCTCGATTTGTTTCGTGTCCAATCCGGCGATCTGTACCAAGATACGATCTTTCCCTTGAGGCGTAATGACGGGTTCACTCACCCCATATTGGTCGATACGCTTGCGAATGACCTCCACCGCCTGCTCGAGCAGGTCGGGGGTGATGCCAGTCTCGGTCTGCGCAACAAGACGAATCAGGAATGATGTGCCACCCTGCAGGTCTAGACCAAGGCGGATTTTCTTGGTCGGCGGGACGATTTGCTCCACACAGAATGCCGTCAATAACAACGTCAGAATCAAACCCAGCCACCGTTTACGAGAAGACAGATCACTGGCGAAATACCAACCGAAAAGAACCAGCAAAAGCAGTCCAAAAGTAAATGTGAGAGCAGGCGTCATCTTGTAGTGTTATTTAAGGCGACTGAGCAGTCGCCAGGATTTATGGGAAAATTAGGCAGCGGGAGCGTCCGCAGGTTTGAGCACAGCAGCCACGGCAGCGCGGTCAAACTCGACCTTCACGTTGTCAGCGATTTTAATAATGAGCGTTTTGTCCTTCACGTTGGCGACGACTCCGTGGATTCCGGCATTCGTGACGACTTGATCGCCGGTTTTGATGGATTCCACGAGTTTGGCATGTTCCTTCGCCTTCTTTTGCTGAGGACGGATGAGGAGAAAGTAAAAGATAACAAAAATAAAAACCAAGGGCGCCATCGAGATGAGTGGGTTCGGTTGCTCGGCGGGCGCTGCTTGTGCAAGGAATAATAAGGTCGCAAATTTCATATAAGAGGTCAGCAGGATATAAAAGCTGAACCCCTTGGCAAGAGCGATTGACTGATTGAAGCGGAAATTGCACCACCCGCTTTCGCTCCTTTCTTTTGCTCCCAGAGCTGTGTAATGAGATGGGGAAATGAAGGGGAAAAAAGTGAACCTCAAGGACCGCAACGCTTGCGCGATCGTCGGAATCGTCGATTCACCCGAGGCCGCAAGTGCGGCGAAACGTCTTCCTAAAGGCGGGGTGGATTACTTGGAATGGCGAGCCGATTTTCTCGGAGAAAAAATCCCTAAATCGCCAACCCCCTGGATCATTACAGCCCGCCACCCGCTCGAGGGCGGCAAAAACGCGCTTCCGCAGGCTCGCAGACGGGAACTTCTGCTGAGCCTCCTTCCATCGGCCGCGCTTGTGGATATCGAAGTGCGATCACTGGCGGGCCTCAAAGACGTTGCCGCTTGCGCTCAGAAGAACGGCATCGGCATCATCGCTTCCTTTCATGACTTCGAAAAAACTCCAGAAACATCACGCCTGCGAGAGGTCATCCGTCGAGCGAATGACGCTGGAGCGACCCTAGTAAAAATCGCGACGCGCACCACCACGCCGAAGGATGTGTCGCGTCTTCTGGATCTTTGGAACGCCACCCCCTTGCCTCTCGCGATCATGGGCATGGGCCCTCTGGGAATGAGTTCGCGTCTCTTATTCGCAAATTGTGGATCGGCGCTCAACTACGGATGGCTGCACAGTCCAAACGTTCCTGGCCAGTGGTCAGCAGCCGAACTTCGTACCTTGATCACAAAAATCGGCGTTGACAAATAAGCCCAAAGCATCGAAATAAAGGTTTTCTCCAGCCCATTCCGGCTGGGAAATAAATGGTGGTCGTAGCTCAATGGCAGAGCTCCAGGTTGTGGTCCTGGTTGTTGCGGGTTCGAGTCCCGTCGATCACCCCATTTCTCCTTCGTTTTTTGATCGCCTTGAATTATTCGCGTGATCGCTCCTCGGGTTTCTGTTTTTTTAATGGTCAATTCATGGCCAGCACATTTGGAACTTTATTTCGCATCTCGACCTGGGGCGAGTCACATGGCGGCGGCGTAGGAGTGGTGATCGATGGTTGCCCTCCCCGATTGCCCCTGTCCGAAGCGGACATTCAACCTGACCTCGATCGCCGCAGGCCCGGCCAAAGCGATATCGTCACGCCTCGTAAGGAGGAAGACACCTGCAAGATTCTCTCCGGAGTTTTTCGTGGAGTCACACTCGGCACGCCGATCTCCATTTTTGTTCCTAATACGGATGCGAGGCCAGAGGCCTACAGCGAAATGGAAACCCACTTTCGCCCGTCGCATGCGGATTTCACTTACCAGAGCAAATATGGCGTTCGCAACTGGGAGGGCGGCGGACGTTCCTCCGCGCGTGAAACGATCGGTCGCGTCGCTGCCGCCGCAGTCGCAAAAAAGATTCTCACCACCCTTTATCCCAGCCTTGAAATCCTCGCTTGGGTATCCCGCATTCATGATATCGAAGCCAGCGTGAATGCCGACTCCGTGACCTCCGC
>ENA-ORFA01001181-ORFA01001181.1-marine-metagenome-genome-assembly--contig:-NODE-1181-length-10494-cov-2.766439_pt1 | contig 10494 bp, 10 predicted proteins | sample MGYA00248621_ERZ508587 | MGnify/ENA primary metagenome ERZ508587 (study PRJEB26250, sample SAMN06266239) | marine metagenome | isolation source: Columbia River Estuary | place: USA:Columbia River... | reverse complement strand
ATCCCTAATCGTTCTGAGAGTTCCCTTGTTTTACCGGTAAAGCCTACTTCGGCAAAATACTCTATCGCCCCCTGAAGAATTAGGGACCGACGTGCGCTGGGTGAGAGCCTCGTTTGCAGACGTTCCCCCGATTTTTGAGGGGTATCCGATTGCCTTGGCTTCTTATTTGAATTTATCTTGGGCATTATTTTGACTGAATATCTTTTCTGCCATTGTACTTACCTAATGAAATACCAAATTTAATGGTTTTTACCTATTAAATAAGTGATTATTAATAGCGCTAATCGCAAAATTTTGCTGTATAGTAACTATTAATCAAAAGATTAATTAAGATTAATTCGTTCGAGCTTTAGAAAAAAATAGATGTAACGTTTTGTTGTAGAAAAATTATAAAACTTGGGGATCAAATGTTAAGTGATATTGAAATTGCTCAAAAAGCAAAAATGCAAAAAATTGTTCAAAATGATGCATATGACAGAATAAGATACGAACAAATTATTGAAAAGAAAAACGCTCCCAGCATTGAACAACTACAAGCTAAAGAAGATGCAATTTATCAGTTCATTGAAGACAACCATAAAAGCTATTCTTCTGATTATTATAGATATAACCAAAAAGGAATTTTATTCAGTATTAGCAAAAAAAAAGAACTATTAACACAAAAAGAAGATTTAGAAAACCAAATAAACAAGATCTTAGATAAAATAAAATTAGAGAATATGTTACAATAAATCCTGGCACCGAACATGGTGGTGGCATTACAACAATAGGTGATAATTGTTTATTTATGATTTCATCTCATATTGCTCATGATTGCAAAATTGGAAATAATGTTATTATTGCAAATAATGTTGCGATAGCTGGACACGTTGAAATAGATGATAATGTAATAATAGGAGGAAATTCTGCTGTTCAGCAGTTTACGAGAATTGGAAAGTTAGCAATGATAGGAGGAATGACAGGAGTTGAAAAAGATGTAATTCCTTATGGTCTTGTTACTGGTAATAGATCGCATTTAGAAGGAATAAATATAATAGGATTAAAAAGAGCCGGATATTCTTCTGATGAAATAAACGGACTAAATCAAGCCGTTAAATTAATTTTTTCAAACGACCTTTTAAAAAATGGCATAACAGAAGCTAAAAAATTTTCTAATTTAAAAACAGTAAGTGAAGTTATAAGTTTTTTAGAAAAAAGTGAAAAAAGAGCAATTTGTAGACCTCTAAAATAAATGCTGGGATTAATAGTTGGAGAATCGAGCTTACCAAATTATGTAATAAATAAATTATTAAAAAAAAATATAGAATTTTTAATATTAGATTTAACTAAATCTAATATTTATAAAAGATATAAAAATTCTTACAGTTTGAAAATAACGGAACTTGGAAAAGCTATATCTATATTAAAAAAAAATAATTGCAAAAATGTTATTTTTATAGGCAAAGTTGAAAGACCAGACATTTCTTTGCTAAAATTTGACACAAAAGCTTTATTTTATCTTCCCAGGTTATTTTCAGCGTTTAAAAAAGGTGACGGAAATATTTTAAAAGAGATAATTAAAATTTTTAAAGAAAATAAATTAAATGTTGTAAATAGTATGAAATTTACACCTGAATTAATATTTAAGGATAAAAGCATTAATAAATTAAAAATAAATAACACAGATAAAAGCAGTATTTCTAAGGGGGTTAAGATTATTAAATCGTTAAGTAAATTTGATATAGGCCAGTCAGTTGTTATAAATAATGGTTATGTTCTTGCTATAGAAGGACCAGAAGGAACTGATGAGACTATTAAAAGATCATTACATTTATCAAAAAAATATAAGTTAAAAAATAAATCAATTTTAATAAAATTTCCAAAAGCAAATCAAGATCTTAGAATAGATTTGCCTACCATAGGTTTTGACACTATTAAAAATTGCATTAAAGCTAATATTAAAGGCATTGCAGTAAAACGATCTCAAAATATTATCTTAGATAAAGATAAAATTATAAATTTAGTTAAAAAAAATAATTTTTTTATTATCTCTATATAAATTGTCAAAAAAAATATTTATTATTACTGGAGAATCCTCAGGAGACAAAATTGCATCTCTTGTTATTAAAAAATTAAAAGAGAAAAATTTAGACATTCAAATTTTAGCAATTGGAGGAGAAAATATTAAATTAGAAAAAATAGACTGTATATTTGATATTAAAGATATTGCTTACATGGGTTTTACTGATGTATTGAAAAATTTATTTTCAATTAAAGAAAAGATTAACTTAACCGTAAAAAAGATATTAGAATTTAATCCTAATGTTATTTTTTCAGTTGATTCCCCTGATTTTTCATATCGAGTTCTTAATAAAGTTAAAAATATAAATAATAAAATTAGAACAGTTCATTTAGTTGCTCCGCAAGTTTGGGCATGGAGAGAAAATAGAAAAAAAATATTATATAAATTTATCGATCACTTACTTTTACTTTTTCCCTTTGAAAAAAAATATTTTGAAGGACTTATTAGAAATTCATTTGTGGGTCATCCTTTTTTTGATTTTTCTGTATTTAAAATAAATAAATTGGAACACAATAATAAAAAGTATTTTACACTTTGTCCTGGAAGCAGGAATGCAGAATTAAAAACATTTATGCCAATATTTATTGATGTAATTAAAAAAATTAATTTAAATTATAATTTTATATTTCATATTCCAACTTCTGAAAATAATAAGAATTTAATTAACAATTATTTGCAAAAATCTAAAATAGATAATTTTGTTATCACCACCAATGAAAAAGAAAAAAATTTTTACATTAAAGATTCAATTTTAACTATTTCCAAATCAGGAACAATTACTTTGGATATCTGCAAGAACCAATGTCCTTTAATTGTTGTTTATAAAACATCTTGGTTAAACTACTTATTAATTAAACCTTTTATTAATACAAAATTTGGTAACATTTTAAATATTATAGCTCAAAAGGAAGTTATACCTGAATTGATACAAGGAAAATGTAATGCAGATGAAATCTACAAAAAAACCAAGGAATTTATTGATAACAATTTATTAGGAAAAAAATTAGTTACTGAATACACTAAAGTTTTAGAGACAATAATTGTTCCAGACAGTCTTGAGAAAATCTCAAATTACGTAATTGAATAGCAATTATCTTTTAGCAATATCTACAAAGTCCCTTTTAACTTCGCCAAGATATAATTGTCTTGGTCTACTTAATTTATTTGAAGGATCTAAGTACATTTCTTTCCAATGCGCGATCCATCCAGAAGTTCGTGCAACTGCAAATAATACAACAAACATTTCAGTGGAAAAACCCATGGCACTTAAGGTTATTCCAGAATAAAAATCTATATTTGGATATAATTTCTTTTGAATAAAATAATCGTCATTTAATGCAATTTTTTCAAGCTCTATAGCTACCTTTAATAACTCATCATCTTTCTTACCCATAACCTCAAGAACCTCATGGCATGCCTTTTGCATTACTTTAGCTCGAGGATCGTAATTTTTATAAACTCTATGTCCAAATCCCATTAATCTGAAATTGTCATTAGGATCTTTTGCTCGCTTTATGAATTCAGGAATATTTTTTACACTACCAATTTTTTTTAACATATTTAAAGCCGCTTCATTAGCTCCACCATGTAAAGGACCCCAAAGAGCTGAAAAACCAGATGCTATTGAAGCAAAAGGATTAACACCTGAAGAAGCCGCAAGTCTTACTGTTGAAGTAGACGCGTTCTGTTCGTGATCTGCATGAAGTATAAATATTTTTTCTAGTGCATCTGCAATTACTTTATTAACTTTATATTTTTGAGCAGGGACAGAAAAACACATATTTAAGAAATTCTCGCAATAACTTAATTCATTATCTGGATATACAAATGGTTGACCAATAGAATATTTATAAGCCATAGCAGCTAAAGTTGGAACTTTGGCTATCATTCTTCTTGCTGATATTTCTCTTTCAATTGGGTCATTAACATTAGCTGAGTCTGCGTAAAAAGCAGATAAGGCACCTACAACACCTAACATCATAGCCATAGGATGACTCCCGCGTCTAAATCCATTATAAAAAGATCTTATTTGCTCATGAACCATTGTGTGGTTTTTGATAGCACTAGAAAACTCATCAAATTGACTTTTGTTTGGTAGTTCTCCTTTGATTAAAAGATAAGCAACTTCTAAAAATGAACTTTTTTCAGATAATTTTTCAATTTCATATCCTCTATATAAAAGAGTTCCTTTATCACCATCAATGTAGCAAATATTAGATTGGCAGCTTGCAGTAGAGGTAAAACCAGGATCGAAAGTAAAATGACCAGTATTTTTGTAAAGATCGCGAACATCTATTACCGAAGGACCAACTGTACCTTTTTTAATAGGAAGTTCGTATTTCTTGCCGTCTATTTCTATAAAACATTTGTCTGACATAAAATTTAGTTATCAGTTTTTAATATTTTTGTCTATTTTTGAAAAGAATAGTTCTAATCGGTTTAAAAATTCATTTAAACCTAAAGAACTAGCTATATCGTATATAGCTGGACCATATTCAGAACCTGTTAATATAATTCTTAAAGGCTGACCAAGATCTTTAAAGTTAATTTTTTCAGTTTCTATAATTTTATCGAAAATATTTTTTAAATAATCTTTACTGATATCTTTTTCTTTTTTTATTAGAGAATAAATATTTTTTATGATAGTTAATTTCGATTTGTCTATTTTTTGCATCTGATCATCTTTTAATTCATAAGAAAATATATATTTAGAGTTATTATATATGTCCTCTAAAGATTTTGATTTATTTTTTAAAAAAGATAAATTTACTTTAATGTTCTCATGAAAGTGTTTTGGAATTTTTTCTTTGTATAATTCAGAATAGTGAATTAGTTTTTCTAATAAAATCTCGTCCTTAGTTGATTTTATATAAAATTCATTAATAGATTTAATTCTATCAAAATCTAATTTTGATGGTGACTTTCCAATTTTATTTAAATTAAAAAATTCTATACTTTCTTCTTCAGAAAAAATTTCCTTATCTTTATAAGACCACCCCAGTCTTAATAAGTAATTTCTTAAGGCTTCTGGCAAAATGCCTATTTTTTTATAATCCTCAACAGTCGATGCATCATCTCTTTTTGATAATTTTTTTCCCTCTTTTGAATGAATTAAAGGTATGTGAGCATATTTTGGTATTTTCCATCCCATACTTTCAAATACCTGAATTTGTTTAAAAGCATTTATTTTATGGTCATCACCCCTTATTACGTGGGAAATTTTCATTTGATAATCATCAACTGCTGCAGATAAATTGTAAGTAGGTTTGTTATCTTTTCTTAAAATAACAAAATCTTCGATTGTGTTATTATTAATTTCAACGTCTCCTTGAACTAAGTCTTTAAGTATAGTTTTTCCTTCTATCTTCGATTTAAATCTGACAACAAAGGGCTTATTGGTAATATTTTCTAAAATATTTCTACATTTTTTACTGTAAGTGTAAGGAATCTTTCTCTCTAGATATAATTTTTTTTCTTCTTCTAGCTCTTTCTCAGTACAATAGCATTTATAAGCAAATCCGTTTTTTAACAGGTTATTAGCTACATTTATGTGAGATTCTAAGTTTTTTGATTGAATATATGGTTCTTCATCCCAATTTATTTCCAACCATTTAAGAGTTGAAATGATTTGTTCGTAATATTCATTTTTTGATCTTTGAATATCAGTATCTTCTATTCTTAATAGAAATATTCCTTTTTGATTTTTTGAAAATAGCCAATTAAATAGAGCTGTTCTTGCTCCTCCTATATGTAAATTTCCAGTAGGAGAGGGTGCAAAACGTGTGATAACTTTTTCAATAGTATTCATTAGTTCTTAAGATTAGAGAACTAATATTATTTGTTTAAATTAGTAAATTAAAATTTTCTATATAAAGAGGCTAAAACACCTTGTATTTTTACTCTTTCATTGTTGTAAATTTTTGTCTCATAAGCAGGATTGGCGCTTTCCAAAGCAATTGAAGGTCCTTTTTTTCGCATTCTTTTTAGTGTTGCTTCATGATCATCAATTAAAGCTACGACTATTTTTCCATTTTCAGCAATATTAGTTTTTTTAATTATAACATAATCTCCAGTATTAATACCGGCATCTATCATTGAATCTCCTTCAACTTTTAATGCAAAGTATTCATTTGATCCTAAAAAACTTTTTGATAAAGGCAAACTCTCAGTTTGGTTTTCTAAAGCTACAATGGGAGCTCCAGCTGCTATTTTACCAAGAACAGGTATAAAAACCTCTTCATCATCTATCTTGTTAAGATCTAAGCCGCCTTTAATAATCTTGGGAGAAAAATTGTTATATAGATCTTGAGCTCCAGCATTTTCAGGAAGTTTTATAACTTCAAGAGCTCTAGCTTTATGAGGTAATCTTTTAATAAATCCTCTTTCTTCAAGAGCCGAAATAAGTCTATGAATTCCTGATTTAGATTTAAGATTTAATGAAATGCGCATTTCGTCATAAGATGGCGATATGCCAGTACGTTTTAATTTTTCATTAATAAAAATTAATAAATTTTTTTGTTTTTTAGTTAGCATAAGAACAAAACCTAAACAGTTATCGTTCTATTTAAGTTCTTCTTAATACACAACACTGATAAAGTATTGAAATATATGTATATTTTATAAAAAAGAGCTTATTTTATCTTTAATATTATTAGATTTTATTAATGATTCGCCGATCAAGAAAGTTCTAATGTTTGTCTTTTTACAGATGTGGAGAATATCCTTTTTAGAATTAATACCGCTTTCAGATATAACTACACGGTTTTTTAAATTAAATTTTTTGCATAAATTAATCGTATTATTTATGTCAGTCGCAAAAGTTTTTAAATTACGATTGTTAATTCCAATGATGCTTTTTTTTAAACTTAAAGCAAAAGTCATCTCATTATCATTATGAACCTCTACTATTGTATCCATTCCACAGTTTATAGCGGTGTCATATAATTCTCTTGCAAGCTTTTGTTTCACAGCAGATAATAAAATTAGAATGCAATCTGCTCCGTAAAATTTTGCTTCATAAATTTGAAAAGGATCAATAAAAAAATCTTTTGCTAGAATTGGAATTTTATATTTATTTTTAATTTGTTTTATATAATTTTTGTTACCTAAAAAGAATTTATCCTCAGTTAATACTGACAAACAAGTAGCGCCTCCCTCTACGTATTGTTTAGCTATGTTAATAGGATTAAAGTTTTTTATTAAAATTCCTTTTGAGGGGCTAGCTTTCTTTATTTCCGCTATAATGGAAATTTTATTATTTTTAAGATTATTTACTATTTTAGATTTAAAAAGTGATTTTTTATTTTGATTTGAAAATAATAAAATATTTTTTTTATCAGTAATAATTTTACTTTTTTTATAATTAATAATTTTTTTTAAAATATTCATTATTTAGCTAATTGGTTAATCTTCTTAATAGCATTTCCTGAAAGTAAGTAACTTTTTGTCTTATAATAAGCTTTTTTTAAATTATTTTCTTTTTCAGAAATTACTAATCCAGCCGCAGCATTTAGAGCTACAATTTCTAAAAAAGCATTATGTTTTCCATTAAAAATTTCTATTATTTTTTTACTATTATAATTAGCATCTTTGCCAAGAATTGATTTAAAATTATATCTTCTTTTAATTAACGATTTTGGATTAATAACAAAACTTCTAATTTTTTTTCTATTTAATTCATAAACTTTAGTTTTATTAAAAATAGATATTTCGTCTAAACCTTCATTACTGTGAAACACCCATGCTTTTTTATGACCTAAGCTTTTTAAAACTTTTATGTAAGGAACTAATAAATTTTTATCAAAGATTCCAATAATTTGTCTTTTAACCAAACCCGGATTTATTAGAGGACCTAAAAGATTAAAGATTGTTTTAAAAGGAAGACTTTTCCTAACAGAAGCAACATTTTTCATTGCTAGATGATAATTTGGAGCAAATAAAAAAATGAAATTTTCTTTCTTTATTTTTTTTTCTAAATTTTTAGTATTATCTAGTATATTAACGCCAAGTTTTTCTAAAACATCTGCTGACCCGCATTTTGACGTTATTGATCTATTTCCATGCTTTACCACATTAATTCCTAAGCCAGCCAATACAATTGCGGCTGCCGTTGAAATATTAAGTGTATGCTTTCCATCACCACCTGTACCACAAGTATCTATTGAGTTTTTTGGAACTTTGACCTTAATTAATTTTTTTCTTAGAATTTTGGCCGCAGATAATATGTTTTTATAGTTAAATCCATTTCTAGTTATTAAAGTTAAAATTGCAGAGATTAAATTTTCATTAATTTCAGCATTAATAATTTTATTAAATAAAAGATTTAATTCTGAATTAGATAAATCTTTATTAAGTATTAATTTTGTTATTAAATTTTGTACGTTCATTTTATTTTTAAAAAGTTTTTAAAAATTACATTCCCAAAGCTTGTTTTAATACTTTCAGGATGAAATTGAATACCATAAAGATGATATTCTTTATGATTTATACCCATAATAATATTATCTTGCGTTTTTGCTGAGATCTCAAAATCTTCATTTAATGTTTTATTATCAATTATAAGGCTATGATATCTAGTTGCGTAAAAATTTTTAGGAATTTTATTAAAGAGTTTTGAACCATTGTGAATAATTTTACTTAATTTTCCGTGCATTATAATCTTTGCTCTTTTAATTACACCACCAAAAGCTGCACCTATAATTTGATGACCAAGACAAATACCTAAAATAGGAATTTTTTTATAAAAATTTTTCACTACATTTATGCAGATGCCTGAAGTATTAGGATGACCTGGGCCAGGGGATATAACAATTTTATCAAATTTCTTTTTTGAAATTTTCTCTAAAGATATTTTATCATTTCTGTAAACTTCAACTTTTGAACCTAATTCTGATAAAGAATGAAAAATATTGTATGTAAAACTATCATAATTATCTATTAACAGTATTTTTTTCATTTATTTAGCAGCCTCAAATAATGCTTTAGCTTTATTAACTGTTTCTTTGTACTCATTTAAAGGAATGCTATCAGCAACAATTCCAGCTCCTGATTGTACATAAATTTTATTATCAATAATTAAAGCAGTTCTTAAAGCAATACATGTATCCATTTCATTATTAGGAGTGAAATATCCAATCCCACCAGCATATAATTTTCTTTTTGACATTTCTAAATCATCAATAATCTCCATCGCTCTTATTTTTGGCGCACCCGAAACAGTGCCTGCTGGAAAACCAGAAAATAAAGTATCTAATAATGAATTTTTATTATCAAAATCGCCAACAACATTAGAAACGATATGCATAACATGAGAGTATTTTTCAATTTTAAATTTCTGATCAACTTTTACACTTCCAATTTTTGAAACTTTGCCTACATCGTTTCGGCCCAGATCAAGCAACATAAGATGTTCAGAAATTTCTTTTTTATCATTTAGAAGTTCTTTTTGGAATTTATTGTCTTCTTTAAAATTTCTTCCTCTAGGCCTAGTCCCGGCAATAGGTCTAATGGTAATTTTATTATCTCTAACTCTAACTAATATCTCGGGGCTACTACCTGCTATTTTAAAATTATCAAAATTAAAAAAGAACATAAAGGGGGATGGATTTAATATTCTTAATTTTTTATAAAAATTGATAGGCGTTTTATTTAATATGGTTTCAAATCTTTGACTCAAAACAACCTGAAATATCTCCCCATTATTTATTAATTCTTTTGCTTTAGATATAGAATTTAAAAAAGATTTTTTGGTGACATTACTTATTATTTTATTTTTTTTCTTTTTTTTATTTAAATATTCAGTTGAGTTATAAGTATTATTAATCTTGGCAATAAATTTATTTATTTCATCGCATTTTAATAAATATAAGTTTTTTAAATTTTTAATATTTTTTAAATTATAAATATTTTGTACGAAAAATATTTTATTCTTTTCGTTGTCATGAATGATTATTAGTTGTGGACGTATTAATTTTACATCAGGAATTTTTAAGTCTTCTTTACAGTTATTTGGAATCTTTTCTTTAAATCTAATGATGTCATAACCGAAATAACCAGCCAACATAGCTGACATCATGGGTAATTTTTTCGAAGTTTTAAAATTAAAATTATTAATTAATTTGTTTAAATAGTCGTAAGGGTTTTTTTTTACTACTATTTTTTTATTATTTATATTTTGAATAATACAATTGGTTTTAGTTTCGACTACAAGATCTGGATTGAAACCAAATATAGTATATCGACCTCTAATTTTAACTTTTTCAACAGATTCAAATATAAAACTATCTTTATTTAAAGAGACCAATTCAACTAATTTATCAATTGTTTCTAATTTAGGCTTATTTTTAATTGCATAAACTTGAGAAAAATTTTTTTCTTTATAATTTTTTTTAAATTCTTTAAAAGTAGAGAAAATCATTTTAAATATTTTTAAG
>ENA-ORFA01001180-ORFA01001180.1-marine-metagenome-genome-assembly--contig:-NODE-1180-length-10496-cov-2.663019_pt1 | contig 10496 bp, 10 predicted proteins | sample MGYA00248621_ERZ508587 | MGnify/ENA primary metagenome ERZ508587 (study PRJEB26250, sample SAMN06266239) | marine metagenome | isolation source: Columbia River Estuary | place: USA:Columbia River... | reverse complement strand
CGGGTGGATCGAGGCTTTCATGGGCGGCCTACCGAGACAAGCGGGTCAAAAAGGGCGCGCAGTCTATCGGTGTCCCGGCTCAGGCACAAGGGCTCTGTCGACCCATCCGCCGCCGGCTTCCCCCGGGCGGCGGCCCCGCCGCGATTTCTGTCCACAGTTTCTGTGGATAACTCTGTGGACGAGACCCCGTCTGAGCGGGTTTTCAGCGGAGATTTAGGCATTTCTGCGGTGTTGCTCAAAAAATGTAAGTCTTATTTTATTGATATATTTCATGCACTTGCGTTTCTGTTCTTGCAACAAATCTGAAAAAACGCGCGAAATGCCGTTACTGCTGAGTTTTTTCCCGGGCTGTGCATAGCCCTCGCAAATTCGTCGACGAAAATGCCTAAGTGCCCGATTCGCTTGGCAGGAATTCGACCAACAGGTCGTTGAGATACTGCAAACCGGAGGGCGTGGGTCGGACCCGCTCGCCCTCGATGGTCAGCAGGCCTCGCTTCGACAGGCGCTCGAGGGTGGGCCATACGGTCCGCCAGGGCAGGCCGGTCGCCACCTCGAACTGCGGGGCGGCAAAGCCCTCGAGCAGTCGCAGGGCATTGAGCATGAATTCGAACGGCCGCTGCGCCGGGGCAACGTCCGTCTGCACCAAGGCCACGCGCGGATCACGCTGGAAGCGGCGCGGATCGCGCGGCTGCGTGGTGCGCACGATGCGCCACTCGCCGCTCGCCGGATCCCGTCCGCTGAGTTTGCCGTGCGCCCCGGCACCGAGACCCAGGTAATCGCCGAAGTTCCAGTACAGCAGGTTGTGGGCGCAGGCCCGACCGGAGCGGGCGTAGGCGGAGACCTCGTAACGCTCGAAGCCGGCGGCCTGCAAGGCGGGCAGACAGGCGGCGAGAATCTCAACGGTGGTGTCTTCGTCGGGCAGAGCCGGCGGCGGCTGCGCGGCGAAGGGCGTACCGGGCTCGAGCGTGAGGTGATAGTGCGAGATCTGCGCGGGTGAAAACGACAGCGCCGCCTGCACGTCCGCGAGCGCCTCGGCGACACCTTGCCCAGGCAGCCCATACATCAAGTCGATGTTGAAGTTGTCCACGCCGGCTGCGTGGAGCTCGGCCAGAGCGCTCGCCGTCTCAGCGGGTGAATGCACACGACCGAGCGCACGCAGCCGCGAGGCATCGAAGGTCTGCGCACCAACCGAGACGCGATTCACGCCGGCCGCGGCGTATTCCGCGAAGCGCCCGCGCTCGATGGTGCCGGGATTCGCCTCGAGCGTGATTTCTGCAGACGCGGCGATGGGCAGTTCGTCACGCAGTGCTTGCAACACCCGACCGATCGCGGCCGGCGAAAACAGGCTCGGCGTACCACCCCCGAGAAAGATACTCGTCACCGACCGACCGCCCAGAAACTGCGCGTGGCGCTCGACCTGTGCACGCAGATCAATACACAGTGCATCGACGTAGGCCTGCTCAGGCAGTGGTCCGCGCAAGGCGTGCGAGTTGAAGTCACAGTACGGACATTTGCTCACGCACCATGGGAAGTGCAGGTAGACGCCGAGCGGGATCGTCATGCAGCGGCGCGCGGCAGCCGCTGCAGCAGATCGCGCAGCGCCTGACCCCGATGACTCGCAGCGTGTTTGCGCGCTGCATCAAGCTCGGCCACGCTCGCACCTGCGGCGTCGAACGGCGCGAACACCGGGTCGTAGCCGAATCCGCCCGCGCCGCGCGGCGCGGTGAGGATCAAGCCTTCCCAACTGCCCGTACCGAACACGGGCTGCGGGTCTTCGGCATCGCGCACGAAGGCGATCACGCAACGAAAACGTGCACGGCGTGCAGCGGGGTCTACGCCCTCGAGCGCGGTCAGCAACTTGGCGATGTTGGCCGCGTCATCCGCGGCGGGGCCTGCGTAGCGGGCCGAGTACACCCCGGGCGCACCGCCGAGTGCATCGACCTCGAGACCCGAGTCGTCGGCCATCGCGGGCATGCCGCTGCGCGCCGCGGCGTGGCGCGCCTTGAGCAGTGCGTTGTCGGCAAAGGTCTGTCCGGTTTCTTCAGCCGATTCGATGCCGAGGGCGCCCTGCGCGACGAAGTGCAACTCGAGCGGGGCCAGCATCTCGGCGAACTCGCGAACCTTGCCGGCATTGCCGGTGGCCAGCACCACCTTCACTGGGCCACCCTCACTGGGCGATCGCCGCCGTCTGCAGCGCGTGCAGCTCGTCGATGCCGCGTGCGGCGAGGGCCAGCAGCGCATCGAGTTCGTCGCGACGGAACGCGTGGCCCTCGGCCGTGCCCTGGATCTCGACGAACCGGCCGCCATCGCGCATCACGACGTTCATGTCAGTCTCTGCCTGCGAGTCCTCGGCGTAATCGAGATCGAGCACGGGCACACCACCACAGATACCAACCGACACCGCAGCCACCTGGCCATGCAACGGCAGCTCGGTGAGCAGACCACGCCGCTTCAGGGCATTGCAGGCATCCACCAGCGCCACGTAGCCGCCAGTGATCGCCGCGGTGCGCGTGCCGCCGTCGGCCTGCAGCACGTCGCAATCGAGCGTGACCGTGCGCTCGCCAAGCGCCGACAGATCGATGATGGCGCGCAGACTGCGCCCGATCAGTCGCTGTATTTCCTGCGTGCGACCGCTCTGCTTGCCCTTGGCCGCCTCGCGCGGCGAACGCGTATGCGTCGCCCGCGGCAGCATGCCGTACTCGGCGGTGACCCACCCCTGTCCGCGTCCGCGCAGAAAGCCCGGCACTCCCTCTTCGATACTCGCCGTGCACAACACGCGCGTGCCGCCGAATTCGACCAACACCGAACCTTCGGCATGGCGGGTGAAATGACGCTGGAAGTTGACGGCACGCAGCGCATCGGCGCTGCGGCCACTCGGCCGTTTGAACTGGGTCATGACAATGAACTCATAGAAAAGCGATGACAGGGAAAAGGAACGACAGGTCGGGTTGCGATAGACTGCCCGCTTTATACACCATGATGCAGCGGCCACCATGATCAGCAGCATGACGGGCTTCGCCCGGCGCGAAGTCTCCGGCGCCTTCGGCCAATTGACCTGCGAACTGCGCAGCGTCAATCACCGGTATCTGGAACCCGGCTTTCGCCTGCCGGAGGAATTGCGCTCCGTCGAGACGGAGCTGCGGCAAATCCTTGCCCGCGAACTGCGTCGCGGCAAACTCGACTGCACGATCCATCTGCGCGGCGCGCATCAGGCCGAGCGCGAGTTGCTGGTCGACGAGGCGGCACTCGCCCGCGTGCTCGCGCGCGCGCAGGACATCGCAGGCCGCGTCACCGCAGGCCAGCTCACCGGCAGCGCACCGATCAACCCGTTCGACGTGCTGCGCTGGCCCGGCGTACTGAAGGACGAGGCGCCTGACAGCGAGAGCCTGCAGACGGCCTGTCGCGCCCTATTCGGCGAGACCGTGCGCGAGCTCGCCGCAGCGCGCGCGCGTGAAGGCGAGCGGCTACGTGAGCTCATCGAACAGCGCTGTGAGGCCCTCGCCGTGCTGGTGTCGAGCGTGCGAGCTCGCATGCCGGAAATCCGCGAACGACTGCGCAGCAAACTGCACGAACGGCTCGCCGAAGTTGCGGCCAGCGTCGATGCCGAGCGCTTCGAGCAGGAACTCGTACTGATCTTGCAGCGCGCCGATGTCGACGAGGAGCTCGATCGGCTCGACGGTCACATCATCGAGATCCGTCGTGTCATCGGCGGCACCGAAGCCGCAGGCCGCCGCCTCGATTTCCTGATGCAGGAACTCAATCGTGAGGCCAACACCCTCTCGTCCAAGTCGCAGGAACTCGACACCACGCGGCTCGCCGTCGACATGAAGGTGCTGATCGAGCAGATGCGTGAACAGGTGCAGAACATCGAATAGCTCGCACCCGTCGACAGAGGCGCGCGTGACGCGCGATGGCGCGCTTTCAGAGCATGCGATCGGCGAACTGCTTGGCCCAAGCTACAGTCTTGCGGTTCGAGTTGCGCACGCGCTTGACCTGCAGCTTCGCCATGTTCTTGTAGATCACCGCAGCAATGTCGGGGGCGGCGTCGATCTTGCGGCCATCGAATGACAGCGAGACGCAATCCTCGAGTGCCCGGATGCGTGCCGAGCGCGGCTCGCCATCAATCAACGCCATCTCGCCGAAGGTTTCGCCCGGCCCGAGTTCAGCCAGTTTGGCCCACTCGTGTCCGTCCTTCTTTTCGACGATGGCCTGCCCCTTGAGCAGAATGAAGAAGTTGTAGCCGGTGTCGCCTTCGTTGAAGAACAACTTGTCCTTAGTGATGTTCACTCGCTCGGCACCGGTCACCAGCCGCTCGAGCCGCGGCACGTCGAGCCCGTTGAACAAGGCGACGTTGGTGGACAATTTCTGCAGGAACTCGTCGATGGCACGAACCACTGGATCCTCCTCGACGACCTTCGACTGGGCATTGCTCGGCCGCCGGTCGAAGAATAGCAAGGCGGTGGCCGCTTGAAACTTGGCTTACTATTCCGCCTGAACGAATCCGGCCCTGACCGCATGAACCTAGCCCTGACTGCATGAATCCGCATATCCCGAGCGCCCCGTCTGGCGACGCTGCCCCGCGATCTCGCGGCGGCCGGCTGTTCGTCATCGCCGCGCCGTCCGGCGCCGGCAAGACCAGCCTCGTCAAGGAGCTTTTGGCTCGCGAACCCAACCTGCGCGTCTGCGTCTCGCACACCACCCGGCCGCGACGGCCCAATGAGGTAGACGGTCGTGACTACCATTTCGTCGAGGTGCCGACGTTTCGGCAGATGATCGACGCGGACGGTTTCCTCGAACACGCGCTGGTGTTCGACAACCACTACGGCACGAGTCGCGCCGCACTGGCCGAAGCGTTCGGCCGAGGGCACGACGTCATACTCGAGATCGATTGGCAGGGTGCCGAACAGGTTCGCGAGCGGACCCGGGACCCGGCGCGCGGTACGGCCGGCTGCATCGGCATCTTCGTTTTGCCGCCCTCGCGTGCCGAACTCGAAGCTCGCCTGCGCAATCGCAAGACGGACAGCGACGAGGTCATCGCCCGCCGCCTGCGCGATGCGGTTTCCGACATGAGTCATGCGGGCGAATTCGACTACGTGATCATCAACGACCACTTCGAAACGGCGGTGCGCGACCTGCAGCGCATCCTCGATGACGACGCCCGGGACCTGCAGTCCGACCGGGCGGCACTCGCTACGCTGATGACCCAGTTGCTGGCCTAGGCCCTCGCCAGAAGGGCCGCCGGCTGGCCTGAAAGGTGCGCCTGCCGTATACTGCTCGGCCCTGTTTGGAAGGCCGCAGCACATGGCACGCATCACCGTAGAAGACTGTCTCCAGAACGTCGACAACATCTTCCAGCTTGTGATCCTGGCGTCGCAGCGTGCACGTCGGCTGGCCAACGGTGCCGAAGCCACCGTGCCCTGGGAAAACGACAAACCGACGGTCGTGGCCTTGCGCGAGATCGCTGCCGGTAACATCACCCCGGAGATGCTGCTCGAGCCGGAACCGGAGCCGGAACCGGAACCGAGCCTGCTGCCCGACATCATGGAGCCGGATCCGGGCTTCCGCGCGCCGCAGTTCGGCCTCGGAGACTGACCCAAAGACCCTGCGGGGCGGAGTTCGCTTGGACTATGCGCAGACGCTGCTTGGCTTTCTGCCTGGCGGATCCCGCAGGACGCCGGGGCTCAAGGAACTGCTGAGCGCCGCAGGCGCGTACCTGCCCGCCGAACAAGTCGATCGAATCCGTCTTGCCGCCGAATTCGGCGCAGAGGCCCACCGCGGCCAAAAGCGCAAAACGGGTGAGCCCTACATCGCCCACCCGGTGGCAGCGGCTGAGATCCTTGCCAATCTGCGCGTCGACACCGACACCATCGTCGCCGCGATCCTGCACGACGTCATCGAAGATACGCCCATCGCGAAGGACGAGATCGCCTCGCGTTTCGGTGACGGCGTCGCTGAGATCGTCGATGCGGTAACCAAGCTCGACCAGATCCAATTCAAGAGCCGCGAGGAAGCGCAGGCCGAATCGTTCCGCAAGATGCTGCTCGCGATGGTGCGCGATCTGCGCGTCATCCTCGTCAAGCTCGCCGATCGGCTGCACAACATGCGCACGATCGAAGGCATGTCGCCGGTACGCCGTCGCGCCATCGCCCGCGAAACGCTCGACATCTACGCGCCGCTCGCCGAGCGCCTCGGCCTCTACGCCATGAAACTCGAGCTCGAGGATCTCGGCTTCCGTGCACTCTATCCGCAGCGCTACCGCGTCATCGAACGCGCGCTGAAGCGGGCCCGCGGCAACCAGAAAGAATTCCTTGGACGCATTTCGGAGAGCATCTCGACTGCGCTCGCCAAGGCGGAGATCTCGGCCGAGGTCGACACCCGCGAAAAGCACCTCTACAGCATCTACCGCAAGATGCTGCGCAAGCGCTCTGCGCTGGCCGAAATCGTCGACGTCTACGGATTGCGCGTGATCGTCGATTCGGTGGATCACTGCTATCGCGCACTCGGCGTGGTACACAGCCTGTTCCGGCCGATGCCGGGTCGATTCAAAGATTACATTGCCATCCCGCGCGTCAACGGCTATCAATCGCTGCACACGACGCTGTTCGGACCCAACGGATTGCCGATCGAAGCGCAGATCCGTACGCGCGACATGCACCGTATCGCCGAATCGGGCATCGCCGCACACTGGAAGTACAAGTCCGGCGACTTCTCCTCCACCTTCGGCAACGCGCAGGCCCGCGAGTGGCTCGCGAACCTCATCGCGATGCAGGAGAGCGGCACCTCGGAGGAGTTCCTCGAGAGCGTGCGGGTCGATCTTTTCCCGGACAAGGTCTACGTCTTCACGCCGAAGGGCAAGATCCTGCGACTGCCGCGCGGCGCCACGGTGGTCGACTTCGCCTACGCGGTGCACACGGATGTCGGCAACCGCTGCGTCGCCGCCAAGGTCGATCGGCGTCTGGCGCCGCTGCGCACGCAATTGAAGAACGGTCAAACAGTCGAGATCGTCACCGCGCCGGGTGCGATACCCAATCCCGCCTGGGTGAATTTCGTCGTCTCCGCCAAGGCGCGTGCCGCAATCCGCCAATACCTCAAAGGTCTGCGTCGCTCGGAGGCCATCGAACTTGGCCAGCGGCTCATCAACCAGTCGCTGGCGGAGTTCAAGCTGTCGCTGACCGACATCAGCGATGCCGCCATCGCCGCCACCGTGGCCGAACTCGGCATGACGGATGTCGACGAACTGTTCGAAAAAGTGGGTCTCGGCGAGCGGCTCGCACCGCTGATCGCCCGGCGACTCGGGCCGGCGGCAAGCTCTGTATCCGTCGATGGCGAGAGCGTCGCGGCAGCACCCGCACCGCTCGCGGTTGCCGGCACCGAAGGTTTGCTCGTCAGTTATGCGCGCTGCTGCTTTCCGGTACCGGGCGATGCCATCCTTGCGCACCTCTCCAGCGGGCGCGGCATCATCGTGCATCGCGAGGAGTGCGCCAACGTCGACGACTACCGCAAGCATCCGGAGAAGTGGCTCTCGGTGGTCTGGGCAGAGGGTACGGAACGCTTGTTCAGCAGCGAGATCCGCGTCGAGGTGGCCAACCGCATGGGCGTGCTTGCTGCAGTGGCTGCCGCAATTGCGGGGACCGAGACCAACATCGACCACGTCGAACTCGAGGAGCGCGACGCACAGACCTCAGCACTCGTCTTCGAGATCAAGGTGCGCGATCGCAAGCACCTCGCCAACGTGCTGCGTGTGATCCGCCGCATGCCCGACGTGCTGAAGCTCTCGCGTACACTTGCGGTACGCACCCGCGACGACAAGTAACGCGACGATAGATAACAGGAGCCCACCATGACCCGCCAGATCATCAGCACGCCGGACGCCCCGCAGGCCATCGGCACCTATTCGCAGGCTGTTCGCGTCGGCCCGACGGTCTATATCTCCGGCCAGATCCCCCTCGATCCCGCCACCGGCACGCTGGTCAGCGGCGACATCGAACTCGAGATCCGCCGCGTGTTCGACAATCTCTCCGCGATCGCCAAAGCCGCGGGCGGCTCGTTGCAGCACGCCGTCCGCGTGACCGTCTATCTCACCGACCTCGCAAACTTCGCCAAGGTCAACGAAATCATGGCGCAGTACTTCCCGCAGCCGTGGCCGGCACGCGCCGCGATCGGCGTGGCGCAATTGCCGCGCGGATCGCGGGTCGAAATCGACTGCATCCTGCATCTCGACTGAGTCACGACTGCAGCGCCGGATGACTGAGCCGCGCGAACAGCGACCGGTGACCGCGCTGCGCGGCGTGGGTGAGGCGCTGGCGGCGCGGCTCGCCGTGCTCGGCGTGGAGCAGGTGCAGGATCTGCTGTTCATCCTCCCCACACGCTACGAGGACCGTACGCGGATCCAGCCGATCGGCGCACTGCTCGCAGGCGGCAGGGCGGTCATCGAGGGTGAAGTGCAACTGACCGAAGTCGTGTTCCGACGACGACGACAGATGCTCTGCCGCATTGCAGACGGATCAGGTTTTCTAACGCTGCGGTTTTTCCATTTCTCGACATCGCAGCAGCAAGGTCTCGCCCGTGGGCATCGCATTCGCTGCTTCGGTGAAGTACGCCGCGGCCCACTCGGTCTCGAAATGGTCCACCCCGAGTATCGGCGCGTGTTCGACACCGATGCCGCGCTCGAGGAATCACTCACGCCCGTATATCCAGCCACCGAGGGTGTCAGTCAGGGCCGCTTGCGCGCGCTGATCGGCCAGGCCTTGCGCGAGGTGGAGACCGCGGGCGTGCGCGACTGGCTGCCCGCGCCGCTGCTGGCGCCGCTCGGCCTACCCGAACTGCGCGATGCGCTGCGTCAGGTGCATCGACCGCCGGTGGATGTCGAGCTCGAGGAACTTGAGGCGGGTCGTCACCCGGCGCAGCGCCGTCTGGCCTTCGAGGAGCTGCTCACGCACCAGGTGGTGATGCGGCGACTGCGCGAAACCGCAACTGCGGATCCCGCCTGGCCGTTGCAAGATGCCGCCGGGCTCGAGAACCGCTTCATCGCCGGGTTGCCGTATGCGTTGACCGGCGCGCAGCAACGCGCGCTCGCAGACATCGCGCAGGATCTCAGTCTCGATCGACCCATGGTGCGCCTCGTGCAAGGCGATGTCGGCTGCGGCAAGACGGCGGTGGCCGCCGCTGCGGCTGCGCGGGCAATCGGCAGCGGACATCAAGCCGCGCTCATGGCGCCGACCGAGCTCCTCGCCGAGCAACACCAAAGAAATCTCGCCGCGTGGTTCGCGCCGCTCGGGATCGAGGTAATCCTCGTCAGCGGCTCGCAGCCGGCGCGTACGCGACGCAGCGCACTCGAGCTCGTCGCCAACGGCACGGCACGCCTCGTGGTCGGCACCCATGCGCTGTTCCAGGACGGGATGCAGTTCGCGGATCTGGCGCTGGTCATCGTCGACGAACAGCACCGATTCGGCGTGCATCAGCGGATGGCGCTGCGCGAGAAAGGGCTGCAACCGCACCAGCTGATCATGACGGCCACGCCAATACCGCGCACGCTCACCATGGCGATGTACGCCGACATGTCAGTATCTGTCATCGACGAACTGCCGCGTGGGCGGCAACCGATCACTACCCGCGCGGTACCCACCACCAAGCGCGAGGAGGTGATGCGGCTGCTGCGCCAGGTGCTCGCCGCGCGCGCGCAGGCCTACTGGGTGTGCCCCCTCATTGAAGAGGGCGAGATTCCGGGTCTTGCCGCCGCTACTACCGTAGCGGCAGAGCTCGCCGCTGAGCTGCCGGAATTCTCCACGGGGCTCTTGCACGGGAGGCTCTCCACGGCCGAGAAGGCAGAAGTGATGTCGCGGTTCAAATCCGGAGAAATCGACCTGCTGGTTGCCACCACGGTGGTCGAAGTAGGCGTCGATGTTCCGAATGCCACGCTGATGGTGATCGAGAATCCCGAGCGCCTGGGGCTCGCGCAGTTGCATCAGCTGCGCGGACGGGTCGGTCGCGGTTCGCGTCCGTCCACGTGTCTGCTGTTCTACGCACCGCCGCTTGGCGCAGTGGCGCAAGCGCGCCTTGCAACCATACGCGAGACGCAGGACGGCTTTCTCATCGCCGAGCGCGACCTGGCGCTGCGAGGACCGGGAGAGGTGCTTGGCACCCGACAAACGGGAGAGGTCGGATTTCGAGTCGCGGATCTCGGCGAACACGCGCCTCTGCTGCCAACGGCTCTGGCCCGAGCCGATGAGCTTCTGGCAGCAGGAGATCCCGCGATTCAGGTGCTTCTCTCAGCGTGGGCTCCGGCGGAACGCGGCGCCAGTAACGTATAACGTACTGGTGCCGAGCTGAGAGCGTTGACCGTGGATACGCCGCACACGCCGCTTGCGCAGCAAGCAGTCCCAGACAAGAAGATCAGCCGACCTCGATCATCTCGAAGTCTTCCTTGCTGACCCCGCACTCCGGGCACACGAAGTCCTCCGGGACATCTTCCCACCGGGTACCGGGGGCAATGCCTT
>ENA-ORFA01001170-ORFA01001170.1-marine-metagenome-genome-assembly--contig:-NODE-1170-length-10537-cov-1.925335_pt1 | contig 10537 bp, 11 predicted proteins | sample MGYA00248621_ERZ508587 | MGnify/ENA primary metagenome ERZ508587 (study PRJEB26250, sample SAMN06266239) | marine metagenome | isolation source: Columbia River Estuary | place: USA:Columbia River... | reverse complement strand
CATTACTTCAACGGCGTTGCCTAAGCCCAGCCATCAGGTCATCAACTATCATGGGACTCATCCAAGACCTCGGCGCTAAGCTCGTCCGCATGAAGGAAGAGGCAGAGGCGCGGCAGGCGGCGCTGCAGGCCGGTCGCCCGGCGAAAGCGTTGACGGATGTGGAGTTAGCGAAAGGTCACCCCAGGGTCTCTTCTGAGACCGATTTCCAAGGTGTCCACTATGGCGTGCGCCTTGGTTCCTGGTTCGGATGGATCTGGCTGATCTTCACCTGTGTCCACTGCGTCGCGCTTTTCTACGGGATGTCCCAGGGGTCGGTGAAGGTGAACGGACGGATGGTCACGCAGCCTGACTGGTGGCATTTCGCGCTGCTGACGCTCTTCTACGTGCCGTTCTTCCTCGTGGGCTTCGCCTTCACCCTCGCGCGCTATCGCGTCACCCTGAGCGACGCCGCCGTCGTCGTCCGCTGGCGGATTCTGCCCTATCTCGGCTGGACGTGGACGTTGCCGGTCGGTGACGACGTCGTGGTCAGGCTGGCTTTCCGTGGCTCGAAGCAGAACAAGAAGCCTGTCGAATCAGTCGTCGTGGCTTCGCTCGGCAAGGAGCATCACTTCGGCGCCTTCCTGCCGGAGGACGTCAAAGAGCACCTCGCCGGCCTTATCCAGGATTATTACGGACCACCTGCTTCGTCGGGAGAAAGCGCGGTTCCGTTCATCCCTGCCGACTAGCCTCAGCGGCCGGCAGGATCGATGGCGCGGAACTTGACGACGGTGTTGCTGGCCGGCTCGTAGAGCACGCCGATGCGTCCGTCCTTCAGGAGCGCCATGCTGCTGTAAGCGAATGGTCCGGGGAAAGTCAGGCGTGAGCTCGCCCAGGTGCGGCCATCATCGTGCGTCAGGCGTAATGTGCCGTTGGCGCGTTTAGGGCCGGCGGCATTAAGGAAGGCAATCGTACGATCATCTAGGCGAAGCAGGCTGCCTTGGCAGATGGGGTCGGTCAGGACGGCGTCCTCGGCGGCCTGAGTCCAGGTCTCGCCGGCGTCTTGTGACCAAGAAACCTTGCGCAGGCTGGACCCGCGACGCCAGCTGCGAGAATTCAGGTAAAGGCCGCCGCCCGCTGACTCGGCCACCTGGACTTCGTTCAGCTGGATTGTTTCGGTCTGCGGCACTTTCTCGCCACGCTTCCAAGTGGCGCCAGCGTCGTCGCTGTAGGCGACCCAGTTGTAGAAGTTCTTCTTCGCGTCTTGAGAGTTGAAGGGGATGACCATACGGCCGGCCTTGGGGCCAGACTTGAGCTGGATGCCGATGCCTGGCCCGGAAGCGGTGGTGATGGCTTCGTTGGGTTTCAGTGTCGCGGAAACGTCGGTCGGCTTGCTCCATGTCACGCCATCGTCATCGGAGGTCACGTAGCAAGAGCGATTACCTTTCGGATCGGCGGGCCCGACGGGTAGGCCTCCGAATTCATGGCTACCGCTGGGAAAAACCTGATAGAAAAGGAAGATGCGACCGGACTTGGCTTCCTGGACGAGGCAGGGGTTATTGCAGCTATCCGCACCTTGTTCGTAGGCGACTTTCGGCTTGGACCACGTGGCGCCTTCGTCCTTGGAGAAGGAGATCACCAAGTCGTTGCCAGCTTGGTCGGTAGGCTTGTCGCGTCCTTCGGCGACGGCGAGCAGCGTGCCCTTCTGCGTGCGTAGCAGCGAAGGGATGCGGACGGAGGGGTGCGATAGGTTCTGCTTGGCTTCGAAGACGATGACGTCGTTTCCGTCTGCCGCGAACGCGCTGACGGAGAGCAGGCTGAGGAGCCAGGCGACGCGCATGTTCAGAAATTCCAGCTGAAGAAGCCGATGGCTTCAAGTTCACCGAGCATCTGCTTGGTCTCGGCGGCGTCAGGGTTGCCGTTGGGCAGGCGGGCGGGCCCGAGCGGTACGCCGAGATATCCCATGAGCGCCTTGGCGGCTCCCATGTAGCCTCGCTTGGCTAAGATATCGACGACCGGTTGGACCTTCGCCTGTTCGGCTTCGGCCAGGGCGGCGTCACCTTTCGCATGCGCCGCAATGACCCTCTGGAGGGGGCCGGGATTGAAGTTATAGGTGCTACCGACCCCGGCGGTCGCGCCGGCGCGGAGCGCGGCGAGGAAGCGTTCGTCGACCCCGAAGGGCAGGTCGAAGCGGCCGCCTTCCAGCGCCTGCGCCCGGCGCATCGCGTCGAGGTCCGGATGGGAATACTTCACGCCGGCGAGATTCGGGATGATCGGCGAAGCCGCCTTGAGGAGCTCGTCGACCGGGAAGCCGCCGATGCCGGTCATGCCGGGGATGTCATAATAATAGAAAGGGGTGCGCGGAGCGGCTTTCGCCACCATCGCGCAGCTGGCGACGAGGTCGTTCAGCGTGCGCGGCTTGAAGTAGGAAGGCGCGATCATCGACACGGCCTTGGCCTGGTTCTTTTCGGCGTGCGCGGCGAGCTGGGCCGCCTCGGTGAGGCAGTTGGCGCCGACGTGCACGACGACGTCGATGCCCGCCGCCGGCCCCACCACGGCCCAGCGGTCGTTCAGTTCCGCGCGCTCGGCCGCGGTGAGCGAACTGCTTTCGCCGGTCGTGCCGCCGATGAAGACGGACGTGATCCCGTGGCTACGAAGGAACGCCGCTTGCCGTTCGACGACGGCAAGGTTGAGCGAGCCGTCGGGGTGGAAGGGCGTGTGGGTGGCCGTGCAAAGGCCGGTGAATTTAAAGGCGGACATGGTCAGGAGGAGGTGCTTTCGCGCGGGCGGATGCAGAGTGCGACGAAAATGGAGAGCAAGGCGATGCCGGCGAAGACCCCGAAGATGGCGTTCAGGGGCATCTGACGGTCGCGCAGGGCGCCGAAGATCCAATCGGCGAAGCCGCCGCAGCTGATGCTCACGAGGTTCATCAGGCCATAGCCCGTGGCCCGATGCTGCGGCCCGACGAGCTGGCAGAGGATGGGCATGCTATTGCAGTCGAAGAAGCCCCAGCCGAGCCCGAAGACGATGAGGAAGAGCACGGCCACGAGCAGGGTGGGCGCGTTGCCTACGCCGAAGAGGGCCGGGAGGAGCAGGAACGTGCCGATCGCGCTGACAAAGATGCGTCCGCGGATGTTCGTCCGCATCCAGCGGTCGGCCAGCCAGCCGCCGAGCACCGCACCGACGATGGCGGCGAGCTGCCAATAAAGGACCGCGGAGACGCCAGCCTTACCCTGACCCAGCTGGAAGCGCTCGCGGAGGATGTCAGGCATCCAGTCGCGCACGACCCATGCCGCCATGGCGGGCAGGGTGAAGTAAACCACCAGCAGCAGGAAGCTGGGATTGCCGAGCAGCGAGCGGACGGTCGAGCCTGCGTCCGTCCGGGCAACGGTTTCGTTGGTCGCCGGTCGATTCCGCAGGAAGAGGAAGAGCGGGAGGGAATAGGCGATGCCGAGCAGGCCGCACCACGCGAAGGCGCCGCGCCAGCCGATGGTCGGCTCGTCCGCGGCGTAGCCGGCGAAGCCGCCGATGATGACCCCGACGTAGATGCCCATCTGGTGGAGCCCGATCGCCCGTGAACGCGTAGGTCCGAGGTGGTAGTCGGCGATGAGCGCGAGCGCGGCCGGGATGTAGAAGGCTTCGCTGACGCCCATGATGGCACGCGTCCATAGCAGCTGGTCGTAGTCATTCACCTGACCGGTGGCCCAGGTGACCGCGGACCACGCGAAGAGGCTGAAGCAGATGACGTGACGTCGGCTGACCCGGTCCGCGAGGTAGCCGCCGATCGGGCTGAAGATCGCGTAGACCCATTTGAATGATCCAAGCACCAGGCCCCATTGCGCCTTGGTCTGGATGTCCGGCAGGTCGCCGAGCATGGACGACTTCATCGTCGCGAGCATCTGACGGTCGAGGTAGTTGAGCAGCGCGACCGGGATCAGCAGCGCGACGACCAGCCAGGCCGTGCGGGAGGCGGACGGGGTTTCGTTCATCGGTATCTGGCCGGGATCGGCCACCGGGTGAGCTTGGGGGTGCGGACGCCAGGGCGCACTTCTCCGCTCACGGTGACGAGGTCGTCGCCCAGCCGCAGGAGCGGCGCGACCGCGACCGGATGCGGCCACTCGCCGAGCTCGGTCACCTCGAGGGACTCGAGGTCGATCGCGAAGATACGCCGGGCGAGGCCGGTGTGCGTCTCATAAGGGTGTCCGTACTGCGTGCCGTCGTCCCCTCCCACGAAGAAAAGGTGCGTCGCCGTCGCCACGCCCGGTCCGGCGGCGCCGGCGAGCGCGTGGGGCAGCCCGTGGAAGCGGTTGCCGGCGTCGAGCGACGACTGGAAGGCGAGGTTATCATGGTAGTCGCGGAACGGTTTGCCGTCCTTGGCCGAGAGCGAGCAGCCGCCCGCCCAGAGCAGCAGGTTCGGGCCGGCGCCGACGAGCGGGATGATCCGGCCGAAGCTCGGGTCGGCGTCGGTCGTCCGCCACGCCTTGTCGGGCGCGTCGAGGTCGAGCGACGTCAGCGTCGGGATCGTCTCCGTCGCCTCCGCTACGTCCGTCCCTCCGAGGATGACGAGATGTCCTTTGGTCGAAGTGAAGCCGCCGTAAGCCCGCGGGCGCGGGAGGTCGGGCCCGAAGCGGGTCACTTGGCCGTCGAGTCCGATCCGCCAGACGCCGGTGCGGTGGCCGTCGGCCGCGGCGCCGCCGGCGAACACCACGGCGTCTCGCCGGGGCGTCGCGCAGAAAGCCGCCCCGACCAATCCTTCGGGCAGTTCGCCGAGCTTGCTCCAACTCCAGACGCCGTCCTTGCGCGCGAGCTTGAGGATGTCCTTGTGATATTTCCGCTGGCCGCCTTGCCAGGGCATCTTGTCCGGGAAGTTGCTGCCTCCGGCGGCCACGATGACCTCGCTGCCGTCGGCTTCGCGGAGGACGGCGGCGATCATCCCGGCGCGACCGAGAGGGTCGGGCAGGTCCGGCAAAGGCTCGCTCTGCGCAACGGTGAGCGCCGCCACGAACAGGCCGAGCAATGGGGTGAGGCGGAGCATGGCGCCGGGGTGAGGCGTTTATAGCCCGTCTCCGCCGACCCGCCAGCCCCAATGATTATTCCGTGCGCAGCAACCAGCCTTCGGCGGAACGCACGAACGGACGCAGCTCGCCGTTGGTCAGGGCGTAGCCGCCGGACCATTTCGTGCAACCGGTGGACAGCACGTTGGCGGAGCCTTCTTCGGCCTCGGTCCAGGTGTCCGTCGATTTGTCGTAAGAGAGGACGGTCTTCGCGTAGCCAGGATGCTTGGCCGCTTCGATCTTGCCGGCCAGCTTACCGTCGTCGCCGCCGAGCACGAGGATCTCGTTCTCGAACACCGGGCAAGGCGAGGGCGCGCCGGCGACCGGCCGGGGCAGCGCGGAAAGACGGCGCCATTCCTTGCCGAGCGTGAACGCGTGGCAGTCCGAAAGGTACTCGCGTTCGACGCCCTTGGCTCCGGGGCTCAGTGCGACGCCGCCGAAAAGGTAGAACGTATCCTTCGTGCCGGCGGACTGCGCGAGCATGCGACCCGAGCCGGCGCAGAGCGGGAGTTCCCTCCAGCCGGCGTTGAGGTTCGCGAGGTCGATCGCAAAGGCGCTGGACGACGCCGCGGTCGCGTCCGGCCGTTCGGTGCCCCCGGCGACGATGACCTTGCTGCCGACGAGGGCGCCGGTCGCGTAGGCCAGCGGACGCGGCAGGAAGGGGAAGGGGCGGACCTTCAGTTCGCCGTCCTCGACGGCCAGCGTGTAGCAGTCGGCGTAGTGGCGGTGCGAGTCGGCGCCGCCGATCATGAGCAGGCCTTGGCGGATCGAGACACTGACGCCGTAGCCGCAAGGGCGGGGGAGCTTGCCGATCGTCGCCCACTTCTTCGAGCGCGTGCTGGTCAGCGAGTAGACCGTGTCGTGCCAGGCTTTGACGCCGCCTTCCCAGGCGGGCTTGTCGGGATAGTTCGAACCGCCGCCGCAGAGGAGGAGGTCGCCGGAGGTGCCCACGAAGGCGCCGCCGAAGCCGGGGGCGTTGGGAGTTTCAGGAAGTCGGGACCAGCGCATGGGATTGGACACAAGGAAGACAGGCCGCACAGGGCTGTCCAGAGATTAGGGGGCCATGGGGTGAATGTCGCCGCGACCCCTGTTAACCTGAGCCTTTTAGGATGATTGCGGTGTTTTTAGCCGGAGGGACGCCAGGTCGAAGAGACGAGGATTTGTTTGACAGAGCCGCCCCGACCTTGCCTTGATTGGACTCCTTTCGCACTGCCTGGTAGCTCAGCGGTAGAGCAGGTGACTGTTAATCACTTGGTCGTAGGTTCGATCCCTACCCAGGCAGCCAGAAAGGACTCTTTCCTCTCCCCGGCCCTCCGGGGAAGGTCCGTAAACCTTCTCCTTGACCATCCGAGGGGTTGCGGGAGGATGCACGCACCATGGGTCAACAGAGCAACAAAGTCATCAAGCGTCGCCGTCGTCGCGCCTACCTCGAGCGCAAGAAGGATCGCGTCAAGATCGCCCGCGCCGCCGCGAGCAAGAAGAAGGCCAAGAAGTGAGCCGAGCGGTGAGCCAGGCCTCTCTGTGGGCCGCGCTCGCTGCGCTGCTCTTCGTGGGGTGCGACACCCCCGTGATCTCGTCCGACGAGGTCCCTGGTATCTCGTATGTGAATGAACGCCGCCGCACGGCCGCCGACACTGCTCGCGCGTCCGACGTGCTGGGCGCCAAGGAAGACCATGGTGCCGACGTCGTCTTCCGTACCGACCCCGCCGCCCGCGGGGGGTATTATTACTACATCAAGCTCGCGGACGCGCCGCCAGCCGATGCCCGTCTCGTCCTGCAGGTCGTCCGCACGGAGAACACCGTCGCCGAACGCTACGAATTTCCCGCCCGCTTCCGCCCGGGCTTTCCTTTCGGCGAGGTTGTCATCGGCCTGACCGGCAAGCAGGCCGGCGAGGCGAACTGGCGTCCGCTCGCCTGGCGCATCTCGGTCGTCGACGCGAAGGGCAAGGTCCTCGCCGCCAAGCACAGCTTCCTCTGGGGCACGCCCCGCGACCTCGGACGCTGAGTCCATGGCCGCGACGGAGTGGACAGCTTGGCGCCCGCTGCGGTTGGCCGAGGACGTCCCGGCAGCCTTGCTCGCCGAACAACTCGACGGGGGTCAGTCCTTCCGTTGGCGTCCGTCGGACGATGGCGCTTGGGTCGGCGTTTTCGGCCGTACGGTGGCGATGTTGCGTGCCGGCAAGGATGGCCTCGAGTGGCGCGGACTGAAGGGCGCAGCTGGCACGGAGCCGGCGCTCCTCGCTTATCTCGACGCCGAAGGCGCGCAGGCCCGGCTTTCCGCCGATCTGCCATGGCGCTCCGATCCGGCCCTTCGCGCGGCGCGCGAGGCGTTTCCGGGCCTGCGCATCCTGCGACAGGATCCGCACGAGACGCTCATCGGCTTCCTGTGCAGTTCGAACAAGCGCATCCTGCAGATCCGCGTCATGGTCGCTTCGCTGGCGGAGAAACTCGGTGAGCCGCTCGGCGTCGGTTTCCACGCCTTGCCGACGTGGTCCGCCTTGGCCGCCGCGGATGACGCCGTGCTGAAGTCCTGCGCCTTGGGTTATCGCGCCGCTTTTCTCCGCGGCACCGCCCAGCGACTGCTCGCCCGCCCGCGTTGGGCCGAAGAATTCGCGGCCCTCGACACACCCGCCTTGCTCGCCGAACTCCAATCCCTCCCGGGCGTCGGCCCGAAGGTCGCCGCGTGCGTGGCGCTCTTTGGTTTCGGACGCCTGGAAAGTTTCCCGGTCGACACCTGGGTCGTCCAAGCGTTGGGCGATGCTTATGGCCTGCGCGGCTGGAAGCCGGCGCCGCTCGAGCAGTTCGGCCGCGCCCATTTCGGCCTGGCCGCCGGTCTGGCGCAGCAGTATCTCTTCTCAGCGGCCCGACACGGGAAACTGATCACGCTTCCGCCTGAGCCGAAGCGCCCCAAGTCTCGGCGATGACTGCCGGCGTGAGCGCGGCCGACGGCACGCCTAGGCCGATCGCCCGCCCTTCCGCGAGGACGAGGACAGCATCGCACGTCCGCGCAAAAGTGAGGTCATGCGTCGCCACGATGACGGTACCGCCGGCTTGGGCGAAGCGCCGGAGTGTCGCCGCGACCAAGGTCTGCCGGGCGAGGTCGAGCGAAGCCGTCGGCTCGTCGAGCAGGAGCAGCGCTCCGTAAGGTTCATCGAGCGAGGCGAACGTCATCGCCAGATGCGCGGCCTTCTGTTCGCCGCCGGAGAGTTGGGAGAGCCGGCGTGATGCCAGCTCGCTCAGGTCAAGGCTGCCCAGCTGATCGGCGTAAGCGTCCGGCGCACCGATGATCTCGCCGAGGTCGCAGACGCGGTAATCCCAGGCGCTGGTCGGCTGCTGCGCGCCATAGGCCCGGCGGCGGGCGTTGGCTCGGGCGGAGGCTTGGCGAGGATCTTCACCGGCGATCCGGAGTTCGCCGGTCGAAGCGATCAGCCCGGCTAGGGCGCGTAGCAGCGTCGTCTTGCCCGCGCCGTTAGGGCCGACGATGGCGACGACTTGTCCGGTTTCCGCCCGCAGCGAGACGCCGTCGATGATCCGGCGGCCGCGGAGTTTCACGGCCATGGCGGCACACTCGAGGAACGGCTCACTCATGGCGGCCCCTCGCGATCCAGATGAAGAGCGGCGCGCCGATCACCGCGGTGACCGCGGCGGCGGAAAGCGGCGCCTGCGGCCAGAGGCCGCGGCCGAGGGTGTCGGCGGCGAGCAGGAGCGCGGCGCCGAGCAACGCCGAGCAGGGCAGGACGCCCGCATGGCGCGGACCGACGATGGCCCGCGCGAGGTGCGGGGCCAGCAAGCCGATGAAGGCGACTTGGCCGACGAGGCAGGTCGCGGCGGCCGCGGCCAACGCGGTCAGCAGTACCGCGTCACGTCGCACTCCGGCTACGTCCGTACCGAAGCCGCGGGCGGCGTCGTCACCGAAGGCAAGGAGGTCGAGCGAGCGCGCCTTCGGCAGCAGGAGCAGCGTCGCGGCGAGGCAGAGCAGGACCGGCATCCAGGCGAGTTCGAGCGTCGCCATGCCGAGCCAGTCGCCGTAGGCTCCGTTGGTCAGCAGCTCGCGGGATTCGCCGCTGCGCGAGGCGATCACGAGCGTGCCGGCCGCGGTGAAGGCGTTGAGGCCGAGTCCGGTCAGGAGCAGGCGCGCGGAGGAGCCGCCGCGGCCGCAGACGACCAGCAAGGCCGAGGTCGCGAGCGCTCCGGAGAAGGCGGCCACGGGCAGGAGCCAGGCGTGGCGCCAAGCCGTTTCCGGCGCGACACCAAGCAGTACGGCGATGCCGAAGAGGGCGCCGCCGAAGACGCCGGTGAGCCCGGGGTCGGCCAGCGGATTACGGAAGACGCCTTGTTGCGCGGCGCCGCCCACACCGAGCGCCAGGCCGGCGGCCAGCGCCGCGAGCACGCGCGGGGCGCGTAACAAGGCCCATGCTCCGCCATCGCCCCAGCCGAAGCCTTGGGCGCCCACGGAAAGGGCCAGCGCGACGAGCGCCGCCAGTCCGGCGAGGCCGGCCAAGGTTGCGCGCGTCGCCGTCATCAACGACCGAGCTCGTTGAGCAGATCGCCCAGCGGGTTGCGTCGCCGCGGCGGCGCGGCTTGACCGCCAGGAGCGGCCTGCGGCGCCTGACCTGCCGGCTCGGCCGAGGGGGCGTTACGCGTGCGGTCGACGGCGGCCTGGAGTTTCTCCGCCAGGTCGGTGCGGACTTGGTTCAACGAACCGGTCACGTTGATACCCGGGCCGTCGGTGAAGCCGTCGGCGACGGCCGGTCCGGCGCCGAAGCCGAGCACCTGGAAATACTCCGCGAATTCGCCCGAGCCACGCAGTTGGGTGGTGAAGGCCATCGGCCAGTCGGCGAAGCCGGACTTAGGGTCGACGCTGATGCCCCCCTTGGCCGAGAGCTGTAGCGTCTCGTTACGGATATCGGCCGTCTCGAGTTTGATCGTGCCTGAGGCCAGTCGGGAGGCCTTGATGGTCGCGGTGGTATACGCGAATTCCGCGACGGCTTTCTGGAGCTTGGCGGCCGCCGTCATCGCGGCGCCGATCTTGGCGATCTTCTCGCCTTGCTGCTGGTTCTTGGTGAGCGCGCCGGCGATCAGGGCGAGTCCGCCGAGCGTCTCGCCGATGTCGCCCGCCTTGTTGGCGGACAGGGACATGCTGCTGTTCTTGTCGCCGAAGGCGCGGATGACGCCGCCGCGCGAGGTGAGCTGCGCGTCCGCCTGGAGGCGACCGAGGAGTTCGCCCGGTGTGCCACTGATGCTGGTCACGGAAGCGGTGGCGTCGCCCTTGCCTTGGAGGAAGTCCTTCACCGCGGGGACGGCCTGGGCGACTTCGCCGAAATTAAACTGCGTCAGGCTCACCGTACCCGCGAGGGTGTACGGACCGTTGTTGACGGTCGGTTGGAAGGCCAGCTGGCCGCGGCCGCTGAGCGTGCCTTCCGCAAGCCGGCCGGAAAGCTGGCTCAGTCGCAGGCCGTTCGGCTGCGCATCGGCGCGGACGACGAGTCCCTCGGCCTTGATGCCAT
>ENA-ORFA01001156-ORFA01001156.1-marine-metagenome-genome-assembly--contig:-NODE-1156-length-10601-cov-3.053307_pt1 | contig 10601 bp, 9 predicted proteins | sample MGYA00248621_ERZ508587 | MGnify/ENA primary metagenome ERZ508587 (study PRJEB26250, sample SAMN06266239) | marine metagenome | isolation source: Columbia River Estuary | place: USA:Columbia River Estuary... | reverse complement strand
AAAAATATCTTAAAAATTTGGAGTGCTAATAATCTTGAAAAATTTCTTTGTAATTTAAATATTATTGAAACTGAGTTTAAGAGAAATGATTTAAACCAAGATACTCAATTTTATTATTTTTTAACGCAAAACCTATCTAAAATAGCCCTTAAGAACACTAATAATTTTATTTAACTGATCAAGATTTTTATAAGAAAATTTTATTTCTCCAGAATTATTCTTTTTATTTTTTATATCTACTTTTATTCCCATTAAAAGTCCCAGATCACTTTCTAAAGACTTTATATTTGTATCCTTATTATTTGTTTTAATTTTTTTTGAACCTGGAAAAACTTGCTCTTTTTTAACTAAAAATTCAGCCTGCCTTACAGAAAGATTCTTGTTAACTATTATTTTCGCAAGTTTAACATTATCGGTAACATTGACTAAACATCTTGCGTGTCCTGCTGTTAATAATCCATCTGAAATCATCTTTTTTATTTCTTCTGGCAAGCCTGCAAGTCTAAGAGTGTTAGCAATATGGCTTCTGCTTTTCCCTAAAATTTTTGATAATGTTTCTTGAGAATACCCAAACTTTTTTACTAAATTATCATAACCCAAAGCTTCTTCTATTCCATTTAAATCTGATCTTTGAATATTTTCTAATATTGCAAATTCTAAAGATTTTTTATCATCAATATTTAAAATAATAACTGGAACTTCATGAATTTTTGCAAGCTGAGCTGCTCTCCATCTTCTTTCTCCAGCAACGATCTCATATTTGTCTTCTGATTTTTTTCTAACTAGTATTGGCTGAATAATTCCTTGTTCCTTAATTGACTCTGAAAGTTCATTAAGCAACTCCTGATTAAAATTTTTTCTTGGTTGAGATGGATTAGCATATACAAAATGTATAGGAATTTTTTCTGAAGAACTTTTAGTTTGCACATTGTCTTGAGGAATGTCCCCCATTAATGCTGACAAACCTTTTCCTAAACCTTTAAATTTATTTCCAATCATTTAAGCAACTTTTTTTTCTTCTAAATTTTCTCTGCTTAAAAATTCATCAACAAACTGATTATATGCAAGTGTTCCTGCGCAATATTTATCATATAAAATCACCGGCATTCCAAAGGAAGGGGCCTCGGAAATCCTTACATTTCGTGGTATATTCGTGTTGTAGACCTTATTTCCAAAAAAATTTCTTCCCTCTTTTTCGACATCAGCACAAAGCTTATTTCGCTTATCGTACATTGTAAGGACTATGCCTTGTATTTCTAAATTTGGATTTAAATTAATTTTTATACGGTCGATTGTTTTTACTAATTGACTCAAACCCTCTAGCGCAAAAAACTCTGTTTGTAATGGAACAACTAATGAATCGGAAATAACTAAAGACATGATTGTAAGAAGACTAAGCGATGGAGGACAATCAATTATGATGTATGCAAATTTATCTTTCTCTAAATTGTTTACTTGATCATCAATAATATTTTTTAATAAAAAAGCTTTTTGAGAATTATTTGCAACTTCAGTTTCAAGTCCTGATAGATCTGCATTTGCTGGTATGATACTTAAATTTTCTATTTTAGTTTTTTTTATACATTCAAAAAAAGAATCTTTTTTTATAAGCAAATCATAAATAGATTTTTCTCTTTCATTCTGATTAATCCCAACACCAGTTGAAGCGTTGCCCTGAGGATCAAGATCAATAAGCAAAACTTTGTAATTTTTAAGAGCAAGTCCTGAGGCTAAGTTAATTGCTGTAGTAGTCTTACCAACTCCCCCCTTCTGGTTTATGACTGAAATTATCCTAGGCATTTACAACCTTAAGTTGTAGTACGTTTAATATTAGTAATTTTGAGAATAAAAGATTCATCTGATGTAATGCTTCTAAATTTTTCTACATCAAAAGTATATTTTTTTTTGGCATCCTCCAGCTCTTGTTGATAAGTTTTTCCCTTAAGTAGTATAATGCTTTCTATTTTATCATTATTTTTAAAAAGTATGTCCATTGTATCAACTGTATTCTTGAATGCCCTGGATACTATTGTTGAAATTTTATTGAGCTTAAATTTTTCTATTTTTAAATTAACTATTTTTATGGTTAAATCTAATTTATCACTCAAATCTTGTAAAAATTTACATTTTTTTGGACTTTTTTCAATTAATGTAATATTTCCATCTTTTTTATTGTAATCTATTAATATTTTTAATATAACTCCTGGAAATCCAGCACCTGAGCCTAAATCAATAATTTCTGACTTATCTTCAATTAAATCATATATTTGTGCAGAATCTGTAAAATGTCTAGAAAATATATGATTTTCTGTTGTTTTTCCTATTAGATTTAATAATTTATTTCTGCGTATTAGAAAATCTCTATATTTATTTAACTTTTCTATTGTTTCACGTGAAACATTGAATTTTTTAATAAAAAACTCAACATCTTGATCCATATTTTAAGATGCTTTTTTAAGAGTATTTTTACAATAAATCATCAATATATTAATTGCAGCAGGAGTTACTCCGTCTATTCTAAGTGCCTGACCAAAAGTTAATGGCTTTATATCGTTCAGTTTTCTTTTTACCTCATTTGAAAGACCAGAAATTAAATCATAATTTACGTTTTTTGGTATTATGAGGTTTTCATCTTTTTCAAATATACTTATGTCTCTTTTTTGCTGTTCTATATACCCACTATAGTGAGACTCTGTTTTTATTAAGTCCTCAATTTCATCTTCATACTTTGGTATATCTGAAAACATAGATCTAATTTTTTCTAAAGTCACATCTTTAAATTTCAAAATCTGCAATAGTGATTTTTTTCTTCCATCTTGAGAGATTTTAATTCCATTTTTTTTTAAAACAGTAGGTGATACGATCTTATTGGATAAAATAGTTTTAAAATCACTTAAGTCATTGATTTTGTTGATAAATTTAGACTTTCTAATTTCAGATATAAAATTATGTTTAATGGCTAAAGGAGTTAATCTTAAATCAGCATTGTCAGCTCTTAGTGTTAATCTATATTCTGCTCTAGAGGTAAACATTCTGTAAGGCTCACTCACTCCTTTAGTAATCAAATCATCAATCATAACTCCGATGTAAGACTGAGATCTCTCAAATTTTATTGGTTCTAAATTTTTAACTGACTGAGCAGCATTGAGACCTGCCACCATTCCTTGTGCGGCGGCCTCTTCATATCCTGTTGTTCCATTTATTTGACCTGCAAGATACAAATTTTCTATTTTTTTTGTTTTAAGAGTAAAATCTAACTCAGTTGGAAACACATAATCATACTCAATTGCGTATCCAGGTCTTATCATGCGAACGTTCTCTAAACCATTGATTTTAAATAATATTTCTTGTTGAATTTCTTTTGGAAGAGAGGTTGATATGCCATTTGGATACACTATGTTCGTTGTAAGACTCTCAGGTTCTAAAAAAATTTGATGACGTTGCTTATCTTTAAATTTTACGATCTTATCTTCTATAGAAGGGCAGTATCTAGGGCCGATACTTTTAATCGATCCAGAATACATTGCGCTAAGCTTTAAATTTTTTTCAATAATTTTATGAACCTTGTCATTAGTATAAGTCATCCCACAAGAAATTTGTTTCGCATTAATTTTTTTTGTCAAATAAGAAAAGAAAAAAGGTTTTTCATCAGCAGCTTGCATCTCTAGCTGATCATAATTAATTGTTGTTCCATCAAGCCTTGGTGGTGTGCCAGTTTTCAATCTACCAATTTTAAAATTTAATTTTTTTAACTGCTCACTTAATCCTAAGGTTGGTTTTTCATCTATTCTTCCTGCTGAAATCTTTTCATCACCAATATGAATAAGGCCATTTAGAAAAGTGCCCGTTGTTAAAATAAATTTTTTTGCTGAAAATGAATTTCCAGACTTAGTTTCAATTGAAATAATTTTTTTTTTGCTAAATTCAAACTTTGTTACAGGATCATAAAAAAGGCTTAAATTACAATAGCTTAATAGTAATTTTTGCATGTATTTTTTATAAAGTTCTCTGTCAGATTGCGTTCTTGGTCCTCTCACAGCATGACCTCTGCTACTATTTAATAATCTAAATTGTATTCCCGATTGATCGGCAACAATTCCCATGATCCCATCTAATGCATCAATTTCTCTGACTAAGTGACCTTTGCCTAATCCACCTATTGCGGGGTTGCATGACATTTCACCAATTGTGGCAAGTGAATTTGTAATAAGAGCAGTATTAACACCTGATCTTGCGGCAGCGGCGGCGGCTTCACAACCTGCATGACCAGCTCCGATTACAATTACATCAAAATTTTTCTCTAAATTCATATGGGGTTTATATATCCCATTAACTTAAAAGATAAGGTATTTTTATGCTACTTACCGATACAAAAATCTTTAAAGATTCTATCTAATAATTCTTCGACATTAACATATCCAACTATTTCTCCGAGATTCCTAACTGCTAATCTTAAATCTTCTGCTGCTAAATCGATCTGATTGATAGATTTCTTATTAAGACATTTTTTGATAAAAAACACTGTGTTTTCAAGGCTTTTTTTATGTCTTTGTCTTGAGATTATATTATCTTCATTAACTTCAAAGTGATCGTCAATTTTCTTTGATATTGTTTTAACGAGATTAGAAATGCCTAAATTTTTTTTTGCCGAAATTCTAATTGGTTTATAAATTTTATCCTCTAAAAATTTATTTGCTTTTTTAATATCTATTTTATTCAAAACTAAAATTGATTTTTGATCATAAAGTTTTAAGATTTGTTTATCTATTTTTTTGGTGTGATCAAAAATAATTAATTTTAAATCAGAATCTTTTAGATTTTTGTTTGTTAATGAAATCCCTTTTTTCTCAATAATATTTTTTGAACTTCTAAAGCCAGCGGTATCAAAAAATCTTACTAATTTTCCATTTAACAAAATACTTGTCTCAATCAGATCTCTAGTTGTGCCTGGGATATTAGAAACAATAGACACCTGCCTATTAGCTAAACAATTAATTAGTGAGGACTTGCCTGAATTAGTTGGTCCTACGATTGAAACCTTAAATCCTTCTCTAATTTTTTCCGAATTCTCACCTTTTAGTATGATTTCTTTAATTTTATCATTTATTTTCAATAACTTATCTCTATTATTTAAAAAGACATTATCACCTACTTCATCGTCGGAAAAATCAATGACCGCCTCGTAATCAGAAAGTATTTTGATCACTTCATCTCTTAAATTATTGTAAACTTTTGTAGTATCCTCATTCATTACTTTTAGAGCCTGTGTTCTTTGAAGTTCTGTCTCTGAATTTATTAAATCAATTAAACTCTCTGCCTGTAACAAGTTAATTTTTTTATTAAGAAGGGCAGTCTTAGTAAACTCTCCTGGTTTGGCTAATCTACAGTTTTTAAATCTAGATAAGGTTTTTAAAAAATATTTAATAACTGCATTGCTTCCATGAACATGAAATTCAACCACGTCATCACCTGTGTAACTATTAGGTTTTGGAAAAAATATAAAAATTCCTTTATCAATAATCTGATTTTTATTGTCATAAAATGAAGAAAAATTAGCTACTCTTGGCTTAATTTTTTTAAATTTAGTTACTCCTTTAGCTACTTTAAAAGCATCTTTTCCCGAGACTCTTATAACTGCTAAACCGGATGTTCCGGGTGCTGTTGCTAACGCGAATATTGACATAAAAAAACGATATGATTTAGTTTTAATATAAATGTCAACTTTCCAATTATCATTCAAAACAGAACTAGGCTTTGTCTCGGTTATGGAAGTGGATGGTTATATTACTGATATTGCTTTTAAGAAAATATCAAAACAAAAAAGTAGCCCCCAATTACTGAAAGTTAAAAATCAAATTAAACAATTTTTAAATAGAAAGATAAAAAAATTCACATTCAAAACAAAAACTATCGGATCGAAAACACAGTTAAAAGTTTGGAATGAAATTAAAAAAATAAATTATGCGAAAACTGTCTCTTATAATTTTATTTCTAAAAAGACAAAAATACATCCAAGACATGTTGGAAGAATTTGTGGTCAAAACAGATTATTACTTTTTATTCCTTGTCATAGAGTGATTAGATCCAGTGGTTTAATGGGTGGTTTTTCAGCAAAGGGTGGCGTTAACTTGAAAAATAAAATACTTAAATTTGAGAAATTAAATAAATAAACCTTTATTAGCTATATTGACAAAATTCTTTTTAAGAAAAGAATTCTTATCAATATTAGAAAGTGTATTCTTTCTTATGGCAGCATAGCTATCAATCTTAACATCAAATATTTTTCTAATCCCATCAATCAATGTTGCAAACGTAAGATTGTTTAAACTTGTCTCATCTAAATATTTTTTAATAAAAATATCATTGCCAATCTCTAGACCTAAATTTTCAGAATATTTAATAACTTTAATTAGGGAAAATATGTTTCTTAAAGTCATATTCCAACCCTGACCAGCTATGGGATGAATTTTATTGGCTATGTCGCCAAACAATAAGGTTCTCTTGGAATCTTTTAACTGATTAAAAATATAATTTAAATTAAACTTATTAATCTCAGAGATAGAGATTATTTCATTAAATAATTCTTTAAAATGAGTATTAAAAAATTTAGATAAATCCTTCTTGCTTGATACGTATTTTTTATTAATTGAATTATTTTTAATAGACCAAATTACGGAAGTCTCTGTTCTTGAAACCGGCAGAAATGCTAAAGGTCCATCTTTTAAAAAAAATTGCCTTGCAGAATTATTTATAATTTTTTTATGATGTAGATTAAAAACATATGCATCTTCGTTATATGACTTATCTATAACTTTTCTTAATTTAAATTTTGATAATAAAAAAAGATTATTAGCAGAAGCCAAAATAATAAGGTTATAATTTTCTATATTTAAATCTTTAAAAGTAACTTCTTTGAAAAATTTATTATCTCTAATTGCCGATATTTCTTTGTTAATAAAATTAATATTTCTTAAACTTTTTAATTTTTTATTAATGTCCGAAGATAAAGTATTGCCATCAATAATATAGGCTAATGCCTCTTTTTTATTAGCTGCTGAAAAATGAAGATCTTGTTTTAAGCTAATGGATGAATAAGAGTCATGTAGGTAAATATTCTTAACAACATTTGATTTTTTTTTAATATCTTTTAGTCCGTAAAGACATAATTGATCTAAAGAATTTTTGCTTAGCGCTAACTTAGTTGGCCTAATTTTTTTTTTGTTAAGATCTTGTCCAACTATATCTATTTGCAATCTAAATTTTGATAACAAATAAGCGATAGTCAAAGCTGTGAGACCCGAACCAATAATACAAATTTTTTGAGAGTTAAGCATGATTGTCTTTTGCTTTGGAATTCTATCAACTGAATATTAATGATACAAAGGTTTTAATTGTGATTCGCTAAGCAAAATATGGAAAAAATAATAATATTTATTAAAGTAAAATTAATTGAGCTTGCTGGTGTAGTAACTATTTTTTCTGGTCTTGCGTATTTTATCTCGTTAACAACATACTCAGCAAATAGCATAAGCTATGTATTTCCCTCAGAAAAAAATATTCATAATAAATTCTTTTCTTTTTTTTATTATCTTTCTGATTTTTTTCTACAAGCTTTTGGTATTTTAGCTTTTTTAATATTTCTTAACTTAATCATCTGGGGCGGATATTTAATAATTAAAAAAAAAATTGAGAATTTCTCTATAAAACTATTATTCTTAATTTTATCTATTATTTTTGGAGCTTTATTCTTTTCAATTAATATTGATCAAAGTTTTTGGCTTCCTGATAATGGCTTTGGTGGTTTTGTTGCTAATTTTATTTCTGAAAAATTAAATATAAAAAATAATTCATTTGGAGCCTATCTTTCAGTTATTTTTTTATCCATATCTCTAATATGTTTTTATTTAAGCGCAGGCTTACACATTCAAGACTGGAAAATTATTTTTATAAACATAGGAAGTTTATTAAGCTTTTTTCCAAAATTAATTTTTAAAATATATGTTAATAGAAAAAATACTGAAGAAATTGCTATTAATGTGCCTGTACAAGAAAATATTACTCAAAAAATTCAAGAAGAAATTTCAGTACAAGAGGTTTCTCCTCAGCAACAACTTCCTTTAGAAAGTACAAAAACTGAAAGATCTGCAAGCTTTAAAATCCCTCCTATAAAATTACTTGATGATCCAGTAAAAATAGAAAATCAATTAGATGAAGAAAGTTATAAAACTCAATCAAAATTTCTCGAGAATGTTCTTTTAGACTTTAGTATCTCAGGCGAAATAAAACGAGTAAGCGCCGGACCTGTTGTAACTTTATATGAATTTGAGCCAACGGCAGGAATTAAAACATCGAAAATTATTAATCTTTCTGAAGACATAGCACGTAATACAAGCTCTATATCAACAAGGGTGGCGACTGTTCCTGGCAAAAGTACCATAGGAATAGAAATACCAAACAAAGTAAGAGAGAATGTTGCGTTAAAAGAAATAATTTCTAGTAAAGAATTTAATAATAAAGACATTAAAATTCCAATAACACTTGGAAAAAGTATTTCAGGATTTCCGATTGTTGGAGATTTAGTTTCGATGCCGCATCTTTTAATTGCAGGAACTACAGGATCTGGAAAATCAGTCTGTATTAATACTTTAATTCTATCAATTCTTTACAGGCACAAACCTGATGACTGTAAACTTATTATGATTGATCCAAAAATGTTGGAGCTTTCTATCTATCAAGGAATTCCGCACCTTTTAACTCCTGTTATTACTGAGCCTAAAAAAGCAACAACGGCTCTGAAATGGGTCGTTAAAGAAATGGAAAAAAGATATCGAGAAATGACTGAAATTGGAGTGAGAAATATTTCAGGATTTAACGATAAAGCATCTTCTGAGAGTAAGAAAAAAATGCCTTACATTGTTGTTATAGTTGATGAAATGGCCGATTTAATGATGATTGCAGGCAAGGAAATTGAGAACTACATACAAAGACTTGCGCAGATGGCTAGGGCTGCTGGAATTCATATTGTTATGGCAACACAAAGACCAAGCGTTGATGTTATTACAGGTACAATTAAAGCTAATTTTCCAACTAGAATATCATTTCAAGTAACATCAAAAATAGACAGCAGAACTATATTGGGAGAGCAGGGCGCTGAATTATTACTTGGTAATGGCGACATGCTTTTTATGTCTTCAGCAAGCAGAATAATAAGAATTCACGGTCCTTATGTTTCTGAAAAAGAAATAGAAAGAGTTTCGACATTCTTAAGACTTCAAGGCTCACCAACTTACATTGAAGAAGTAACTAGGATTGAAGAACAAGAAAATGATGAAGTGGTTTTAAACTCAGAAGGAAAAGATGAATTATATAATAAAGCAGTTGAAATAATTAAAACTGAAGGCAAAGCATCCACTAGTTTTTTACAAAGAAAACTTGGAATTGGTTATAATAGGGCGGCTAGAATTATTGATCAAATGGAAGAAGAAAAAATAATTAGCCCAGCAAATCACGTAGGTAAAAGAGAAATCTATTAAAATAAATGAAGAAATTTTTATACATTGTTTTAACAATGTTAATTTTTCTCAGCGCTAATACAAAAGGATCTGAAAAAGAAAAAATAATTGAAAATTTAAAAAAAATAAATTCTATTAAATTCAATTTCACGCAGACCACAAATGACATAACAGAAAATGGAAATTGTATTATTGTTTACCCAAAAAAAATGCGATGTTTATACGAAGAGGAAGACAAAGAGATTGTTGTGAATGATGATTATTTATTCCTAATAAATAGGAGAGAAAACAAGAATTATAACTATAATATCAAAGACACTCCTTTAGGAGTTATGTTAGACAAAGAAAATATTATAGAAAAATTATCAAAAGTAGAGAAATTTAACAAAACAGATAAAAATATAATTGCAATTATTGATCTAAATTCTCAAGAAAGTATTGAGATCTATTTTAACTCTAAAGAAATGAATATTGTAGGATGGAAAATAAAAAATTATGACAAATCTAGTCTAGAATTCTTAATGAAAAATATCTCAACAAACATTAATACGAACGAAAAATTTGAAATTCCCAAATAAAAAATTATAAGTTTTCTGGATTAAAAAATATTTTTTCTGTTTTAAAAACTTTCATACCTCTTGCAAGATAATTTTTTAAGGCATTAGGATGATCAAGTGTGCAAGTATGGACCCAAACCTTATTAATCTTCTGATTAAAAGAAGTTAATATTGCATCAGTTAATAAATGCCCACCAATCCCTTTGCCAAAAAATTCTTTAAATATTCCAAAATAAGGTATCTCCATTGAAGGAACTTTTGGGTCATAAAGTAACTCGTAATATCCTGCTAAATTATTATTTTGTTTTAAAATATATAATTTAAAAAAATCATTACTGATATAATCCAACCAATCTTGATCGCTCCACTTGAGTCTGTCTCTCCAAAAAAAATCTCTTCCTACCTCTTTATAAAGAAATTTACAAAAATTTATTGTTGGTTTTTTTTCTAGAACAACTTCTAGATTTTTTTCTTTGCAATTTGATTCCATTAAATCGCTGCTTGAAAGAAGATGTAGATAAAATCTATCTAT
>ENA-ORFA01001155-ORFA01001155.1-marine-metagenome-genome-assembly--contig:-NODE-1155-length-10610-cov-2.216842_pt1 | contig 10610 bp, 10 predicted proteins | sample MGYA00248621_ERZ508587 | MGnify/ENA primary metagenome ERZ508587 (study PRJEB26250, sample SAMN06266239) | marine metagenome | isolation source: Columbia River Estuary | place: USA:Columbia River... | reverse complement strand
CATCGCAGAAACCTGCTCTGGGTTGCGCGCAAGTGCCGTCGCTACACCGTAAACCGTGACGGGCAGGTCAGAGAGCATACGGTGCAAACGCCAAAACCCAGCACGCGCGCCGTATTCATAGATGCTTTCCATGTTCCAGTGGCGCATGTTCGGCCATGCGGCAGCCCCGACGATCTCGGACAAAAATGCCTCTGACGCGGCATCGCCGTGCAGGACGTGCCGTATGCGGAGCTTTATCCCAAGCTGCGAGCGCTCGCGCAGAAGGTGGACCTTCCGAAGAAGAAAGAGACTAAGGCGAAGTAGGCCCCGCGATGCGGAGGTCTTCGACGATCCGCCCTCCGACGAGGTGCTCGGCGATGATGCGGTCGAGGTTGGGCGGCGTGCAGCGGCCATACCAGACGCCTTCAGGGTAGACCACGGCGACCGGGCCTTCGGCGCAGACGCGAAGGCAGTCGGCCTTGGTCCGCTGGATGCCGCCGTGTTCGGAGAGGCCGAGCTGCTTGAGCTGCGTCTTCAGATGTTCCCAGGATTTCGCCGCGAGCTCTCCGCCGCAGCAGGCCTGCTCGGAGGATTTCACGCAGAGGAAGATGTGCCGGCGCGTGGCGTCGAGCCCCAGCGCGGCGGCGGCGCGGGCGGCTTCCGGGGTCATTCGAACTTGGGAATCAGGCCGTCCTGCTCGAGCTTCAGGAACAGCTCGCGGCTGAACCAGGCGTCGTTGGCGGCGTACTGGATCTGGCGTTCATCCAAGGGCTTGGCCCAGTTGGAGGTCTGCACTTTCTTCGACTTCTTCATCTGCAGGCGCAGGAAGTGCGCGGCGAGGGCCTGCAGGCCGGTGTTCACCAGACCGGTCTTCTTCGTGTGGTCGGCGATGTCGATGAAAGCCCGGTCTTCGAAGGGAGCACGGGCGCGGAGATTCTTCACGTCGTCGCGGACGGCGACGCCGACCTTGGCCTGGCGGTCGTTGCAGAGCACCGGGAAGGCGAGGGGGATGCCGCCGCAATGGTCGAGGCGGAAGACGAATATGTGGTGCTGGCCGGCCAACTGCAGGATCGAAGGCAGGTTGTATTCCCCGCGGGTGTGGGAGGGCTTGGTCTCGGTGTCGAAGCCGAGGACGCGGTCACGGGCGAGCGAGGCGATGGCCTTTTCGGCGTCCTTCTCGGATTCGATCAGCTCGATCGGGCCGGTCCATTCGCCGACGGGCAGGGATTCGATGAAATCTTTCTCGATGCGGATGCCCCCCTGGCCACGGCCACCTTGGGTGTTCGAACGGTCTTCGGCGCCTGGTTCGGCGGATTCTGGCTGATTTTCGGACGCTTCCACGAAGGGAAGGCAAAGCACCCCAAGGCTATTGGCAACCAGAGACTCGGCAGGGTGGGAAAAAAGCGTTGACCCTCCGCATGGGCTCATCTTTGTTCCCCTTCCCATTTAACGGGGCCTTAGCTCAGTTGGTAGAGCGCTTGCATGGCATGCAAGAGGTCGTCGGTTCAAGCCCGATAGGCTCCACCATTCAAACCGGCCGTCTTCCTCAGGGAAGGCGGCCGGACTCTTTGAGGGACCGGCCGGCTCAGCGCAGGGCCAAGGTCAGCACCGTGCGGCAATCCGTCTGCAGGCGGGCCTCGACGGCGTTGTATTCACGCGTCACGCGGCTCAGCGAATCGGCACAGTTCTCGAGGGCCTTCTTGAGTACGAGCAGCTCGGCCTTGCTGGCTTTGGCTTCCGGCTTCTCGGCCAGGGCTTCGGCTTGGGCGGCGTATTGCGTCAGCATGGCCTTCATCGCTTCCCGGTCGGCGGTCGAGCGGCGGAGCATCATCCAGATCGGTTTTCCTTTGGTGCCGCCTTCCGCGAGCATCCGCAAGTAACCGAGGGCGTTGTAGGGCCGGGCTTCCTCCGCGAAATCCTTTCGGGCGGCGGTCTCAGCCGCCGTGCTTTCGGCGGTGCGCACCTTCGCCTTGGTCGCCGTCTTTCCCTTGGTCTTGGTCTTGGAGGCGATGCTTTCGTCCGCTGAGACTTCCGCTCGGGTCGAGCTCTCGACTTTACCGGTCAGCTGGCTGGCACGCTTTAGGTCGTCGAAGCCGAGCCAGAACTGGTTCTCGTCCAACTGGAATTCGTTGCAGACCACATCGGGTCGGTTGGCGGAAAGGGACATGCCCTTGAGTCCGTCCTGCATCGACAGGAGGAGGTTCTTGACGAGCGACTTGGCGTCGGTGGCCACGGTCGGCTGCGCGAAAGGGTCTTCGACTTCCTTGGCCGCCATCTTTTTCGTCGGCCTTCTTTCCTCCATCATCAGCTCGCGCTCGGCCCACAGCTTCGGGTTGTTCCGCTTGATCCAATCCAGGTCGAGGTCCTCCCAGCGGTAGGTGAGCACCGTGTCGGCGTCGAGGCGCTTGACCATGATGGTCGTCTCGTCCTGCGTGATGTATTCGAACGCGATGACGTTAGCGTTGCCGGTGCGGCGGAGCTGCACGGTCTCGGCGAAGGCCGGCAGGACACCTAAGGTGAGCGCGGCGAAAAGGAAGCGACGGAAGGGGGGCACGTCGGGGAGCGTAGGGAGAGGGGGAGGCTCGGCAAATCAAGAACGACGCGGCGACGATGGCGTCGGCCCGCACCAAGTAAAAGACCGCCGGAAAGGCGGTCTGGAGAGGGGGCTGAGGTTAAGGCCTTACTTGCCCTTGGCCTCGAACTTCGGATGGAGGTACTCGGCGCAGGAGTCGAGGGACGCCAGCTGGACGTAGTCGGCCTCGGGGACTTCGATGCCGTGCTTCTTGCGCAGCTCCATGACGATGTCCAGGAAGTCCATCGAATCGAGGGACAGCTGGTCGCGGAGGCGGACCTCCGGTTTGACGGCGGTCAGATCCTCGTCCGGCGCGATGTCGGCGATGATGTCGAGAACCACCTGCTTGATGTCGTCCTTAGTCATGTTTTCGGCTTTGTTTCAAACGTCCAAACCGGGTCAGGCAACCCCATATTTCTTGACGATAAGGGCCGAATTGATGCCCAGCATGCCGAAGGAGTTGTTCAGGATGGCGTCCACCCGGTCGACTTTGACCGGCTGGTTGATCACGAGCCCCGGAAGGTCGCATTCGGGGTCTAATTCGTCGATATTGATGGTCGGATGGACCCAATGGTCGTGGAAAGAGGGCAGGTTGCCCGCCAGTTCCAGCGCCCCGGCGGCGCCCATGCAGTGCCCGATGAAGCTCTTGGTGTTGTTGATGCGGGTTTCTGGGCAGTCGGTGAAGACGGTCCGCAAGGCGGTGCACTCCTGGATGTCGCCCAAGGCGGTGGCGGTGGCGTGGGTGGAGACGATATGGATGTCCTGCGGCTTCATGCCGGCGCGCTGGAGGGCCATGCGGACGCACTCGGTCTGGCGTTCGGGGTTGGGCAGGACGGCGTCGGTGGCGTCGGAGTTGATGCACCAGCCGGCGATCTCGGCGATGATGCGGGCGCCGCGGGCCAGGGCGTCGTCGAGGCGCTCGAGGACGTAGATGGCGCCGCCTTCGGAGATGACGATGCCGTTGCGGTTCTTGTCGAAGGGGCGAGAGGCCTTGGTCGGGTCTTCATGGGCGCCCAGCGCGCCTTGGTTCTTGAAGCCGGCGAAGATGCCGAAGGTGTGGATGGACTCGGAGACGCCGCCGGCGAAGGCGATGTCGACCTCGCCGAGCTGGAGCATCTGCGCGGCCTGGATGAGGCCGGCGTTACCTGCGGCGCAGGCGGCGCCGATGGTGTAGTGCGGACCGGTGATGCCCATGTTCATCGTGACCTCGCCGGCCGGGTTGTTCGCCACCGTCCGGGGGTTGTGATGGTGCGTCCAGTACTTGGTGTCGTTGCCGAACTGGGAGATGTTATGGATCTCATTCTCGGTCTCGACGTTGCCGTGCTCGGTGATGCCGAGGTAGACGCCGACGCGGGACTTATCGACTTTGTCCCAGTCGAGGCCGGAGTCGCCCAGGGCTTCGCGGGCGCAGAAGATGGAGATGGAGCCGACGCGGGTGCCGTTGCGGATTTCCTTCCGCTTCTGCCATTTGGTGGCGTCGAAATCACAGACTCCCGCCGGGTGACGGCCCATGTGCCGGACGTCGATCACGGCGATACGGGCCTTGCCGGCGAGCAGGTTGGCCCGGAATTCGCCCAGCGAGTTCCCGTTGGGGGCGGTGAGGCCGAGGCCGGTGATGACGATGCGGGGCTTTGAGGACATCTGACGTCCTTCCCATCAAGCCTCCGACGCCCCCGAAGTCAAACTCCGCTCCCCGCTTGCCCTTGCCAATTGGCCGCAGCCGCATTGTCTGAAGGCCGATGTCCAAGCCGATCCAGTGTTCGCTGTGCGAGGAGGCCGCCACGGTCCACCTCTCCCAGGTCGTCCACGGGAAGGTCACCAAGGTCCATCTTTGCGAAGCCTGCGCCCAGAAGGGCGGGGCCACCGATCCGGCCGTCTTCCAGCTGGCTGATGCGCTGGCGGCCGCGACGCCCGCCCCGACCCTGACCTGCCCGCATTGCGGGTACACGGATCTCGATCTCCGCAAGCGGGGACGTCTCGGCTGCCCGGCCTGCTGGGAGACCTTCGGCGAAGCCCTCGATGGACTCCTCCTCAAGGTCCAGCACGAGCCCGCTCACGTCGGTCGGGCCCCCGCCGGCGTGGTGCCCCTCGCCCAACTGCGTCGTCGCCTCGACGCGGCCCGGCTCGAGATGACCGCCGCCGTCACCGGCGAAGACTTTGAAGCCGCCGCGCGCCTGCGCGATGAGATCGCCGCCCTCGAGCGCCAGCTCGCCTCCTGATCATGTCCGTCGAAGACATCCTCGCCGCCGAAAGCGAACTCACCCACCTCCTCGGCGGCCAGCAGGCCGTCGTGCTGAGCACGCGCATCCGCCTCGCGCGTAACCTCGAGGGTCTGCCTTTTCCCGGCTGGGCCAAGCCGCCGCAGCGCAAGGAGACCTCCGACCGTTGCGTCGCCGCGCTCGAGGTGCTGCCGAAGTTCCGCCGTGGGCACGTCGTCCGCATGGGCGAACTCGGCGACCGCGACCGCGCGGTGCTCGTCGAACGCCACCTGGTCTCGAAGGAACTCGCCGCCGGCAAGAGCGGCGCCGCCGTCATCAGCCGTGATCAGACCGTTTCCGTTATGGTCAACGAAGAGGACCACCTGCGCATCCAGGTCGTCAAGGCCGGCTGGCACCTGCGCGGCACCTGGCACATCGCCGAACAGCTCGACGACGCCCTCGGCGGCGCGCTCAAGCTGGCTTTCTCGGATCGCCTCGGCTACCTCACGGCCTGTCCCACCAACGTCGGCACGGGCCTGCGCGCCTCGGCGATGGTCCATCTCCCCGGCCTCTGCCTGGCCGGCCACATGGACAAGGTCACCCGTGCGCTCAATCAGGACGGCCTCGCCGTCCGCGGCTGGCTGGGCGAGGGCACCGAAGCCGCCGGCAACGTCTTCCAGATCTCCAACCAACAGACCCTCGGACTCTCCGAGGACGCGATCCTCAAGCACCTCGGGGGCTGGATCAAACACGTCGTCGAGCAGGAGTGGAACGCCCGCCGCAAGCTCGCGCAGGAGGAAGGCGAGAAGTTCGTCGACCGCCTCGCCCGTTCGCTCGGCGTCCTGCGCTCGGCCCGCCTGCTCACGAGTTCGGAAGCGATGAACATGCTTTCGCACCTGCGGCTCGCCTGCGACATGGGCTGCCTGCCGGAGGAGCGCCGCCATCTCGTCGACCGCCTGATGATCGAAGGCCAGCCCGCCCACGTGCAGGCGCGCGCCGGTCAGGAGCTCGACAGCGACGGACGTGATCGCCGCCGCGCCACGGTGGTCCGCGAAGCGTTGAAGGACTTCCCTGAGGTCGGTCCCCCGACGGCTTAGTCGGCCTTGGGCGGATTGGCCGCGCGGTCCTTGCGGGCCATGTCATCCAGCAGGGCCTGCACGCGCGCCACGCCGCCGGTGATGTCATCCTCGGTGAAGAGGATGTCCGGCGTGTGCTTCATCTGCAGGAAACCGCCGACGGTGGCGCGCAGTTCCGTGCGCACGCGCTTCAGGAAGGCGCGGGCCTTCTTGCGCTCCGCGTCGTCGCCGGAGACGGCATAGCCGATGCGGCACTGGCGGAGGTCGGGGGCGACGCTCGCGACGGTGATCGTGATCAGCGCGGCTTCGGTCGGCCAGGACTGACGCAGCGCGGAGGAGACCTCGCGCTGGATGAGTTCGGCGACCCGGAGCTGGCGTTGGGACATGAAACTTAGAGGCTCGGACGCGTCTGGACCATCTCGACCGCTTCGATGATGTCGCCGGGCTGGTATTCGTCGTAGCCGCCGAGCTTGATGCCGCACTCGAAGCCGGCTTTGACCTCGGAGGCGTCGTCCTTGAAGCGGCGCAGCGTCTCGACCGGGCCGTTGTGGATGATCTTGCCGCCGCGGACCACGCGCGCCTTGGCGGCGCGGCGGATGAGGCCTTCGGTGACCATGCAACCCGCGACCTTGTGCTCCTTGCCGAGGGGGAAGACGGCGCGCACTTCGGCGGCGCCGAGCTTGTTCTCGCGGACCTCGGGGTCCAGGAGTTCGGTCATGGCGTCCTTCACGAGCGTGATCAGCTCGTAGATGATGTCATGGGTGATGAGGCGGACACCGGTGCGCTTGAGCTGCGGCTGGACGCCGTTCTCGAGCTTGGTGTCGAAAGCGACGATGAGGGCCTTGGAGGCTTCGGCCAAGGCGACGTCGCCTTGGGTCACGGGGCCGACGGAACCGCCGACGACTTCGAGGCGGACCTTGGCCGACTTGATGTCGCGGAGACAGCCTTCGAGGGCTTCGAGCGTGCCGTTGACGTCGGCCTTGAGCAGGACGCGGAGGATCTTCTCCTTGTCCTGGGCGAGGGCGGCCATGAGGCGCTCGAGGTCCGACATGCCAGGGCGGGCCCCGGTGTTCGGCGCCTGCTGCACGGCCTCGGCGGCCTTGCGGGCGGCGAGGGCGGCTTCTTCGGCGATCTCGCGGGCTTCGCGGTCGTTCTTGACGGTCTTGAACTTGGTGCCGGGGGCCGGGACGGCGTCCCAGCCGAGCACGAGGGCCGGAGCGCCGGGAGTCGCGGAGGGCATGCGGTTGCCACGCTCATCCATGAGCGCGCGCACCTTGCACCAGGTCTCGCCGCAGACGAACGAGTCGCCGGGCTTGAGCGTGCCCTTCTGGACGATGACGGTCGCGGTCGGGCCGCGGCCGGTCTCCATCTGCGATTCGATGACGACGCCCTGGGCGGGGCACTTCGCGTTGGCCTTGAGGTCGAGGACTTCGGCCTGGAGGAGGATGGACTCGAGGAGCTCGGTCATGCCGGTGCCCTTGAGCGCCGACACGGGGCTGGTGATGGTCTCGCCACCCCAGTCTTCCGGGGTGATGTTGCGCTGCTGCATCTGCTGCTTCACGCGGTCGAGGTTCGCGCCCTTGGCGTCGACCTTGTTGATCGCGGCCACGATGGCGCTGGCGTGCTTCTGCGCGAACTTGAGGGCTTCCTCGGTCTGCGGCATGAAGCCGTCGTCCGCCGCCACGACGAGCACGGCGACGTCGGTCACCGAAGCGCCGCGTTCGCGCATCTTGGCGAAAGCCGCGTGGCCGGGAGTGTCGAGGAAGGTGACGGTCTTGCCCTTGTACTCAGGCTTCTCGCCCTGGTAGGCGACGGAGTAGGCGCCGATGTGCTGGGTGATGCCGCCCGCTTCGCCCGAGACGACGTTGGTCTTGCGGAAGAAGTCGAGGAGGGTGGTCTTGCCGTGGTCGACGTGACCGAGCACGCAGACGACGGGCGGACGCGGGGTCATGAGCGCCGGATCGTCTTCGGAAGGCTTCTCGACCTTCTTGACGGGCTGCACGCCTTCGCCGCGGTGGCGGATTTCCAGCGTGTAACCGTGGCGTTCGGCGACCTTGCGGGCGTCGGCTTCCTCGATGACGGAGGAGACGCTGACGACCTTGTTGAGTTCCATCAGGTTGCCGATGACCTGGAAGGGCTTGAGGTTGAGCGCGATCGCGAAGTCACGCACGACGATCGGCGGGCGGACCGTGATGATGCCCTTGCTGCCGGGGGCGGCCTGGCTGCTGGTCGCGGCCGGACGGTTGACGATGGGAGCGACCGGCGGGCGGACGACGGGCGGCACGTTGGCCGGACGCGTCGGGATGGGCGGCGGCGTGCTGCTGATGACGACGGGCGGCAGGTCGGCCTTGGACGGCGTGGGCGCGATGGTCGGACGCGGGATGACGGGCGCGACCGGCGGGCGGGCGGCGGGCGGCGGCGTGGCCGAGATGGTCGGGCGCGGCGGCAGGCTCACCGGCGGAGGCGTGCCGGGCTTGGCGACCGGGGCGACGGGCGCGGCCGGCTTGGCGGGCTCCGGAGCCTTGGGGGCCTCGGCGGCGGGCTGGACGGGTTCCGGGGCCGGCTCGGCCTTCTTCGGGAGCTTGTCGGCGGCGAACGCCAGGAACTCCTCGCGGTAGATCTTGCCGAAGTTGCTCGAGGCCGCGGGCTTCTTGCCGTCGGTGAAGACGTAGTCCTTGAAGTCAGGGCGGGCGACCACGAACTGGTCGACCAGGGCGAGCAGCGCCTTGACCTCGATGCCGAGCTCCTTGGCCACGTCGCTGAAACGCTGCGTGGTCGCGGGCTTCTTGGCTTCGGATTTCTTCTTCTCGGTCATGTGCGCGGGCGGAGGATGTCGGGAGGGTGGACGGCGGCAGGATTACGCGCGGCGGCCCTTGGCGTAGGCGGCGAGGACGGCTTCGACCTCTTCGGTCGGGATGCCGCTTTCCTTGAAGTCTTCCACGGTCGCGCCTTCGAGGGCTTCGACGCTGGAGATGCCGAGGCCGACGAACTTCGCGATGAGTTCGGCCGGGAGGCCGAGCTGGTCCGCGATGCGCACGGCGGCGTCGCCGGCCTTGGCTTCGAAGCTTTCGGCGGCGTGGGTGGCCTTCTGGATGTTGAGGCCCCAGCCCATGAGCTTGGAGGTCAGGCGGGCGTTGCGGCCCTTGCTGCCGATGGCGATGCGCATGTCGTCCTCGTCCACTTCGAAGAAGATGGAGCGGGTACGTTCGTCGATGCGGACGTTGCGCGGCTTGGCCGGGCGGATGGCTTCTTCGAGCAGCTTGAGCGGCTCGGCGTGGTAGCGGATGATGTCGATCTTCTCGCCGCCGAGTTCCTTGACGATGTTGCGGACACGGGCGCCGCGGGCGCCGACGCAAGCGCCGACGGGGTCGACCTTGGGGTCGCGGGAGTCGACGGCGATCTTGGTGCGGTAGCCCGGGTCGCGGGCCATGGCGGCGATGGTGACGGTCTTGTCGGCGATCTCGGCGACCTCGAGTTCGAGGAGGCGGCGGACGAAGGCCGGGTTGGCACGGGAGAGCACGAACTCACGGCCGCGCTGCGGGTCTTCGCGGATCTCGAGGAGGAGGCAGCGGATGCGGTCGCCGGTGCGGAATTCGTCGCCGTGGCAGCGTTCCTTATGGGTGAGGACGGCTTCGGCGGTGCCGAGTTCGATCACGACGTTGCCGCGCTCGGTGCGACGGACCGTGCCGGTGACGATGTCGCCGACCTTGTCCTTGTACTCCTGGAAGACCTGGTCCTTCTCGATCTTGCGGAAGCGCTGGTTGAGCAGCTGCTGGGTGGTCTTGGCGGCGATGCGGCCGAGGTCCTCGACCTTGATCGGCTTGCGGACTTCCTGGCCGACCTGGACGTCAGGCTGGATGAGGGAGGCGGCGACGGGGTTGATCTCCTGGAGCGGGTCCGACACGGAGTCGGTCACGCGGAGGACGACGAAGGCGTCGAGCTTGCCCGAGACGGCGTCGGCGTTCACCTCGACGTTCTGGCCGGCCATGACCGACTTCTCGACGGAGGACTTGATGGCCTCGACGATGAGGGCGCAGGCCTCTTCTTTTTTGATGTTCTTCTCCTTTTCGAGATATTGGAGGAAGGGTTTGATATCGACGCTCATGGTGATGGGTGCGGGTTTTCGGTGAAATGATTTGGGGACAAAAAAAGCGGGTCCGGCAGGACCCACCTCGGTGAAGGTGAACTGAGGCCTACCTTGGCCACCCCCGGGGGGATGTCAAGTGCGCTCGGCCCCCCGGCCCGGAGGGTTCCGCTTGCCCCCGGGGGGTCTTCTCCGAACCTTCCCCCATGGCCGACGAAAAAGTAATCTTCACGATGACGGGGGTCACGAAGTACTTCGAAAAGAAACCCGTTTTCCGCGACATTTCCCTGTCCTACTACTATGGGGCCAAGATCGGCGTCCTCGGCCTCAACGGCTCGGGTAAGTCGACGCTGCTCAAGATCATGGCCGGCGAGGACAGGGAATTCGACGGCGCGATCAGCCAAGTCCCGGGCTACACGCTCGGCTACCTCGCCCAGGAGCCGCGGCTCGACGAGCATCTCACGGTCCAGGAATGCGTGATGCAGGCCGCCGGCCCGATGAAGGCGCTGCTCGAGGAATACGACGAGACCTTCGTGAAGGTGTCGGAGACCGATGACGCGAAGGAGCAGGAGCAGATCCTGGCCCGCCAAGGCGAGATCCAGACGATCCTCGACACGCGCGGCGGCTGGGACCTCGACGCCCGCATCGAGATGGCGATGGAAGCCCTGCGTTGCCCTCCCGGCGACGCGGTGGTCTCCGCG
>ENA-ORFA01001154-ORFA01001154.1-marine-metagenome-genome-assembly--contig:-NODE-1154-length-10618-cov-4.035386_pt1 | contig 10618 bp, 5 predicted proteins | sample MGYA00248621_ERZ508587 | MGnify/ENA primary metagenome ERZ508587 (study PRJEB26250, sample SAMN06266239) | marine metagenome | isolation source: Columbia River Estuary | place: USA:Columbia River Estuary... | reverse complement strand
TTGCACAGGTGCTGCATGGCTGTCGTCAGCTCGTGTCGTGAGATGTTGGGTTAAGTCCCGCAACGAGCGCAACCCCTGTGTCCTGTTGCCTGCAAAGGCTCTCTGGACAGACTGCCCTGTGAAACGGGGAGGAAGGTGGGGATGACGTCAAGTCAGTATGGCCCTTACGACCAGGGCTGCACACGTACTACAATGCCCAGTACAGAATGAACCGAAGCCGCGAGGTAGAGGAAATCTCAAAAACTGGGCCCAGTTCGGATTGAAGGCTGCAACTCGCCTTCATGAAGCCGGAATCGCTAGTAATGGCGCATCAGCTACGGCGCCGTGAATACGTTCCCGGGCCTTGTACACACCGCCCGTCACATCATGGAAGTCGTTTGTAGCCGAAGTGCGTGAGCTAACCGTAAGGAAGCAGCGCCCTACGCTATGAGCGGTAACTGGGATGAAGTCGTAACAAGGTAGCCGTAGGGGAACCTGCGGCTGGATCACCTCCTTTCTAAGGAGAAAGACCTAACTCTGTGGAGAGTACGCTCACCACAAACATGGTCAGTCTGAAGGTTATTTATAACCTTTCAAATCCCTATGATCGAAAGTTTATAGGGTCAGAATCGAAAAGAAGCGCACAATTCAGCAAATGTCGTCAAAGTTTCATATAAAAAACACTATGCACCTGGGCTCAGCCAAGGAAACATACTACGCTTTAAGCAGTGAGTTTCGACTCCACTGTGCGGGGGTATAGCTCAGTTGGTAGAGCGCCAGCTTTGCAAGCTGGATGTCGGGGGTTCGAATCCCCCTGCCTCCACAATTTCAAGTTTTCAGTTTTCAGTGTTCACATTTGAGTTTAGCTTTATTAAACAAGCAGCTTAAAACTTAATACTTAAAACTTACAGACTGAAAACTCCATCGGGCCTGTAGCTCAGTTGGTTAGAGCATGCGCTTGATAAGCGCAGGGTCATAGGTTCGAGTCCTATCAGGCCCACCATATTTGCGCGTTTTGAATTTTCCCGATACGAACTATAAAAAGTTTGAATTGGTTAAGTCTTGAGCCCTTTAAAAAGGTATCATGCACTGATCTTTGACATTCGCATATTAGGGAAGAAAATACAACTTCTAAATATAAACAGTAAAGATGTCGATAGTCTTGTTTACAAGACTTGAAACGAGAAAAATATTTTAGTATAATTAAAGAAAGATAAAAGCTACTAAGAGCACATGATGAATGCCTTGGTGCCAACAGGCTAAGAAGGACGTGATAAGCTGCGATAAGTCACGGTTAGCGGCAAATACGCTATAACCCGTGAATCTCCGAATGGGGTAACCCGGCTGGATTAATATTCAGTCACCACTGTGTGAATACATAGCACAGTGCGAGCAATACCTGGTGAAGTGAAACATCTCAGTAACCAGAGGAAAATAAAACGAAAGTGATTCCGTAAGTAGTGGCGAGCGAAAGCGGAGAAGCCCAAACCTAGAAGCTTGCTTCTAGGGGTTGTAGGACCCCGACATGGTAGTTAGGAGGTTAGGCGAAGCGTATGGAAAAACGCTCCACAGAGGGTGACAGACCCGTAACCGAAAACCAAATAACACCTAGGGAGTTCCTGAGTAATGCGTCACACGTGAAACGACGCATGAATCCACGCCGACCACGGCGTAAGGCTAAATACTAGTTGGCGACCGATAGTGAACAAGTACCGCGAGGGAAAGGTGAAAAGAACCGCTGCGAGCGGAGTGAAATAGTACCTGAAATCATGTGCTTACAAGGTGTCAGAGCCCGCAAGGGTGATGGCGTGCCTTTTGCTTAATGAGTCTGCGAGTTAGTGTTTGTGGCGAGTCTAAGCCCCTCTGGGGCGGAGGCGAAGCGAAAGCGAGTCCGAAATGGGCGAATAGCTGCGGGCACTAGACCCGAAGCCGAGGTGATCTACCTATGGCCAGGTTGAAGCGTCAGTAACATGACGTGAAGGACCGAACCGATGGGCGTTGAAAAGCCCCCGGATGAGCTGTAGGTAGGAGCGAAAGACTAATCAAACCCGGTGATAGCTGGTTCTCCCCGAAATCTATTGAGGTAGAGCCTCGTATGCTGACCTGCGGAGGTAGAGCACTGGATGAACTAGGGCCCATACCCGGGTACCGAATTCAATCAAACTCCGAATGCCGCAGGGTGAAATACGGGAGGCAGAATGCGAGGGATAAGCTTCGTATTCGAGAGGGAAACAACCCAGACCAGCAGCTAAGGTGCCTAAATATTGCTAAGTGGAAAGGATGTGGAGTTACTTAAACAGTGAGGATGTTGGCTTAGAGGCAGCCATCATTTAAACAGTGCGTAATAGCTGACTCATCGAGTGATTCTGCGCCGATAATGATTGGCGATAAGCAATATACCGAAGCTCTGGATGCTAGTTTACTAGCGTGGTAGGGGAGCGTTCCCACCGCATCGAAGCAGTCGGGTAACCGTATTGTGGAGTGGTGGGAAGTGAGGATGCAGACATGAGTAGCGATAAGACAGGTGTAATCCCTGTCCGCCGTAAACCCAAGGTTTCCTGGGGAAGGTTCGTCCTCCCAGGGTTAGTCGGGTCCTAAGTCGAGGCCGATGGGCGTAGACGATGGTAAGCAGGTTTAATATTCCTGCACCGCCGAAATTTAAACCAGAATGACGCGGGGTTGGAGAAGAGCGGGGTGATGAATGTCCCCGTCGCGCAAGCGGATGCTAAGGCTTCGGCCAAGGTAGATTCTTTAAAAACTCCGCCTAGAAAAGCTCTGGCGTATACTAAGGCGCCCGTACCGTAAACCGACACAGGTGGGTGGGCATAAGTGTGCCAAGGCGCGTGAGTGAAACCTCGTTAAGGAACTCGGCAATCTAGCCCCGTAACTTCGGAAGAAGGGGTGCCCAGAAATGGGTCGCAGTGAAATGGGTCAACCGACTGTTTAACAAAAACACAGCACTCTGCAAAGTTTTATGACGACGTATAGGGTGTGACACGTGACCAATGCGGAAAGATTACGGTAAGAGGTTAGCCGCAAGGCGAAGCTTCGAGCTCAAGTCCCCGTGAATGTCGGCCGTAACTATAACGGTCCTAAGGTAGCGAAATTCCTTGTCGGGTAAGTTCCGACCTGCACGAATCGTGTAACGAGTTGACCGCTGTCTCAACGAGGAGCTCAGCGAAGTTGTAGTGGCGGTGAAGATGCCGCCTACCCGCAGTAGGACGGAAAGACCCTATGCACCTTTACTGTACGCTGTCACTGTTGTTTCGATTTTATTGCTTAGAGTAAGTGGGAGGCTTTGACTCATCTCTTTCGGGGGATGATGAGCCGCCAATGAAACACCACCCTGTGAGATTGGAACATCTAACCTCGGCCCATTATCTGGGCGAGTGACACTGGCAGCCGGTCAGTTTGACTGGGGCGGTCTCCTCCTAAAGAGTAACGGAGGAGTACGAAGGTTGGCTCAACCTGGTTGATAATCAGGTGACGAGTATATGGATATAAGCCAGCTTAACTGCGAGACATACAAGTCGAGCAGGTACGAAAGTAGGTCCAAGTGATCCGGTGGTTTAATGTGGAATTGCCATCGCTCAACGGACAAAAGGTACGCTAGGGATAACAGGCTGATCCTGCCCAAGAGCTCATATCGACGGCAGGGTTTGGCACCTCGATGTCGGCTCATCACATCCTGGGGCTGGAGAAGGTCCCAAGGGTCCGGCTGTTCGCCGGTTAAAGTGGTACGCGAGCTGGGTTCAGAACGTCGCGAGACAGTTCGGTCCTTATCCACTGTGGGCGCAGGAGATTTGAGGGGTTCAATCCTTAGTACGAGAGGACCGGGATTGACAAACCTATGGTGATCCAGTTGTTTCGTCAGAAGCACCGCTGGGCAGCTATGTTTGGAAAGGATAAGCGCTGAAAGCATCTAAGCGCCAAGCCTCTCCCAAGATGAGATCTCCCTGAAGAACCGTGGAAGACCACCACGTTGATAGGTTGCAGGTGTAAGCGCAGTAATGTGTTCAGCTTAGCAATACTAATGTTCGTTCGGCTTTTTTCTTCTATTCTTTACTTTTATTAGAAAATTCTATTTTCCCCTAATATGCGAGTTTCAGAGATCAGTGCTCATTTCAAGCACCGCTCTTTTACCAATTATACTATGCAATGAAAAAAATCAGTGTCACCAGACACACGGCAATTTAGGCTTACTTTTACAGCCCATTCCCGAAGTCTGGTGATCCCGCGCAGTGGTACCACCCGTTCCCATTCCGAACACGGAAGTGAAACGCTGCTGAGCCGATGGTAGTGCTTCTATAGGTTGTGCGAGAGTAGGTCATTGCCAGTATTACGCCCGGTGTCTTGGAAACAAGGCACCGGGCCTTTTTTTTCAACCAAATTCCACTTCAAAAAATCGCAGTCTTTTAGGTGTTTTTCCCCCCGTTGTGTGCAAAAAAAAGAGCGTCACGCGCTCTCTTTAGGGCGCTTCAGAATAGAAGCGTTCCACCCGCCGTCCGATCCCAGTAAGAATGTCCCATGAAATAGTGCCAGACTTATCGGCCAGCTCTTGGGCATCAATCGACAGGTTGCCATCATTCCCAATGAGCGTGACCACATCACCGAGCTTTATATCGGGGACATCGGTTATGTTCACAACGATCTGGTCCATTGTGATGCGTCCAATGATATCACATTTTTTCCCATGAATCAAAATTCCGCACCCCTGCCCAGAGGCTTGACGCGGATACCCGTCCGCATAGCCGACTGGGATAACGGCTGTGCGAATAGGGGTTGATGAGATATAAGTGCGGCCATAGCTAACACCAGCACCGGCGGGGAGATCTTTTAATAAAACAATCCTGGCCTTCCAGGCGAGAGCGGGGCGTAGGGCGGCGGAAAAAATCGGTATCGGCGAGGATCCATAAAGCATGAGGCCGGGGCGAACGATATCGCCTGCGAATTCGGGGAGGGTGAGTATGCCTGCACTATTAAGGCTATGGAGCTTGGCCGTGGGCGCTATCTCATGAAGGGTTCGCGCCAGTTTCGTAAAACTCGTCAACTGTTTGGTTGTAAATGCCGTGTCTTCATCGGCAGATGGAAGATGCGTTGAAATACTGTGAACTTCGATGCCGGGAACGCTGTGTAGGGATTGTAAATCGGAAATGGCAGCGTCACTCCAGCAGCCGATACGGCCCATTCCGGTATCGATTTTAAAGTTGATGCGCACTGTTCCAAACCGAGAAAAAGCTTCCGCTTCCGCTGCGCTGGAGACAGTGACAATGTGATTGGCTCTGACGGCCTCGCGACGTTCACCGGGCAGACAAGGGCCGAGCAGCATGACGTCATTTCCATCCGAAACAGTTTGGATCTCGGCGGCCTCATGCAAATTAGCAACGCCAAAAATTGTTTTTGGACTGGCCAGTGTTCGTACGGTTTCACGCGCGCCATGGCCATAGCCATTGGCTTTGACGACGGCAAGAATGGTAGGGGAGGGACCGATGCGTTGCCTGACGAAATCATGATTGGCACGGATGGCGCCGAGATCCACTTCGGCCCAAGTACGCAAACCTTCAGGAACGGAAAAAATCGGCATGAGTGAGAAGAAGTGGAGGTAAGGAGGTTCGAACTCCTGGCCTCGTCATTGCGAACGACGCGCTCTACCAACTGAGCTATACCCCCATCTTTGAACCGCTATTACTTTAACTGGCATTTGGTTTAATCAAGCAACAAAAAACGATCCACGCGGAGCCGGTGTCTTATTTTTTTTCAATGAGCGCGTAGGCGTTGTGGTTGTGAATGGATTCAAAATTTTCTGCCTCGGCGCGATACCAGAGGATGTTGGGATCTGCATCGCAACGGAGGGCCACATTTCGAACCAGATCTTCGACGAAAACTGGGTTCGCATACGCTTGTTCGGTCACATGCTTTTCATCCGGACGCTTGAGGAGGCTGAAGAGCTCGGCGCTAGCCGATTCTTCGCATAGACGAACCATATCTTCGATCCACATGGGCTTCGTGCAGCGAACGGAAAGAGTCACGTGCCCGCGCTGGTTGTGGGCACTGTTTGTGCTGATGGCCTTCGAGCAAGGGCAGAGGGTGGTAACTGGCACGGTCGTGGTGACAATAAAATCGAGCACGCCTTTGGTGAGGGTCGCGCGGAAGACGACATTGTAATCAAGGAGGCCAGAGGCCCCGCTGACGGGAGCCTTTTTCTCCAGAAAAAAAGGAAACTCAATATCCAGATGAGCGCAGTCGCTTTCAAGTCGACGGGCGGTTTGCTCAAGGATGTCGCGAATGTTTTCCACGTGCACCATAGGACCGTGGGCACTGAGTGTCTCAATGAAGCGGCTCATGTGGGTCCCTTTGAAGTGGTGGGGAAGATCGACCGTCAGTTGGATGGTGGCCACGGTGCTTTGGGTGGCATGGTGCTTATCTCGAACCTGCATAGGATACCGCAGGGATTTGATCCCCACTCGGTCAATGGCCAACTTCCGGTCGTCGCTTTCGCTTTGGGTGTCTTTCAACATGTGAAGGTGATTTTGCGCGACACGTCTTCGCATCGAAAGCCAAAAAAAATCGTGCGGCTTATCGGGGATTGGTTTTTAGTGGTTTCCATGGCAAACAACTTGTTCGATTTATCCGATGAAGTCGCTGTAGTGGTGGGCGCCACAGGTGTCCTAGGTGGCGGTATGGCCGTCGCGCTTGCATCAGCTGGAGCTCGTGTTGTTGTCTCAGGGCGGAGTGTCGAGCGGGGAAATGAAAAGGTGCGTGAAATCACGAAGGCGGGAGGCCGAGCGATCTTTTTCCAAACCGATGCCACCGACCGCGAGAGTCTGATGGATTTGCTGGATTTCACCGCAGACTCATTCGGGATTCCGAGTGTGCTCGTGAATGCGGCTGGCGGTAATGATGCCAGTGTGACGGTCACACCCGAAAATCCGTTTTCTGAAATCGCTGTTGAGGATTGGGTGGCCAACTTTGATTTGAACCTCATCGGTGGGGCACTCCTTCCCTGCCAAGTGATTGGGGCCGCTATGGTGGAGGCCGGACGGGGCAGCATTATCAATATCGCCAGTGTTTCCGCCCACTTACCGCTTTCTCGCGTGGTGGCCTATTCCTCAGCCAAGGCCGCCGTTCTTAATCTCACTCAATTTCTCGCGCGTGAGTGGGCTCAGAGCGGAGTGAGGGTGAATTCGATTACGCCTGGATTTTTTCCGGCTGAACAAAACCTGCGCCTTTTATTCAATCCCGATGGCACTACGACGCCTCGCGCTGCAGCGATCCTCGGTCACACACCCATGGCGAGATTTGGCGATGCGGATGAACTCTCAGGAGCCGTGATTTTTCTCGCCAGTCCCCAAGCCAGTTCTTTCGTGACGGGTTCAGATATACGCGTCGATGGGGGCTACTTATCGCAGACGATTTAAACGTTTAGTCCGGGTTCCCGTTTCTCTCTTGGGCGCGCAGTGCTTGATGTGGCGCGCGGGTGAGAGTATATATTTCGGCGCTCCTCTTGTATGTCCGTAAAAACTGAAAAAGATCTCCCTGAATTCCATCGCTCCACATGGCTCAAGGCGATGAGTGCCATGCAGCTCAAAAATTACGGTTATACGATCCAACTTTTGCAGACCGTTCTTAAAAGCCATCCGGAATTCCTTGCCGGTCGCCAGATCGTCCGTAAGGCGAGCATCGCTAAAAATCCTGGGAAAAAAAGTTTACTCGGGGGGCTTTCCCTTGGTTCCTTTTCAGGGCATAAAATCCAGGGACAAATCAAAAAAGACCCTCTCGCAGCCATTGAGGCGGTGGAGAAGTTCTTGGAAAATGATCCGACCAGCACGCAGTTCAACATGATGCTGCATGATGCCGCCATCGAGGCGAAGCTTCCAGAGGTGGCCGCATTTGCTCTTGAGACCATTCTCGATGCCTCGCCAAAGGACATCAAGATTATGCACCAGTTGGCCCGTCATTGCATGCAGCACGGCGATGCCGCGAAGGCCTCGGATATTTATCTTAAAATCATCGGCATTGCGCCCAACGACCTTGCTGCAGTGAAGGGCGCGAAGGATGCCGCTGCGGCTTCATCGATGCAGAGCGGCGGTTGGGACAAAGAGGAGACGACCTACCGGGATCTCATCAAAGACAAGGGGGAGGCTGTTGCTCTGGAGCAACAATCCCGCGTGGTTCGGAGCGAGGAAATGATCGACAATCTTCTCGCTGATCTTCATGTCAAGGCGGAGGCGGAGCCGAGTTCGGTGGATACCGCCCGCCGCATTGCTGAGCTCTACGAGCAGAAAGAGGATTGGGACAATGCGACAAATTGGTTCAACTATGCCGCCGCCCTAACGAACAATTCGGACTTCGCGCTCGTTCGCAAAGCCTCGGATCTCCGGGTGAAGCAGTTCGACCATGCCATTGAGGCTCGCCGTGCCATCGTTGCCAGTCATCCCGATACGCCTGAGGCGGAGCAATACGCTGCCGAGATGGAAGACCTTCTCACCCAGAGATCGGAGATCATGCTCCAGTCGGCCCGTGCGCGTGTGGAGCAAAATCCGACGGATCTTCAATCCCGCTTCGAGTTGGGTGAGATTCTTCATTCCCTTCACATGTATCAGGAAGCGATCCCTGAACTCCAACGGGCCCGCCAAAATCCGAACGTACGCATCCGGGCAATCAGTCTCCTTGGCCAATGCTTCACGGCCCGCTCCATGCTCGACCTCGCGGCAAAGACTCTTTCTGACGCCGCGACCGAACTGGTGGCCATGGACAACGTGAAAAAAGACATCGTTTATAACCTCGGCTTGGTTTACGAAAAAATGAATCTCACGGACAACTCGATTGCCTGCATGAAGCAGATCTATGAGGTCGATTATGGTTATCGGGACGTTGCCGCACGTGTTGAGGGCTCGTATTAGTTGGTTAAGTTCGCTGCAGTTTCTACCGAGGGTTTTTACTCAGAGGATTCTGGTTTGCCCGAAAACGAGAGTGGGATAAAGTTTCGCACGTGGCACTCCCATCAGGCATCACCGTTCGGCAATATGAAGCACGCGATCGCGAGGTGGTTCGGCGGCTTTGTTGTGAAACGGGTTTTCTGGGGAAGGCGATTGATCCCGTTTTTGAGGATCGGGAACTTTTTGCAGATTATTTAACGGCCTACTACACGGATATCGAGCCTGAGGCGGCTTTTCTGCTGGAGCAAAATGGCATAGTCAAAGGCTACTTGCTCGGTTCGCGTCGCCCTCAGCGCCAGCAATTCTATGGTTTTTTTCAAAACCTGCGTCTTTTTTTCATCGGGATGAGCCGATACCCGCGCTACAATGCGGCCACGCGCGCCTTCATTCGCTGGATTCTCAATCAATCTTGGCGCGAGGTGCCTGCAGCCCCCCGTCGAACGGCTCATTTTCATATCAATGTGCTGCCGGAGGCCCAAAGCCTAGCTGGAACTTATGTGCTCATGACCACCTATTTTGATTTTCTCCGTTCCCGTGGAGAAAAGGAGGTCTTCGGTCAAATGGTCACCTTTGAGTCTCGGCGGGGCACAAAAGTGCTGGAGAGATTTGGTTTTCGCGTTGTCGAGCGTAAGGAAATCTCGAAATACCGCGGACTCCACCACGAAGCCGTTTATCTCACAACCATCATCAAGCAACTTGGCGTCCCAGAGTCCAAACCGATCTCAATATGATGGCCGCCATGTTTGGTCATGGAGAGTGATCCTTTCTGGGAGTATCCACTCAAGGTGAGGTGAAGTTTTTAGTTTCAGGAGGGCGAATATTTCGTAGTTTGATCATCTTCGACAAATGATTTCGTCCACCGAAAAAGCACTCCGCGATCTTTTATCCCAACGCATCCTTATCCTAGATGGGGCTATGGGAACCATGATCCAGCAATACAAATTGCAGGAATCCGACTATCGCGGCGAACGTTTCGCAGATTGGAAGGGGCAGGACCTCAAGGGAAACAATGATCTGTTGGTTCTTACGAGGCCAGAGGTGATTCGTGAGATCCACGGCAAATACATCGCCGCCGGGGCGGATATCATTGAAACCAACACGTTCAATTCCACGCAGAGCTCGCAATCGGATTACCGTCTTGAACATCTGGCCTACGAATTGAATCAGGCTTCAGCCGCCTTGGCCCGGGAAGCCTGCGATGCCATGAGCTCGGAAACTCCCGACCGCCCCCGTTTGGTCATCGGCGTCCTTGGACCGACCTCACGTACGGCCTCGATCAGCCCGGATGTCAACGATCCCGCTTTCCGCAATACAGACTTCGATACGCTCTGTAGCCACTACCGTGAGGCCGCCAACGGTCTGATTGACGGCGGCGCCGATATCCTGATGGTGGAAACCGTATTCGACACGCTCAATGCCAAAGCCGCGGTGTTTGCCATCGATGAAGTGTTCCATGACCGGGGCTGGCGCTTACCGTTGATGATCTCGGGGACCATCACTGACCGCTCTGGACGAACTCTGTCTGGTCAAACCGCCGAGGCGTTCTGGTATTCGCTCAGGCACGCCATGCCGATTGCTGTGGGCTTGAACTGTGCGCTCGGCGCCAAGGATCTGCGCGCCCACTTAGACATACTCAGTTCCTGTGCCGAGACGTTCATTTCGTGTCATCCCAATGCCGGTCTGCCAAACGCCTTCGGCGG
>ENA-ORFA01001152-ORFA01001152.1-marine-metagenome-genome-assembly--contig:-NODE-1152-length-10626-cov-2.545549_pt1 | contig 10626 bp, 8 predicted proteins | sample MGYA00248621_ERZ508587 | MGnify/ENA primary metagenome ERZ508587 (study PRJEB26250, sample SAMN06266239) | marine metagenome | isolation source: Columbia River Estuary | place: USA:Columbia River Estuary... | reverse complement strand
CTTTGAGACCTCTAATGTACTTTTCTTAACTTTTTTTCTTTTTACAGCAAAAAGAATAAAAAGTAATACAACTAAAAGCCCCCCTAAAGCTGCAAATTTATTTGCTAATAGAAAGAGAAATAAAGTTTGCATCATTATTTAATCGCCTTATCAAAGGTCCTTGCTATATTTCTTGTCGTAATGACCGTTGGATTGATAATCACAAGAAGCTCGGTGCTAGTTTTCGTGAAGGCTTGTTTACCACCCAGCAAAGCTATCAGCGGACCAAATATAGGCTGTAACCCCGCTTTAGCCAAGAAGGGTAATGCATCGCTAGACGCCGACTCGGTTTCAATTTTTAAGCCCGCTAAAACGACAACCTTGCCTGGCTCTATAAGAAGTGAAGTTTTGATCGAATTAGTAGATGTAGGTGCAGTAGCTAAATCTGAATCTCTCGTTGTTTGGTTAAAGTCAAAGGCTAAATCAATATTATCATTGTGTTTATTAATTTTAGGAGTTAAGTTGACAACCAAGGGTGATGATATGGGTCTTATCGTGGTAGCGATGGTTGAAATACCATTCGAGACAGTGGTCGTTGAATCCGTTGTTTGCACAGTTCTCTGTTTATTTACCACTCCCGTTCCACCATCTTTCACGATAATCGAAGGCTTGGAAATTGTCTTACCTAAACTATTTGTTTCAAGCATATTAATCAGTGCCACAATATCATTCTTGGCACCCAAAGCGGTCGCAATAGATAATCCTCCAGTGATTGATGCGGACTGTACACCACGTAAAATTGTTGTAGCGGGCGATCCAGCAGTGCCACCGGTACCTGCAGCTCCATTCGTGGTTCTCCTTCCAATGCCTTCAAGGCTACTGGCCCATCCTGAATTCACCTCCAAGATATAAACTTCAAGCAGCGCTTGCTTGACGGCGCTGTCTTGTTCGTCAATTAATTTTTCAACTAACTTGATATCGTTTATTGAGCCTGACGCAATAATGCCGGTAGCATCAGTATCAAGTGTGAGCTTTACGCACGTAGCACTTTCTGTAACCGCAGGAGCAGGGGTTGCAGGAGCAGGGGTTGCAGGAGCAGGGGTTGCGGCGGCGGCAGGGGTTGTGGCAGCAGCAGGAGTTGCGGCAGCAGGGGTTGCGGGAGCGGTAGCAAGGGTCGTTAATGTGACGGCAGGTTTAGCTTCAATGACAGCACAATTGCCTTTACTAAATATAGAGTAGCCAGTAATAATTTTTTTTAGGTCTTCCGGACTTTGGTTATAGACACTAAATTTTTCGATAATCAGTTCTTCGCCTTCTTTGATGGTAGGTTTATAGACTGCATTAGCTATTTTAAAATTTTCTGTATCATCTTTGCTGGTTGTTGACTCCTGAATAAGAACTTTTCGCACGTCACTGAGGGCTTTATTTCTTTCTTTTTCAATCATACTTATTTGTATTTGATTAATGAGCCCCTCTAAAAATAAAGTCACACTTTGCGTTTTAAGTTCAGCGCTTACATCAAGTTGCTGATCTGAAACATTTGATTGCGCGCCATCATTTGGAAAAATTTCTAAATATTTTTGGTTGAGTATAATTAAGTCCTTCTTGACATCCAAAGCGGAATTGACGCTATCAAAATTCATGAGCATAAGCGTATTGTTAGCTATCGAATAAATTTCAAGCGTATCTTCTAGGTTGGCAGATTTATAAACCAACAGCTTATTTTCCTCGGCAATCGTTTTTAATACACTCCCCACGGTTCCTTTATAGACTCCTTGCAACTGAGGGCTAGGGCCATTGAAATTACTTTTAATCTCTATCTTTCCTCTTTTAGCAATCTGCTCTAGCACTTGAGATAAATTGATGCCAGATAGATTAAGCGTCATGGTTGTGTTAAGTTTTTTGGCAAGCTGAATGTCTTTATCGGCGGCTATCTTAGCAGCTGCAATGGCTTCTGTTAAAAAAACCTGAGGTGACTTTTCTTTTTTTAATGCGTTGAGGTATTGATTTTCTTGGGTCTTAAGATTCTCAATAATGACCGAACTTAATTTTACTTTTGCACCCGCGAGGAAACTTAAAAAATCAATATTTTTTAAACTATCTGCGCCATAATTAATTTGAATAATGTCTACTTTTGGGGCAGTCGGCGCTAAATTTGAATTAAAGATCTCCGTGCTATCTTTGCTGTCCGCCTGAATTTTTTCCAAGGCGTCTTTTTTTGAAGTCATGATTGGCGTGCAAGCAACCATGCAGAGGGCGACAAGTAGAAGAATACTTTTCAAAGTTACTCGCTTTGTTGGGACTCGTCTAGAAGAAGCTTTTGATCAATTTTATTTTTTTTCACGACTTCTACTAGAATCTCTTTAGTAATGTTGGCCATATTTTCATTAATCCATGCAGCCAGCATTGCTTCGATTTTATTTTTATTATTTTCTTTAACGACTTCAGTTAATACATCTTTGGTAATAGTCGGCATATTTTCTTTAATCCATGAGAATAAAATAGGCTCAATGATATTTTTAATTTCTTTTTGGAGCTCTTCGGGGTTCATGCTTTCACCATAGCTTTCTTTAAATGTCATGATTTCTTGACTGAGTTTTGCAAAAAAAGATAACTCCGTCTTTTGGGGGGTTATTTCTCCCGCCTCAGCCTCATGAGGCGCTTCATTTTCGCCCTGAATCGTATGCTCAATCATTTCATCTTGATGATCTAAATCAATGGCATCATCATGACGCTCATGCTTAATTAATTTAGCCTCTAATCCAAGCTTTTGAATTGAATATAAGAGATCTGTCACTGTCCTTCTTGGCATAAAAAAATTATATCATAGCAAGCCTCGAAATTAAGGATAAAAGCTTATGATTCAGCTTGTTGGAACAGATATATCGAAATATATTTAGGTCAAATAAATGATAGGGGTGGCTAAGCTTAAAAATAGGCCTAAAGGTAATTTTGTGAGTAAATTTGCACGTCCCTTATACATCAGAAACAGGGCATAAATGACTCCCAGCCACGATGCCAAAAAAAGAAGTTTAATCACCTTCATAGGGCCTAACCAGGCACCAATCGATGCCAATAAGAATTTATCCCCACTGCCAAAACCTTGCCTTTGCTTTATCTTTAGATAGATAAAATTAATACTATAAAGCACAGCAAATCCTAAAAATATCCCGCCTAAAGAGATGGCTATAGATTGGTCTTGATAATAGCTAAGATAAAAAAATCCTACGATGCCATTTAGAACCATCATAGGCAAATAAAGGACTTGATGCATGGCGTCAGTTAAAAAAAAGAAAAGAAGTGCAGAGGCAAAAAAACTTAACAATAAAGCATCTTGCATAGGGTAGTTATATCCAATCGTCACAAAGGCACTGCCTAACACTATTTCGCTGATGAAGTACCCCGAAGACAATCGATGCTTCTGACAATAACAGCGGCCGCGCTGTATGAGCCAGGATAAAATGGGAATTAATTCAAGCGGTGAAAGCTTCTTCTCGCAAAACCGACATTTGGATGGATCGAGTATTGTCTCTCCAGTCTGACAAATGCGCATTGCCCACGCATACAAAAAAGAGGCGATGGCGCTGCCTAATAAAAAAGAAATAAAAAGATAAAAATAATTATGATTAATCATTGGTAGAATTTAATTTCATGGCTAGTCTTAATCAATCCCAAATGGTTTAAAACAATGTCTAAACATTATAAACATAATGGCTTTTCTTTGATTGAGCTTTTGGTCTACTTAGCCATATTTTCAGTGATTGGTTCGCTTGCTTGGACCGGCATTCAGTGGGCGCAAAATCGCCATACGCAGATGGATACCATAGTGACCATGTCATCCAATTCAAGCGCTGGATTAGATACCATGAATCAAGCGATTGCCAATGCTGTTTTTCCGCCTAAAATTTTCAATGCCACTGCAAATATCTTTGCTAATACAGAATGCCTCGAAGTAACCCAGCGCACTAAAACCGGCGCCTACAATACCACTACCTTCTGGTTTGGCTTAGATAACTCAACGGCCCGATATAGTCTTTATAAAGGTTCGGTCTTATGCAGTGCAACGCCTTCCATAAATAACCTCACCAAGTTAACGGATCCCTTGTTTTTAAAATCAGTGAACACCACACCTTTTTTTATCCCCGCGGGCGACCTCATCCAGTTTAATTTCAAAATTAATAAAGTAGTGGGGAAGACCAATTATGAAATTAAGCAAACTCAAGTGAGCGGTGCCAAAGGTTTTATCAAGCTTCCTGGAACTCAGGGGTGTAAAATATCTTCTTCGACCGAACTATTCAGTGCAGTTACAAATCCCACTGAGTCTCTTGAAATAAGCTTTAGTAGTGGATATAACGCTACACTTGATCGACTTAAATATAAGTACAATGCTTCGTCCATCGTTTGTGGTGGCGCCGCATCACCGACTACCGTATTCAATAATGCGAACATCGACATGTTGATCTGTTCCTTTGATTCATCAGCGGGTGTGCTCAAATTTATGGCCACGCCGTCAAAATCCGGAAGTAATTGGGCAAAGATTGTTACCGATATTGAATACGCTCCCGCCACTTCGATATCAAGTGAACTTCTCAAAGGAGCCTCCCGCGCCTTAAGTTTTAAATTAAACAATACATATCAAGGAAATATGACCCTTGACCTCTACCCCCTCGCGCGATCTTGTGCTGATGCCAATTTTGCGCCATGATCATGAGAGCTATGCGAGATTTCATTGTTACATTTTTTACCCAAAAAAAAGATACTGGGTTTGCACTAACTGCCGCACTTTTTCTTACTTTTTTGTGCACCACGGTGCTAGTCACGATGCTTAGTCGATCGCAGACCGCTGACCTAGAAAAATATCTAAAACTCAATAAACTGGAAGCAAGTAACTTATCCCGATTAGGACTTGAATCCGCCATCAGCCAAATACGAAAATTTCCATCGAATCCTGCTCAGTTTCCAGCAAATACCTGGAACACCACACCTTCTCCAAATAATGCAACTTACGATACCAATGTATGTGGGATTGCTAGCCAATTCTCATCCAATGCAGTAGTACGTATATCACTCGATCGATATCTCTATAAAAATTATGCCTTGCGTTACTTTGCCATCAATGAAATCGATGGTGCTGCTGGTTATGCTGCATTCCCAACTCAATGGCGCATTGTGAGCTGCGTGATATCAACATCCAAGCCTTATTTTGCTAAAACGCGTTCCGCACTCATTCGTTTCGCCATTCAAGATAATGGTATTGCTTTAGCGAATGGCACAGTCATTGATATGCGAGATTATTAATTATTAGGTAGGCTAGCGAGGACTGCCAAGATTCTCCAGCACGCTTCTTGCATACTTGAGATTAAGACTGCTAATATCCGAACCAAAGACAATAATTCGAGGCGGCATGAAATAGGTGGTGGGAGAAGCGCTGGCCGACGGAAGTGGAGATGGGATGCTCGAAGGACATTGTGAATTAGGGCTTAACGTCCAATTACCATTAGCATTGTAACTAACTACTTTGCATATTCGTCCATCCAGCATTGCGATATTCATTTCTAAAATACCATGGGTATTAAATATGGCATTCATCTCTGCATTTAACGCTACTGCCGCTCCCGCATCAGTGCAATCAATGCCATATATGTAAGCACTGCCACTTTTAAAATAACAATTCCCCGATATATTGATCACTCGATATTTAAGACTCGGTGGGCTATCCGTCTTGACATTGTGTAAAAATAATTTTTTAGGAGAGCTTGCAGCATCTCCGGTCGCACTTGCAAGCGTGTTATCGACCACGATATCGATATTGGCACCTGTAACGTAAGCCTGTGGGTTGGTATTAAGCTTTTCGATGAGGGCGGTATTGGCGACTGAACTATGATAGAGCGCGTAAAAACTATTGAAAATAAGCTCTGCTTTTTCATGCCAGATTACTCTTTTTTGCGCGGCGCCACTTCTCTGCTCCAACATAGCAATCGACTTAAATCCGGAGTACATGACAAGGCTAATAATCGCCATCGCGACTAAAAGCTCAATGAGTGAGAAACCAGGCTTTAGATTAAGATTGATTTTCATTCTTTGAAGGGCTTGCTTCAGAGGCAATCTCTTCATACATGATGACTAGAATCGTAGCGTCATCCGTTGCCCTTAACTTTTGGCTACGAATAAGCGCTAATGTTTGCTTAGCCCTTTCTATCGCACTTAATGTTGTTTGTTTTTGTGTGATCCGCAAAAGACCCTCCATACCAATCTCCTGCTCTTTATCTTTTGTAACTTTAATCATCGCCTCAGAGATGCCATCCGTAACAATATATAGGACGCTCAAGGGTGTATAAGCTAAGGTCACAATGCTTGGGCTGAAGTCCTCCTTACCCACTACACCTAGAGGGGGAGATGTCTGATCAAAAAGCTTGTGTCCTGATTCATCAAGCAGTAACACAGGATTATGTCCACAGTTCACAAAGGTAAGTTCTTGCTTCTCCATGTCATACCAGCCCATGACTGAAGTAACAAATTTATCTGCAGTCCCATGTGAATAAAGCTCATCATTGATTCGTTTAGCTATCGCATCTGCAGTTAAGTTATGTCTAGCAAATAAACGAAACAGTGCTACTGATCTTGCCATCAACAAAGCTGAAGGAATGCCCTTGCCTGATACGTCGCCCTCAATAAAACAAATCTTGTTGCCGACTTTAAAATAATCAATAAAGTCACCTGATAAGGATTTGTAAGGGATCACTCCCCCAGAAACATTACTGATACTATCGGGCGCTGGAAATAGAGTAGTTTGCACATCTTTAGCGTCTGCGATATCTTTTTCAACAGCGCGTCCTAGAATAATTTTTTGCGCGATTTGACTAAAGTAAGTTGTCATTGAACCGCTAAAGAGTAATAACAAAGCAATAGGTGTATTAAAAATAAAGCCTGCATGCAAGAATCGTTCAACACTCAAAAAAATTAGCAGGACAGCAATAGCAGGTATTGCAATCAACACATACCGATAAGCTACGCGTAACGTAATAAACGAGAATAAAATTGAGATACCTGCACAAAACAAGAAAATCAATCGATCATAAAAAATATGGTAGGTGATGAAGCGCTCTGATAATACCTGATCCATCAACTGTAAATGAAAAAGCGGGCCTGGAATGTCATCCTCAAGATTACTCGAGTGAATATCGCCTAATCCTGCGGCTGAAGCACCGATAATGACAATCTTATTTTTAAGATCAAACGTTTTGTTACTCAATATCTCAGAGGCTGGAATTTGTGCAAAACGGTCCGTGTGTCCATGATGAAAAATGAATGAGCCCTCGTCATTGGTCTTGATATTAAGTTGCCCTGTTTTAATAAGGATCGATTCACCGAGTTCACTCTGCTTCATGACATGGTTACTCGCCCCTTGAGCAACGCGCAGCATATCAAGGGCTAAAGACGGAAAAAAATTATCTTTGAATTGAGCCACAATGGGTGTCTCTCTGATCATACCCTCCGTTTTATTCGTATTTACGAATCCCACTCCTTTTGCAAACTCAAGCTCTGAAATCGGCTGGATGAGGGCATGAGCGTTTAATAAATTCTGTGGCGGATCTCCCATCAAAACAAAATGGCTCGGCAACGTTTCCTTATTATTAATTTTTTGATTAGATAGCGCAAAAGCTAATACGGTAGGGGTTTCTTTCACTATGTCCCCCAACATCTTATCTCCGTTAAGAGCTCCGATCGCTGCAATCTCTTTTTTTGAGATGCCTAAACTTTGACTTAAATTGTCAGGAGAAAAGCGGTCTCTTTCAGCAAATAAAACATCGACACCAATGACGGCTGCGCCAGAGTGACTAATCTTATCAATAAGTTTAGCGCTTATTTGCCGCGGCCATGGCCATTGGCCTAGAGTCTTCAGTGAATTATCATCAATATTTACAAATACAAAAAATGCACTATTATCCGGGTAGAGTGACTCATAGGGATATAGCTTAGTTAAAGCATCAAGGCTCGTATTTCGTCCAAAATCTGTCAGCTTGAATAGGTTGGTTGTCGCAATCATCCATAAGATAACAGTGACCCAAAAACCAAACCAAAATGGACTCCTGAGTGTTTTTTCTAAGGCGATTGCAATTCGAAGGGTTGGGCGCATTAATCACTCATAAAATAGTCTTAATCAAGGAGGGCATAAAAACATTTTATACTACATGAGGCTCATGCAATATCTTAAAAAAGGGCCTCTTATAAATTTAACTCATAAATTCTAGCGTCAGGAAAATGGTTGGAAACAAGTTTAAATAATTTGGGGTTGAACTGCCCCAAATAAAGTTTCATCAGAATCGTTTCACTCATCCATTTGGGGATCATAATATTGTTCTGGGTTATATCCTTACCATCCTTCCCTAAAGACAAATGCACAAGGGTACTTGTACCTTTTTTATTAAGTATTTTTTCACTTAAAAATTTTCCTTGGTGATCTAAATAAATAATTTTAAAAATACCAGGTGATTGATTCACAGTCCCATTTCTATAATTAATGAGCTCTTTATTACACCACATTTCGTCAGCACTCTTTTTCTGGCATGCTAAAGGATTAATGGCTATTTCTTTTTTGTATTTTGTAATTTTTACGTTACTACTCGCCTCATAAAAATATGGGATCTTATAAATAAAATCACGATTTACTAAAATATAAATTTTATTTGTCTTAAGCTCTTTATTCGTAGTGTTGTAACTATATTGATTAAGATCCTTAAGCTTTTGATGAGCCACAACTTCGTCGTCAAGAAGCACCGCATCAATAAAGTTACGCGTGGTTCCGCCAAATTGGTTACCATTATTAAGTACCAAATTAAACTTGGTATGGAACGCAAGATAATGACCGTAATCCCACCACGCTAATAGCGTATTATTTTCTTGAATTAAATTCTCATTCGCAAATTTTGCAGCGTTAGTGACGTCGGGAGTGGGAAATCTAAAAAGCGTCACCTTGGCGTGACATGTTTTTTCAAAAACAAAAAAACACCGCGGAGAGTAATGCGAAGAAAACACAGCAGATATGAAAAGAATCGCGATAAACGCAGCCATATGTGTGTTAACTCTAATTTTCGTCATATAAACTTTAATCACATAAAATAAACCAAACCAAAAAATTGGGATGATATAGATGTAAAATCGATCTCCGACAAAAAAACTCATCGGTATAAAAATGAAGGGAATAAAATAGGCGCATAACTTTTTTATATCTGAAAGAAGCCAAAATGAATTGCCAATTAAAGATAATATGATAAGTATCAGACCAAAAGCCCAATGGTATTGCCACTCAAATAGAATAAGTGGCCATCTTGTAAATTCGCTTACCTGAAGTTCTCCAACCTTTATACCGCTTTTGGCAATTAGGCTAGCGCCTGATTGCTCTGTAATATAGTTACTCACTAATCCTGCTGCTGAGCCGAAAAAATTTATGCTCGCTAAGGCAGACAATAAAATAAATACACTTACGCATCCAAGTATATGTTTTCTTTTTTCCTTGGCACACCATTGACTCGCGATGATGGCAATCACAAAAAGAATGGTGAAGCTCTCGTGCCCTGGATACCAGCGAATGAACAAAAAATTTAATGCGCCAAGAAGGACTGCTAAAAAATATTTATTTTTTAGGTCGCCTACATTTGCCAGAAAATAAATAAGTGCTGAGATTAAATAGACAAAGAATACATTAAGTAAATCTGTATCGATATAGCCTGGGCCCATTCTTAAACAAAGATAGGACGTTAATAGGCTTAAGAAAGCGACTAACCATCCCCAGGGGCTAAAATTGGATTTGATTGAAAAAAATAAGCCGAGCGCTAAAAAAGTCAGCGCGCAGCATATAGGTGTTAGTAAATTGCCTGCCCAAATCAAGTCTTTAACATGAGCTGACTTGCTTATAAGCGCAATCATAATTGATAACAAATTTGCTTGTGTGATCGATTTAAAACTAAACTGTTGCTCCACCACATCGCGCGCTAATTTTAAGTAATAGTCTGCATCTGGATTGGCTGCGACATCTTGACCTAAAAAAATCATGTCCCACAAAAGGATATGATCAACCTTGACTTTGATCATCAAGAGAGCTAAAAATCCTACAAAAATAAAGAGAGCAACTCGTTTAAGGAAGGGGATGTTTACAGAAATTTTATTTAATAGCATTAAACTATCTTAACTTGATTTGAAGAAACGTATTTAGAATATTTCTGGTTAAAGTCTTGAATGATTATTTTTAGAGCCAACAAATCTTTTTTGTTTTTATTTCAAACGCCTTTAAAGATTTTTTTCTTCAATAATTCAATAATTTTTTTAATCTTGAATGAAAGTTAATTGCAAGACGGGCAAAAAAATTAACAAGTCGGACTCCATTTTCATGATTAACCCAAAGCTTCATGAAATCGCAAGAGTGTATTTTTTCTTTAAAAATCTTCCCCATTCCTTCCTCTTGAAAATCATTTTTCCCCTAAAGTTATCAATGTTTTAATTTTCAATGGTTGCCCTCTTGAAAATAATTTTTTCCCCTTAAGATATGAATGTTTTAATTTTTAATGGTTGCATTCGCTAAAACGGGGAAAATATGTAATGTAATGTTTGAGTAAAAAGTATCAAAAGCAATGGGAAAACGTGCAATTG
>ENA-ORFA01001148-ORFA01001148.1-marine-metagenome-genome-assembly--contig:-NODE-1148-length-10637-cov-3.249337_pt1 | contig 10637 bp, 10 predicted proteins | sample MGYA00248621_ERZ508587 | MGnify/ENA primary metagenome ERZ508587 (study PRJEB26250, sample SAMN06266239) | marine metagenome | isolation source: Columbia River Estuary | place: USA:Columbia River... | reverse complement strand
TTTTATCGGTGCACTTTGTGCGGTGCTCGTGACCTACGTGGTTGGTACGGCATTTGGAAGCGTGCGTTCTGGTACGACATTGGTGCTGGCGGGTGTTGCGGTTACATCAATGCTTACAGCAATTCAGGCTTTCGTTTTGCAGCGAAATAGCGATGTCGTGCGTCAGGTGTATTCGTGGATCTTGGGGCGACTTTCGAGTGCAACGTGGGGCGATGTTCGCCTTATTCTGCCGTACGTGGTTGTTTCTTCAGTTGTTTTGCTTTTGCACAGACGGTTACTTGATGTGATGCGTGTCGGCGATGACGAGGCGCTTGCGCTCGGCATCAATGTGCGCAGAGTACGCCTCATCGTGGTGTTGGCTGCCACTCTCGGCACGGCTTCGGTCGTAGCAGTCACTGGTTTAATCGGCTTTGTTGGCATCATCGTGCCCCATGCGGTTCGACTCATTGTTGGTGCGAGCAATCGCGTGGTGTTGCCAATGAGCATGATGCTTGGCGCGGCATTTTTGGTGGCTGCGGATATTCCGAGTCGAGTGTTGGCGAGTCCGGCCGAAACACCAATCGGTGTTGTCACGGCATTTATTGGTGCACCATTCTTTTTGTTACTGCTACGAACGCGGGATGTATCGAGATGACCGCAATCGGCTTTTGTGACCTCACAGTTTCGTACAACGGAATTGATGCAGTGGTGGGCTTCAACGACCTGTTGCATTCGGGTGAGTGGTTGTGTCTCATCGGGCCCAATGGTGCGGGCAAGTCTTCGGTGCTTCGCGCAGCAGCAGGTCTCGTGCCGTACACGGGGTCGGTAGCAATTAATCAAACCGAAATTCCTGCAACATCTGCTCGCTGGCGAGCACAGCACATTGCGTATGTGCCACAAGCACCGGTGATTCCAACCGACATGTCGGTATACGAATACGTATTGCTTGGTCGCAACCCATACATCAATTACTTCTCGTCCGAAACTTCACATGACCGCGACGTAATTGATCGAGTCTTGGATCGTCTCGATCTTGTTCAGTTTTCTGCACGCAAACTTGGAACACTGTCGGGTGGAGAAGTGCAGCGATTGGTTATTGCTCGAGCACTCGCGCAAGAAGCACCCGTTTTGCTGCTTGACGAACCAACGAGTGCGCTCGATATCGGGCATCAGCAACAAGCGCTCGAACTTGTTGATGGTTTGCGGCGAGAGCAAGGTCTCACAATTATTTCTGCAATGCACGACCTCACGCTTGCTGGTTTATATGCCGATCGATTGGTGTTGATGCACGAAGGCCATCGAGTGGCGGAGGGTACGGCCAAGCAGGTTTTGAAAAGCGAAACTCTTGCAGAGTTTTATGGTGTTTCGGCCCGCGTGCACCACGAGGCAGATGGCACTGTTGTCGTGATTCCGCAACGCTCTTCTCGTTTGTAAAGGCTCAGCCACTACCGTTGTTCGCGATGGTTGATTCAAGTCGCATTCTCAACGCCCAGGTAGTTGGATGCGCGGCTTCACATCAGCGGTTATTGCAGGCGCTAGACGGGCTTACCGATGAGCAGTGTCGACAACCATCGACGCTTGCTGGTTGGAGCCGGGGCCATGTGCTGAGCCACTTGGCCAACAACGCTTACAGCCATCAACGAATGTTTGAAGCAGCAAGCCGTGGCGAAGAAACCGAACAATATGAAGGTGGTAGGCCAACACGCGACGCCCAGATTGAGGCGTGGTCGGGTCTCAGCGCACACGAACTAGTTGGTCATGTACGTGCAAGCATCTATGCGCTGGAGGGTGCATGGGCATCAGCCACTCCAACAACATGGACAGGTTTTGGCATCAAGTCACACGCTGGTGGTGCACGAGTAGCGATTACCGATCTGATGCTGATGCGTTGGTGTGAAACCGAAGTACACAGTTCTGATCTCAATCTTGCTCATTCGTTTGAGAGTTGGGACGCAACATTCGTGCGATTTGAGTTGGACCGCCAACTCATGATCTGGAATAGTCGCAAATCGATGGGGCTTACCGTGTTGCCCGATGCTGCTGCCAAGTTGTCGCCCAATCATCGTCTTGCATGGCTGCTTGGCAGAGTCACTGTCGACGGGTTACCGATTGTTGATGCATACTGAGATGCAGTTGCGCAAACTGCTTGCAAGGTTGGCATTTGTTGTCGTTGCATTGCTAACAGTGCTTGCACCAGCACAACATGCGTCAGCACATGCGATCTTGCTCACGAGTGCTCCAGCACCGAGTGCAGTTCTCGACCAGTCGCCAACAGAGATCGCACTATTTTTTAATGAATTTGTTGACACCGTGTTTGGCAAGATTCGCATTCTTGATTCGTCTGGCAATGATGTTCAAACAGTCAAGCCAATTCGTGATGCGTCAAATCAATCCATAGTTCGAGCACCGATTTCGCCGCTAGAACCTGGTACCTATGTGGTGATCTGGCGCATTGCTTCTTCTGACAGCCATCCTGTGCAGGGGTCGTTTTCATTTCAAATTGGAAATACTTCAGCCGATGTTTCGGCGATCAGGAATGGTCAACTACTCGAGCGACACGGACTTGCAAGGCTGTTCGACGTCATTCGTTGGGTTACGTATCTTGGAATCGTTCTCCTCATCGGTGGAATTGGGCTGCTGCAAGCAGTACGTACCGATCGTTTGTCTCCACGCTCAACACTCGCGCTCATGGGTGGTTGGGCATTTGCCGCGATAGGAACTCTTGAGGGATTGGTTGCATACGGTCCTCACATTTCGGGATACAAGATCTACAAGGCAGTAGATCTTTCGTTGCTTTCTGAAACTCTGACGACGCAATACGGCAAGATGCAACTTGCTCGACTTGTATTGCTGGGTGTCATTGGTGCACTAATCACAGTTATTCAGTTTCGTGGCACATGGTGGTGGAAGATTGGTGCATGGGCCTCACTCGTTGGTGTCACACTCACACTTTCGTTAGCCGGGCATCCTGTTGCAACAAACCCTGTTGCACTGAGCGTTGGTCTCGACATGTTGCACGTGCTTGCCGTATCGCTATGGGTGGGGCCACTGCTGATCATTGTGTATGACCGCAACATGTGGCTTGCAACTGACGAATCAACATCTGCACCTTCATTGAGATGGTTCTCTCAAACTGCAGGTTTTGCAGTACCTGTCATTGTTCTGACCGGAACACTGCAGGCGTGGCTGATGTTGGATGGCTTTGGCCAGATATTGGACAGTCGTTACGGAAGAACACTGATTGTCAAGGTGTGTCTCGTGATCGTTTTGATTGCGCTCGGCGCGGTGTCACGGGTGGCAATGCAACGCAAGCAATCTGGCTCATTGCGACAGTCGATGGGTATTGAGGTGTTGTTCGGTCTCGTCATTTTGGCTATTACCTCGACCCTTGTTGCCATGCCGCCGAAGGGGGAGATCGAGCCTGCGCCTCTTTCGTCCACTATTTTTCAGGGACAGATGATTGTCGAGTTGTCTCTTACTTCGGCGCGCGTTGGCCAAAGTGAAGTGCATGTTGTGATTGCAAGGGCTGACGGCACAATCGTGCAGATCTCAGCAGCTACCGCACGTATGTCGATGCCATCACGCAACATACCCAATGGCCCGATTGTTCTAGCAGAGACCAGACCCAATCACTTTTCTGGAGTCACTGAGTTTGCATATTCGGGTGAGTGGATAGTCGAGATCCTGGTTAAGGAAACAGCAAGCTCAACAACGCTGTTTAAAATTGCTGTCGAAATAAAAAAGTAAAAGTAATTATATTTTAATCATCACGAGGTGATGACCGAGACCTGTCGCTTCATCAACAAATTGATCTCCAACGGTTGCAAATCCGTTTCTTTCATAAAAGTACAGCGCGTTGTCGCGCGCGCGGGCCCACACATATGTTGAGCCCATCGACACCGCTCTCTCGATGCCAGCTTGCAGCAATATGCGGCCAAGTCCTTTGGATTGCAGATGTTTTGCTACAGCCATACCGCGCAGTTGTGTTGCGGGCACTTCAACATCGAGTGGCCATGGTCGTGGCAACCATGTAGAACACGCAATCAAGACTCCGCTGTCTCGAATACCGAGATGCACCGAGCCCTCGGTGTCATCTTCTGCATAGCGGGGGTCTTGAGATGGTGTTCCATCGCGCAGTACGGACATGCGCAACACGAGTACCTCAACAGTTGGCACTTCCTCAACAAGATAATCACTAATCATTTACGTTCACATTCGATCCATTTTGAGCGGCAGATCGATACATCGCGTCTACTGTGCGGTGGGCTTGCAGCGCCACGTTGACATCGGGGTAGGCGGGCGTGCTGGTGGCAACTGCGTGTACAAATGCAACATCAGCATTGCTTGCACCATAAGCAAGTGGTTCGGTATGAGCAAGCAACTCGTCGGCGCCAAGCGAGCCAGTTACGCCGTCGCTGTCGTGCCACTCGACAGGCCCAAACCATTCATGCCCACGCATGGTGATCGTCCGATTTTCACAAAAGATCTCCACACTGCGTTGACTCGGTCGTGTGAGGTTGTCGTGCCAGATAGATGACAGGGTTCCAACTGCACCATTAGCAAACTGCAGCGTTGCGCTCACCGAGTCCTCAATACCTGGATAGCCATGAAAGTTGTGCGACCTCATGCTTGCATCAGTAATAGAGCCGATCAAGAAGTGCAGCATGTCGACGTCGTGGATGCTGTGCTCGAGCAGCGTTCCCGCTCCTGCTTTCGAGGCGTCCTTACGCCAGTCCGATGCGTAGTAGCTCTGAATTGGGATGAACTGGTCGTCTCGAAACACCACGTTCATCACACGACCAGATTTCTTTTCGGCGATCAACTCACGTGCCAACAAATAACTTGGTGCATGTCGCAATACCAAACCAACTTGGTTGATTACGCCACTCGCGTTGACTTCACTCACGAGTTGCTCAGCCTCGGCCAACGTTGGCGCCAGCGGTTTTTCACAAAACACGGCTTTGCCAGCCGCAATCACCTTGCTGACAAGGCGCTTATGTTCAGATGACCACGTGCACACATAGACCGCATCGGCTGATGCAATTACCTCGTCCTCGGACGCACACACTGTGTGACCACTTGCTAAGCAAAATGCTTGAGCCCGATCGGCATCGGTGTCATAAGCACCCGCACGCACAATATTTGCGCCACCTCGCTTGAGACTCTTGGAGTGGTACGTGGCGATAAAGCCAGTACCCAAAAATCCAATGCGCACTGGGTCAGTAGTCATCGCGCTTTACTGTAGTTGCACGCCCGACTGGCCCAAAGTACGTACATCAACCACGCGGTCAGACAACCGTGTTGCCTCATTGTGATCATGGGTGACGTGCACCACCGTAGTTTTACGAGCACGCAGTAGAGCACCCATGTCTTCGAGCAGTCGGTCGCGAAGTTCGGCATCGAGCCCGGTGAGTGGTTCGTCTAGCAACAAAATAAATGGATCAGCAACGAGTGCGCGAGCGACTGCAATTCGTTTTGCTTCGCCGCCGGAGAGTTGGCCAACGTCACGACGCGCGAGATCTTCCATGCCAATGAGACTGAGCATCTCGTTCACTTTCTCGATCTGCAGTGCTTTTGAGACTCGCTTAACTCGAAGTGAGTAAGCGATGTTGTCAAAAACGCAGAGGTGAGGAAACAACTGGTTGTCTTGAAACACAAGACCCACATCGCGCTTGTGGGTCGGAATTCCGGTCATCAGTTTGTTGTCAATAACCACTGTGCCTTGACTCGGTTGTTCGAGACCAGCAATCACCCGTAGCAGTGTTGTTTTGCCTGAACCACTTGGGCCAACGAGTGAGACAATCTCGCCACGCGCAACGCTGAGGCTTGCACTGTCCAAAATCGTTCGGCCTTCATAGTTGAGAGTGATGTCGGTGAGTGCAAGCATCACTTTGCCTTTCTGCTGGGTCGCAACATGTCAATCAAAAATATTGCAATCATGCTGATGACCACAATAATGACGCACAGCGCGTATGCCTGAGTGCGCAGTGCGTCTCCGGGTCGTGAGAGTAGACGCGAGATTGTGACTGGCAGAGTTTCGCTGCTTCTGCGAGTAAGAAAGCTTGTTGCACCAAATTCGCCAATCGAAATAGCAAATGCAATTGCTGCCGATGCACCAACCGCACGTGACATCAGCGGGCGATCGACTGTCAGCCATGTTTGTAGCGGCGTTGCCCCAAGGGTGGATGCGACCGATTGCAGGCCCCTCGGAATTTGTCGCACAACTGGCAGCACTATGCGAACTACAAGTGGCAGCGCGATCAATGAATGGGCGAGTGGGGTGATGATCCACGTTGATCGAAAATCGTATGGCGCGGTGTCATACGTAATCAGAATGCCAAGTCCAATTGTCACGGCAGAGACGGTGAGTGGCAGTACTGAAATGCGCTCGAGCCACACAAATCTCGGTGATCCGTATGCAACTCCTAGAGCCACCATGAGTCCAAGCACTGTTGCGATCACCATGGCACACAGCGCAAACAGCGTGCTAGTGGATATCGCCCCAAGAGTTGTCGACGATGTAACTGCTCGCCATCCGCTAAGCGTAAAGCGAGTGGCGCCTGGTGTTGTTCGGGTAAGTGAGCGCCACAGAAGTGCAGACAATGGGGCGATAACAACCGCAGCAGTCGCAAGTGCAATTCCATACACCAGTGCAACTTGACCACGAGTGCTTGGCGCTCGTTGCGCGACAGATATCTGTGGGCTCACAGATTCGCCACGATGACGTTTTGCCCACCACCACAACAGTGCAGTGAGCACAATCATTTGCACAATCGAGAGTGCGAGAGCACCAGGCATGTCACCGATTAATACGCTACGCGTATAGATTTCGGTTTCAATAGTTGCTCTGGCTGGGCCGCCAAGTGTGCGCACGATGCCGTATGAGGTAAAAGCAAATAACGCAATTACTCCGCTGGCGGTGGCAAGCGCGCTGTGTAAAAGCGGCAGGGTTACTGTGCGAAAGACGGTTAGTGGTGATGCACCAAGTGTGCGCGCGGCCTGCTCGATACCTGGATGCAGTTGCTCCCAGCGCGCACCAACGATGCGCACCACCACGGTGAGATTGAAATATGCGTGCGCAATAATGAGGGCAGTTGCGGTGTAATGCAGTTGAGAAGGAAACACCGCCAAAAACGCAGCACCGACAACAACGGTTGGCAACAAAAATGGCACAGTGATGAGAGCCTGCAATGCACGGTTGCCTGTAAATGCAAAGCGAGACAACACAAAAGTTGCTGGTAGCGCAACAATCAACGTCAGCGCCGTGCTCGCAAGTGCTTGCCATGCAGTAAACCACAATGCTTGTTTGATTGTTGAATTATTGAGTACATCTCTGAAACCTTCAAAGGTTGCACCACGCAAAATTATTGCCGTAGTCGGTATCGCCAAGATCAATATCAAGAACACTGTTGGCGCTATCCAAAGCCAGCGAGCACTGCTTTTGTACGGCGACAGCATGATGCTGGATTTGGCAAGTTGATTCATGATTATTTCAGCACGATGGCAGACCATTCATCTAGCCAGGCAGTGCGATTGGTTGCTATCACGTTTGCTTCAAGTCGCAAAGGGTTTTCTGGCCGCAGTGCATATTTGGTGAAAGCCTCTGGCAACACAGCGCCACTGTGCACCGGAAAAACAAACTGGGTGAGCGGCAGGTCGTTTTGAAAAGTGAGGTCGGTGAGATAATCGATCAAGAGTTTGGCTTCAGCCTCGTGCTTGGTGCCTCGAAGAATGCCCGCGTACTCAATTTGTTCAAAGCAGGTGAGTGAAGCAACTGCAGTTGGTGCAGCATCAACTGGTGGGTCAGCAAATATCACTTCGGCTGGTGGACTCGATGAATAACTGACAACAATTGGTCTGTCGCCTTTGCCCGACGCGCCGGAGAACTCGGTGTTGTATGCCTGTGTCCATCCATCCACCACCATTACTCCGTTGTCGCGCAACGACTTCCAATATGGCTGCCAACCGTCTGTGCCAAATTCGGCAATTGTTGCCATCAAAAATGCCAGACCAGGTGACGAACTGAGCGCACTCGGCACTACCAACAAGTTGGCGTACTGCTTATTAGTCAGTGCATCCAGTGTGAGGGGAGGAGCGATGTTGCGACTCTTAAACCAAGCAATGTCGTAATTGATACACACATCGCCACTATCAACTGGTGTCACTTCGTGTCCGGGAATATCGAGTAGCAGTGATGCGTCCATAAATGTGGTGTTTGGCGTTTCGTATGCACTAAAAACATCGGCTTCAAGTGCACGCGAGAGCAATGTGTTGTCAACACCCCACAACACGTCACCTTCTGGGTTGCCACTTGTGAGCACTGCTTTTGTTATCAATTGGCCTGTGTCGCCGCTCAGCACGATTTCGACTGTGATTCCTGTTGCTGCGGTAAACGCATCGAAGATGCCAGGTGTAGGAGTGAATGATTCATGTGCAAGCAACGTCAGAGTGACTGGGCCGTCGGTCGAGTCAGTCGAGTCAGTCGAGTCAGTCGAGCCGGTCGAGTCGTTTGTCGGAGATGACGAGCAACCCGCTGCCAAGATCGAGAGCATTCCTATTGCGGCTAGGTATTTTCTCATCTCATGCCTCCAGGGCGTTTGGTTGAATAACAAAAAGTTGTCCACGTGCAATCGAAATTGTCGCTGTTGCTGCCACAAGTTCATTACTCACACCTCGCGAAGAGTGGGCTTCAAGAGTTCCTTCATTGAGTACCCACTTCAGGCCATCGGTGGTGACCCCGATTGCGTCACCGTGTTGTGCAATGAGGCCAACAACGTCGCCGACTTTTCCATGAATCGTGCAGAGGCCTGGTCCGCGCAAAAGTTGTATGCGTGCGGTGTCCCACAACGCCGAAACTTCACAATCTTTCAGTGCTTTGTGTTGCATTGCGCTTAACACCCCAAGTTGATGATCGAGTCGACCGCCCCCTCCGGTAACAAGCACTATTTGCCGTGATCCGTGTGCGACTGCGGCCAGTAGTGCAAGTTCGGTATCGGTCGCGTCTTTGTCGCGTGGCATTCGTTGCACAGTCACTCCATTAATTTCGGCAGCAACAAGTAAGGCTGGGTCAACAGAATCCATATCGCCAATAACTAGGTTGACGCGTAAACCCAAGTCGATTGCACTATGCAATCCAGAATCTGCAGCAATCACCAATTGATGTGCGGGAATATGTTGCTTAATTGCACGAGTGGGAGGGTTTCCTCCAAGCACAACGATTGCGGTAATTGAAGTGTGTGCAGTCATGGGATCAATGATGTCAGCGTTTGATATCGGGTTCGATGTGAATGATTACGTTAAATGGCGTCACTGAACGAATACGAACTTCTGCTTCGTCAATGGCACGCGCCAATTCAGGAATTGAAATGCTTGGGTCAACATCAATTTTTGCCGCAACCAGCACATCATCAGGACCAATGTGCAAGGTTTCCATATGAATGATTTCTTTGATGCGCGGGTCAACTTCAATCTGCTTTCTAAACTCAAGCTGCAATTCTGGATCAGCAGACTCACCAATAAGCAGATGCTTCATTTCGGATGCCAGCACAATTGCTATTGCAATCAACAACACACCGATTGAAATCGATCCGACCGCGTCCCATCGAGGGTCGCCGGTGTAGCGCGCCAGTAGTAACCCTCCAAGGGCAAGGAACAGACCGGTTTCCGCACCGAAGTCTTCAAGAAGTACCACGGGCAATTCGGGTTGCTTCGTAGTTTTGATGTAGCGGAACCACGAAACCTTTGCTGGTTTCAGTTTCTTGGCTTCTTTCATTGCTGTACGTAATGAAAGAGATTCCAGCACAATGGCAACACCCAGAATGACGAATGCCAGCGCAAAACTGCTGGTTTCCTGTGGGTGGCGAAACTTATGCACGCCCTCATACAAGGCAAATACGCCGCCCAACATGAACAGCACTAACGCAACGACGAATGACCAGAAATACCGTTCTGCTCCAAAGCCAAACTGAAATTGCGCGGTTGGTTGACGCTTTGATCGCTTCGCACCAAGGAGCAGTAGGGCCTGGTTGCCTGTGTCTGCCAGCGAGTGAACGGCTTCGGCGAGCATTCCTGCAGATCCAGTAATGAAAGCGCCAACAAACTTCGAGACGGCGATTCCGAGGTTGGCCGAAAACGCCGCGTAAATCGCCTTTTTGCTGCCTTCGTTCACCTGTTAAGGATGCCACAGTTAGGCGCTCCTAACCCTCATGACGGTAGCCTTTTTTGCGTGAGCCCTTTCGCTAGCACTACCTCCGAGATTGACAAGACAGACTCGATCGTTTCAATTACGCCTGAAGCACATGTGAAGTTGCTTGAACTCCGCGACGCAGAAGCCGAAGGCGCACAACTTGGATTGCGCCTCGAAATTCTTTCTGAACCTGGCGAAGATTTCCGTTATGACTTGTCGTTTGATTTTTTCACCAAGGCTGCTTTCAGCGATGAAGTACGAACCATTGATGGATTGAAGATCATCGTTCCTGCAAAAGATATTGATGCGTTTCAAGGCGCCACCATTGATCACTCCGAAACACAAGGCTTGCTCATTCGCAATCCGAACAAGCCAAAGTCCCCGCAAATTGAGGGCCTTGTTCGCGACGATGAAATGTCGGCAGAAATTGAAACCATCGTTACTGCTGAAGTGAATCCGATGCTTGCAGCAC
>ENA-ORFA01001146-ORFA01001146.1-marine-metagenome-genome-assembly--contig:-NODE-1146-length-10660-cov-4.166966_pt1 | contig 10660 bp, 8 predicted proteins | sample MGYA00248621_ERZ508587 | MGnify/ENA primary metagenome ERZ508587 (study PRJEB26250, sample SAMN06266239) | marine metagenome | isolation source: Columbia River Estuary | place: USA:Columbia River Estuary... | reverse complement strand
TGATGAACATTATAGAAAACAAATATTGATGTCAAATAAGCATTCGTTCTGATTTTCTTGAACAGTAATGGACCCAGGATCAACGGTAAAAAAATGTAGAACTGCTGCTCTACCGCTAGTGACCATGTGTGAACCAAGGGATTCGGATTAGGGGAGAAATAATCATGGGAGAATAGGTACGCCCCAAAGTTCCCTCCGAAAAGGAGAGTCGATATTCCTTGGCGCGCGAACCGTCCATGATCTTCTGGGCTTCCTAAAAGCAAAATGAGTACAGATGAAAATCCAACCGTTGCACCTAGTGCGGGGATCAGGCGATACAGCCGTCGAATATAAAAAGATTTCAACCGCTCTGCACGACCGGATTGAAAATTAAATATTTCTATGATTTGGGGGTAATAACAAAGCCAGAAATCAAGAAAAAGACGTCCACCCCCAGGTATCCATTTGGAAAAATTGTTTCAAATGCGTGGAAACACACCACTGCAATTAGTGCAACTCCCCGAAGAGCCTGTATGTCAACGCGAAACTCATTTTTGCTTGTCATTGACACCAGTCCTATAAATCATTCTCTGTGCGTTTTCCTTTAGTTTATTTCATGTTTACTCATATGATAAGAATCCGAGCGTGGATTTCACGCTGAGCAACGACAGCGCATCCGTCTCCGTAGACGCAACACATGGTGGCCGACTGTCGTCGTTGCGCATCCACGGCACGGAAGTTCTACTCACCCAAGGCCCAGACGACATGGCACTCACCTGGGGCTGCTATCCGATGGTTCCGTATGCGGGTCGCGTGAGGTTTGGTGTTGTGCGGTCCAACAATGTTGATTTCCAACTGCCCCTTACTCTTCCACCACACGCAGCTCATGGAACAGTTTTTGCACAATCGTGGAACGTCGTAGATGTAACTGCATCAAGCGTTGATCTACAAACCGATTTAGGTTTGCAATGGCCGTTTGGTGGTTCAGTTTCTCAACACATTGAGTTAGAGGAGACTCACATTCACCTTGAGCTGTGCATTACTGCCGGGGATCGTGCAATGCCAGCACAAGTCGGGTGGCATCCGTGGTTTTGCAAACCAAGTCGTGCTTCACTGATTTTTGAATCAATGCTGCAGCGCGATGAACATGGAATCGCAACCACGATTCGCAAACGAACAGATGCCATCAATGTTGATGACTGCTTTATCAATCCACTTGTGCCCCTCTCGCTTACCGTCAACGACATTGACCTTGTTCTCTCCAGCGACTGCTCACATTGGGTTGTGTATGACCTGCCAACAAACTCCACGTGCGTCGAGCCCCAATCAGGCGCACCAAATGAAATCAATGATTCGCCGGTCATTCTTGCCCCCGGTGAGTCACTTACAAAGTGGTTCGACATCGCTTGGACTGGCAGACTTATCCACTAGTGGAAGCCAACGACCAACTTCTTCATTTGCACGATGAACGTCTCAGCGTTGTCATCAGCACACGAGGCAATGTTCCCGCAATTGTGTACTGGGGGAACTTCCTAGGAGAAAGCCCACTCCAGCAGAACATGTTCGAGCGAGCCGTCCTTGGTGGCGGCATAGACCTTGATCCACCACTTGGCATTGTTCCTCAGCACCATGATGGATGGCTCGGCAATCCCGGCTTTGAGGGGTGCTTTCCCGATGGTTCGGGATCATTCCCACATTTCGTAATTACTTCAAGCAGCAACACAACTAACTCAGCTGATTTCACACTTCGAGATTCTGGCCTTGATCTAGGTCTACAGATCGGCATTGAAATTCACGCGAGTGGCGTTCTCACAATTTCTGGTGCATTCACTAATCGTGGATCATTGCCATACTTACTGCACGCTTTGCGCTTTGCGCTTCCGGTTCCACCACGCGCGCAAGAACTTCTCACCATTGGTGGACGCTGGGGAATGGAGTTTGGTGAGCAACGAACCCCATGGATGCAATCAGCGATTTCCATTTCCAACAGCAGAGGGCGCACTTCTCACGAAAAGTGGCCTGTAGTTTTTGCCGGCACTTCTCAGTTCGGTGAACAACATGGTGAAGTCTGGGGATGCCATGTTGGATGGAGCGGCAATTTTGACATCACCCTTGATGGTGTTACCGAACATCACAAGCACATGCTTGTTGGGGAAAAACTTGTTGCCGGAGAGCTTGTCATTCACCCGAATGAAACGTACTCAGCACCAACTATTTACGCAGTGCACTCATCACAAGGTCTCAGCACTGCATCGCAGCACTTCCATGAATTTGTTCGTTCTCGTTTGCGACATAAAAACATGTCGAGGCCAGTCACACTCAACACATGGGAAGCGGTGTACTTTGAGCACAACTTCGAAACGTTGACAAAACTTGCAGACGTTGCTGCGCAAGTTGGCGTTGAGCGTTTTGTGCTCGATGACGGCTGGTTTTCTGGAAGAAGGAATGACACTGCCGGCCTTGGAGACTGGACCGTTGATTCTTCTGTCTGGCCAAATGGACTCATTCCACTCATTAGTCATGTGAAGTCGCTGGGAATGGAGTTTGGAATTTGGTGTGAACCGGAAATGGTTAACCCTGACAGTGACTTGTATCGCAAACACCCGCACTGGGTGCTTCACAGTGGAGTGAACTCTCCGATAACGGGAAGAAACCAACTCGTGCTCGACCTATCGCGATCTGAAGTCCGCGACTATCTATTCACATCTATATCGCAATTGCTTGATACACACGACATCTCCTATGTGAAATGGGATCACAATCGAGATCTCGTGGCTTCACCCGCACATTCGCAGACTTTAGGAACCTATGAATTGCTGGGTCGACTAAAAGAAACACATCCACAGGTGCAATTTGAATCCTGTGCATCCGGTGGTGGACGCATTGACTTTGGAATCTTGCCCTATGTCGATCGATTCTGGACGAGCGACTCCATTGACCCACTCGATCGAATTCTCATTCAGCGAGGCGCACAACGGCTGATGCCTCCAGAAGTGCTCGGGACCCATATTGGATCACCCACCAGTCACATCACCCGACGTGATCATTCACTTGCATTCCGAGCCTCGACAGCATTCTTTGGATGGCTCGGTATTGAATGGAACCTGCTTGATGCATCGCCTCACGAACGAGACCGACTTGCTTCCGTTGTTGCGCAATACAAAGAGTTACGCGCGCTTCTACACACGGGGGCAACTTTCCGTGAAGATCATCCAGACACGAACATCATCGTGCACGGTGTTTCTGCACACGATCAATCGCAGTCACTCGTCTCGGTAACCCGACTGGCCAATGGCCCAAGCAGCCATGTCGATCCAATTCATATTCACCAATTAGACGAAGACGCATCCTTCGTTATCAAGCCGCTACATCTCGGAACTCCCACATACGCACCACACCGAAAACTTCCACAGTGGATTGAAGACGGGGCAATCACCATGACTGGACGGCAATTGAGAGAAATCGGTATCACTTGTCCACCATTATTGCCAGCATCAAGTTTTCTCATCCAGATTCATAAGGTGATGTAGTGAGCGATAACGATCGTCTTGATCCACATACGGGTGCACGCGTTCATATCGTTGCAGCACGCCAGCATCGACCAAATTTGCCGTCACTGGAATGTCCGTTTTGCGTAGGCGGTCTTGAATCACCAGAGCCATACGACGTGAAGTCGTTCCCTAATCGCTGGCCTGCGCTAGAAACTGGCGCTTGTGAAGTGGTGTTGTACACATCGCAACATGATGCAACCATTGCATCACTTGGAAGTGAAGGAATTCGAAAAGTCATCGATCTCTGGGCGGATCGAACGACGGAGTTGCAACAGCAAAGTGATATTGACTACGTCTTAATTTTTGAAAATCGAGGCGCCGAAGTTGGAGCAACAATCAGTCACCCACACGGGCAAATTTATGCATTTGATCATGTTCCGCGCCGCCAGCACTCAATGCTGCAATCGAATTGGAAACCAGACCAGCAACCCACAGATCGTTTGGTAATCAACAGTTTGAACTTCACTGTTTATGCCCAATACGCCGCGATACACCCTGTTTCATTAGTAATTGCCCCACACCAACGAGTTTCGCTTCTGAGTCAAATAAACGATGAATTACGTGATGACCTCGCATCAGTTCTTCACAAAACCTTCGTAGCTTTAGATCAACTCTTTGATGCGCCGCTCCCCTACATGATGTGGGTTACCCAAGCATCTGCAAAAACTCAATACGAAAATGCTTGGCTAAACATTGAAATTGTTTCGCCATGGCGTGCAAAAGGTGTCCAGCGATACATTGCAGCGGCGGAAGTGTCAACCGAGGAATACTTCAACCCGGTAGACCCAGCAGACATTGCACAGCGTCTCCGTAACTTGGTGGCCTAGTGCGCGCAATCGCGCCCGGACGCGTCAATCTCATTGGTGATCACACCGATTACACGGGTGGCTTGGTATTTCCTATGGCGATCAATCGGCACACCGTGATTGATGCACGATTTACCGACGATTCATCCGTGTCGCTGAAATCTGCTGATGAACCAGATGCAGCAAACTTCAGTCTTCCAATGAGCGATATACCTTCGTTGCAACCGCAGTGGGCAAGATACATCGCAGCGGTCGCTGCTGAATGCAAGGCAATACGTGGAATCACGGGGACTGTCACCACCGATATCCCGATCGGCAGCGGATTGTCGTCAAGTGCAGCACTTGAAGTTGCAGCAGCACTTGCCCTTGGTTTCAATGGAAGCCAACAAGATTTGGCGAAATTGGCGCAGCGGGCTGAACATGTGGCCACTGGCGTTCCAACAGGGATTATGGATCAACTGTGCATTGCAAGCGCTCAAGAAAACCATGCAATGTTGATTGACTGTTCAACACTCGAAATAGTTCATAGCCCTATTCCGCAAGAGTGCAAAATCGTTGTTCAATTCATTGCACACCGCACACTGCAAGGTTCGGAATACGCCAATCGTGTTCACCAGTGCAATGCCGCAGAGTCCATCATTGGACCGCTGCGCTCAGCAACCATTGACATGCTTGAGCAAATTACAGATGCCATCATTTTCAAGCGTGCTCGCCACGTGATCAGCGAAAATCTACGAGTTCGAGAATTCGCACAAGCACTTGCATCTCACGAATTACAGCACGCGGGTAAACTTATGAACGAAGGGCACCGTTCACTTGCACTCGACTTTGACACTTCAACTCCGGCTATGGATAAGGCTGTTGAAGAGATTCAGAAGATTCCAGGCGTATACGGTGCGCGAATGACCGGTGGTGGATTCGGAGGATGTGTTGTTGCACTGTGCTCACATGATGCAGACGTGCCTGGTTGGACAGTGTCAGCGGTTGGCGCCGCGAGACTCGCGTGAAATCACATACGCAAACTGATACTTCCCTGCACTAATTCGATACTGCGGCAACACATCTGGCCCACAACTTGCCGTTCCAAGACCTCTGTGAGCAATGTCAATATTCATTGTTAAATATGGTCGCTTGATTAACTCGGTTTGATCTGCTGCTTGGTACAGGTCTTGAGTTGTGTATGGCAGAGCAGACATATGCAACGGTTGGCCATCTGCTTCAATTCGAATAGTTTCAGCAGTGTGCAGATTTCTTACTTCGAACCATCTGCAACTCGTCCGTAATCCGTATTCCTGTGGAACTAAATACGGCAACTCATCGGCCTGACCACTAAAAATTCCGAGCGTTGCCGATGACTGGCGGTCTGGATAACACTCATGTGGACCATTGCCCCACCACGAAATCTCGGTGAAGCCTTCGGGCAACGGAAAGTTCACACCGATACGCGGTAGATCATCAAGTGTTTTCGGAATCAGTATCGTGTGTTCAAAGCGCACTGAGCCATCGGTCCGCACCTGCGTTTTTGTCTCATGTTTTACCAATTGAGGAATTGCTTCGTCAATGCCTTGCTGTTGCCAACGCTTCAACGTTGTGGTTTCCACCCACGCCAGATTTGGTAGCAACTTAAATCCATCGTTGTCAATTGATGCTCTAAACAACGACAACTGGGGTTCAACATTTAGCGTCGCAGACTTCTTCTGTGAAACCTGAATTTTTTTCAGACGAGCCGATTTCATCACTAGTTGATCCCATGCGACAACATGACCTCGATCGCACCACAACTCGGCGCGTTTTGTCTTCCACATGATGTTGAGTCGAATATCTCCGGATAAGCCCCGAATTGATGGAGCTTTGATCCGTTTGGAATTCCCTGCACCAAGACTGGTTAGTGCCAATTTCCCTTTTCGTTTGACTACACCGTCAATGACTATTTCGTACGTTGCCGATAGCCATGAGACATCGCGGAATGATTGTCGGTTCTTTAGCTCAATCGATGGAGCGGACTTTGGGCCAACGAGTTGCGCTGCAACTGGCCTATGCACCCATGCAACTTCTCGCATTGCCGGGTGCGGTGTGAGATCAGCGTGCATTAATCCATCGGCGACAAAGTTGCCATCGTGTGGAGAATCGCCGAACTGTCCGCCGTATGCAAACCGCTCCTTGCCATTGGGAAGCAACTGGCGAAGGCCGTGATCTTTCCACTCCCAGATGAAACCACCCTGCAGGCCAGGCGTGTTATCAAACACTTTCCAATAATCAGATAACGATCCATTCGAGTTACCCATCGCGTGGCTGTATTCGCACATGATCAATGGGCGAATACGCTTCTTGCTCTTGCCATACATTTCAATTGCTGCAATTGGTGAATACATCGGAGCCACAACATCAGTTGCCGCCATGCCTCCGTCAAACCAATTTGTATGGAAAATTGCGCCTTCGTAATGAATAATTCGTGATGGGTCATACGACCTCACCCATGCCGCAGCGGCATCGTGAACATTTCCATATCCCGATTCATTGCCAAGTGACCACATGATCACACTCGGATGGTTCTTGTCTCGCTCCACCATTCGACTGACTCTGGACAGCCATGTGGCCCTATACGCCGAGTCGTGGCACAAGCTCGTTATCCATGCATGGCTTTCAATATTCGCCTCATCAACGACATACAGACCCAATTCATCACAGATATCAAGGAATCTGGGGTCATTTGGATAATGGGAGCATCGCACTGCATTGATGTTGTGTTGTTTCATCGCTACAACGTCATCGCGCATGTCTTGCACCGTGACTGCTTTACCGCGATCAGGGTGATGATCGTGTCGATTTACTCCCTGAATCATGATGCGCTTGCCATTCACCAATAAATCACCATCCACTACTTCTACTTTTCTAAATCCAATCCATTGTTCGGTGGAATCAATTACTTTTCCATTTTGATTGAGCAATGAAATTCGAACAATGTAGCGATGAGGAAGTTCTGCAGACCACAGCTTCACACCATTGACAGACCACTGATTTTCGGCAACATGACCCACAAACAAATACGGTCGTGTGCTGTGCGCAACGTCTGCTGTGTGTTGAATACCGATCTGTTTGCCATTGACATTGTGCAATGTCGCCATCACCTTCACACCAGAAGGAAACCGTTCGCTCGTCGGTGCGGCTACACGCGTCACGATCCGTAATTGGCCATTTCCCGTGAGTGAATCGCGAACATCGCCTACTTCAGCGTCAACTCGCACATCTTCAATGCGCAGTAACGGTTGGGCTTCAATGAACATGTCTCGGTGTAAACCCGCCATCCACCATTGATCCTGGTCCTCAACGTAGGACTGCGCTGAATACCGACACACGGTTATTGAAACAAGATTCATTCCTTCCCGAACAAACGCAGAAATGTCGTACTCACTCGCTAAACGGCTATCAGTTCCGTAACCAACGAATTCTCCATTTACGCGAACCGAGTGCACGCTCTCTGCAGCTCCAACATGCAGAACAATTCGGCGGTCAGACCATGCGCTTTCAACCTTGAAGTTGCGCCGATACACCGCGGTAGGAACTTCTTTGGGCAGATGAGGAGGAGTTTCGCGCCACGGCATTGCAATGTTTGTGTAATGCGGCACGTCACCCAGATCGAACTGTGTCCAGTTGCTAGGAACAGGGATACTCACCCAGTCGCTGTCATCACATAGTTCGCCCAATTCACGAAGAGCAATGTCTTCTGGGTGTGCAAACCGCTTAATGCGCCAATCGCCATTCAATGAAACCCGAATGCTTGAAGCCGAGGCAAATGGTGTTCGCATCGGTAGACGATTGACCTGAACAGCATTGGGGTCAGCCCACAGTTTTAAATCATGTAATTCAGGTATTGATGCCATGTATTTACGCGACTCGACCTACCAACAAAGCCACACCAATAAATTGCAGCACACCAGCAATGACGGTAAACACATGCCAAATTTCGTGAAAGCCGAAAATGTGTGGCGACAGCTTTGGCTTTTGAAGATAAAACAACACCGCACCAACGGTGTACACAACGCCACCCAGGGCATACATCAACAAACTGGTGAAACCTGCTCGACCATAAGCCCACGGCAAAATAATTAATGCTGCCCAGCCAATGATGATGTACATCGCATGGCCAATACGTTTTGCCTTCCATGTGATTTTCAATCCCATTCCAACTGCAGCTGCTGCCCAAATCAGCACCAAGAACGGAATGCCAACGTTGTATGGCAGAGCCAATAAACACACAGGCGTGTACGTACCAGCGATTAATACATAGACCATGGCGTGGTCTATCTGCTGCATCGTTTTTTGCGAGCGCATCGACCTCGTGAACAAGTGGTACGAGGCAGAGGTGGAGTACAAAGCCAACAGTGAAAGTGCGTAAATTCCTACTGCTAAACGCGGTACTCCAGCAGGCGTAAACAACGTGAGAATGATTCCGGCTGGAATGGTTACAGCAACTGCAATGGCATGAATTCGCCCACGCCAACGAGGTCTCCAGTTGCCTGTTGCATGCATAAACACGGGAATATGTGGCACGAATTGCACCTCCTGAACTCAGCGTAACCTGTGGACATGACCTACAACTTTGATCGCTTTCTTCGATACGACGAAATGGTTTCGTGGCTTCACGAATTGGCTTCACGATTTCCTCAGTTAGTGACATTGGAGACATACGGAAAATCACATAAGGGTCGAGATTTATGGATTGCAACGGTCACCGACTCCACAACTGGATCACACGACACAAAGCCCGCCCATTGGATTGACGCCAATATCCATGCCACAGAAGTAACCGGTGGAGTTGCAGCGTTGTACATTTTGGAATATCTCACCAGCCAATTTGGTCGAGACCATCACACAACTGAAGCACTGCGCACGCGCACGTTTTACATTGTTCCGCGCGTCAATCCTGATGGCGTTGAAGATGCACTTCTTGATAGCCCGCGCTATCACCGTTCAAGTGTTCGTTCATGGCCATGGCGCGATGGACACCGTTGGCCAGGACTCAGCGTTGAAGATATTGATGGCGACGGAGCTGTGCGCACCATGCGCATCGCAGACCCCGATGGTGCGTGGGTGGAGCACGCCGAAGATGTTCGAGTAATGGTCCCTGTTGGTCCACTTGGCGTGGCACCTGGAACTCAGCGTTACCGATTGCTCGATGAAGGCGTGCTCGAAAACTTCGATGGCTTCACTATTCCAATGCCGCGCGACCCAGCTGGCCTTGACCTGAATAGAAACTTCCCAGCAGGTTGGGGCACCACAGTGCTTGGTTCGGGAGACCACCCGATGTCTGAGCCAGAAATTGATTCGCTCGTTCGCGCTGCCCGATCACGTACGAATGTTTGCGGTTACAACGCGTTTCACACCGCTGGTGGATTTATGTTGCGACCAAGCAGCACACGTCCTGATTCCACACTTCCACCTTTTGATATTTGGGTGTACAACGAACTGGGCAAGGTTGGCGTGCAACACACGGGCTACCCCGTTCATTCTGTGTACGAAGACCTCACGTGGGATAAGAGCGACACCATGAGCGGCGCTGGTGACGACTGGGCCTACGAGCACCTTGGTGTATTCGGCTGGACTACAGAATTTTGGGACATTATTTTCCACGCAACAGGCAAACATTCACCAACTGATGTTTGGTACGTCGGTCCAACCCCAGAGCAAGAACTTGCTGTCTGCAAATGGACTGACAAGCATGCACCAGGTTCATATTCGCCATGGAAGAAGTTCAATCACCCACAATTAGGTGAAATTGAAATTGGTGGCTGTGACCCAATCAAAACCTGGTCAAATGCTCCTGCTTCAAAATTGCGCGACGAAGTCGCACCGCACGTGCATTTCGCAATTTACCAAGCGCTGGCTTCACCTCGACTTGAAATCAAACGAGCCAATGCAGAAGCACTTGGTAATGGTGTGTACAAAGTGGAAATTGGTATTGCTAACACCGGTTGGCTGGGCACAGAAATTAGCGAATGGGCACACAAGAACAAGATTGTGCTTCCGCTCACCGCAGAAATTTCTGGTGCAACGCTTGTTGAAGGTGCGCCACGAGTGAAGCTCGGTCAACTTGATGGGCGTGTGAAGTTTCGAGTGAGCGGCGATGCAAAATCGGACGGAACACCCGATCGTGTATTACAAAGTTGGCTAATTCGCGGAGAAAAAGGTCAACGAGTCACTCTCACAGCTACACATCAACGCGCTGGTGTTGCCTCTGCGGTAGTTGAACTTCCATAACGCTTGTGCGACTGAATCGCACGAATAGAAATAAAAATTGCGCTGGGCACGATGACAACATTGGGT
>ENA-ORFA01001144-ORFA01001144.1-marine-metagenome-genome-assembly--contig:-NODE-1144-length-10663-cov-3.197808_pt1 | contig 10663 bp, 11 predicted proteins | sample MGYA00248621_ERZ508587 | MGnify/ENA primary metagenome ERZ508587 (study PRJEB26250, sample SAMN06266239) | marine metagenome | isolation source: Columbia River Estuary | place: USA:Columbia River... | reverse complement strand
GCGCCGCCCCCGGCCGTTGTGGCGCCGGGCCCAGCCGCGCCAGCCGCCCCTCAAGCCGCTGCGCCGCGCAATGGTGCCCCGGCGGCGTCGGGTGCACCGCCCGCAAATGCGCCCCATAACGCCCCGGCAGGAACCGCTTCCGCGCTGAATGCGCCAAACTTGCCAGCCCCGGTACCACAGACCGCGAACCGCTTCGCCCCAGTCCCGAATGGCCGGGCGCAGGTGCAATTGGGGGCACTGCCCTCGGAAGCGGGGGCGCAAGCGGAATGGCAGCGCCTGCAGCGCCGCGCCCCGGAATTCCTGGGCAATCGGCGAGTCACGCTGACGCCCTTTGAACGGGAAGGACAGACGCCGCTGTATCGCATCCGCACCGGTGGTTTTGCCGATGCGGCCACCGCGCGCGCCTTTTGTGAAGAAATGAAGGGCCGCAGCATTCCCTGCACCGTGATTGGCGGCTGAGCCTGATGGCGCCGCCGCGTGCTGTGATACTTGGCCTGGCCGGGCCGCGGCTGAGTGCTGAGGAAGCCGCGCTTTGGCGGAAGTGCCCGCCATTGGGCGCCATTCTCTTCGCGCGCAATATCCAAGACCCAGCGCAGCTGCGCGCGCTGACGCACGAGATTCGCGATGTATTGGGCGAAGCCGCGCCGATTTTGATTGACCAGGAAGGCGGGCGCGTTGCGCGGTTGAAGCCGCCGCATTGGGAAGCCTTCCCCGCCGCGGCGCGTTTTGAAGCGCTGCCTGAGATGACGCAGCGCGCCAATGCGCTGCTGCTGGGGCGCATGTGCCGCGATGCGGGCTTGGATGTTGTCTGCGCGCCTGTTTTGGATTTGCGCCTGCCTGGCGCGCATCAGGTGATTGGTGATCGCGCCTTCAGCGCTGAACCGGATGAGATCGCGCGGCTGGGTGCGGCCTGCATCGCCGGGCTGCAAGCGGCCGGCTGCATTCCGGTGATCAAGCACATTCCCGGCCATGGTCGTGCTTTGGCCGATAGCCATCATGAATTGCCGCGCGTTGCTGTGGATGCAGCCGCGCTCGCCGCCGATATCGCGCCCTTCCAGGCGCTGGCCGGCAGCGGTGCCTGGGCCATGACAGCGCATGTTTTGTATGAAAAATTAGACCCAGACAAATGCGCTACTCAATCAAAAAAAATAATTCACGGTATAATTCGGAAATATATAAAATTTAGAGGAATATTGATGTCCGACGACATTTGTATGAAAGCTTTATCAGGTGGAATTGTTAAAAATGCTAAATTGAGCCTCGATGCAGGTTGTAACTTATTATTGCATTGCAGTGGAAAGATGGATGAAATGAAGAAACTTTCTTTAGTCGTGCCAGAAATTGATAATTTTACCTACAGAATAACTCAAAAAGTTAAGGCAAATTTTAATAAATTTAACTAAAGAATCAGTTAAATAAATTAAATGGACAGCATAGTTGAATTAAAACCTCTTTCGGTTGAGCAGCGGGATCAAGTTGAAGATAAATTTAATTTGAACATAGATAATTATGAAGGACCCTTAGAGCTGCTTTTAGATTTAGCTAAATCTCAAAAAGTTGATCTTATGAAGATTTCTATCGTTCAATTAGCTGATGAGTATTTAAAATTTATAAACAATATTAAAAAAAATTTAGAATTAGCAGCTGATTTTTTGGTTATGGCAACATGGCTTGCTTATTTAAAGTCTAGATTATTATTACCTGATGACTTTGAAGATGATTTTTCGGCTATTCAAATGGCTGAAAAACTTAAAATGCAATTAAGAAAATTAGAAGCAATTAGATTTCTTTCTGACAAACTTGTTTCTCAAAAACAATTAGGAAGAGATATTTTTACAAAAGGTATTCGAGAAGGTATTAAAAAAATTTCAAATTCAAAATACGAAGTTTCTCTTTATGAACTTATTAAGTCTTATGCTGAAATAAAAAGAAAACAAAATTTTTCTATTATGAATATTTCAAAGTTGCCAGTTTATACAATGGAAGAGGCTATAAAAAAAATTACAAGTTTACTAAAAGAATTAATTGATTGGCGAGACATTAAAGACGTAGTTCCAGGATCATTTTCAGGATCAAAAAATTTAAGAAAATCAGGATTAGCAGGAACATTTGCTGGAAGCTTAGAGTTAGTTAGAGAAGGAAAATTATCAATTATGCAAAAAAAAAATTTTGATAAGATATTAATTAAAGCTAAATAACTATGTTAAATAAAAATAAAGATGCAAAAAGATTAATCGAAGCTATTTTATTTGCAGCCGATGAACCTTTAGATATTGAAACAATAAAATCTAAAATTGAACTAAATGTTGATATTTTAAAAATTTTAAAAGAATTACAATCGGAATTTATTGAAAGAGGTATAAATCTTTACGAAATTTCTAACAAATGGTCTTTTAGAACTGCTGAAAATTTATCAAAAAAAATTGCAAGTGAAGTTGTTCAGCAAAGGAAATTATCAAAAGCCACAATAGAAACTTTAGCTATCATTGCATATCATCAACCAGTAACCCGTTCTGAAATTGAAGAGATTAGAGGAGTTTCATTTAGTACTGGAACTTTAGAAATATTATTTGAACTTGGATGGGTAAAACCACAAGGCAGAAAAGAAGTTCCCGGTAAACCTTTATTGTATGTAACGACTGATGTTTTTTTAAGTCATTTTAATTTAAAATCTTTATCAGACCTACCTAACTCAGAAGAGTTAGCTTCCGCTGGTTTAATAGATAGTCGTTTGGATAGATCTATTTTTGGTACTAATAAATTTGCCAAAGATGATTTGGACAAGCAATCTAAAGAAGACATTTTTACCAATATAGATGACATGCTTTCTGGAACTTTAAATCAAAAAGATAATTAATTATTTGTAAAAAAATATTATTTAATATATAATTTTTCTATGGGTCTAAGTTTTTGGCATATAATTATAGTTGTAATAGTAGTTGTCCTTTTATTTGGCAGAGGAAAAATATCTGATTTAATGGGTGACGTTGCTAAAGGTATTAAAAGTTTTAAAAAAGGTATGTCTGATGACCAGTCTTCAGATAACAAAGACCCTAAAGATAAAGATAAAGATCAAAATTCTAAGTCAAATCACTAAAATAATTTATGCCACAAATAGGGTGGTCAGAAATTTTAGTTATCCTTCTAGTCGCAATTATTGTTATTGGACCAAAAGATCTTCCAATTGTTCTTAGAAAATTCATTCAAATAAAAAATGGAATAAAAAATTATGTTAATTCTTTTCAAAAAGGAATTGATGATATTGTTCAGGAACAAGAAAAGGATATAAAAAAAATAATAGATATTGATCCTGAAGAAAAAAACAAAAAGAAACCAGAAAAAATTTAATATCTATTTTCATGAGTGACAATAATAATGATCAAAATCAATCAAGTGTAACAGAGCATCTTTTAGAACTAAGATCTCGAATAATAAAAAGTCTTATTTTTTTTGCAATAGCTTTTATAATTTCTTATATGAATGCAGATAAAATATATGATTTTTTGTTACAACCATACGTTAAAGCTCTCGGAGTAGGTCAGATAGGGACTAAAAGGTTAATTTTTACAGCACTACAAGAAACTTTTATTACCTATTTAAAATTATCTTTTTTTTCTGCTCTCTTTTTTTCTTTCCCAGTTTTTTTAATTCAAATTTGGAAATTCATAGCTCCTGGATTGTACCAAAATGAAAAAAAAACGATTTTACCTTTTATTGTTGCAACTCCAGTTCTTTTTATAACAGGTGCTTTATTGGCGTATTATTTTATAATGCCTTTGGCTATTAAGTTTTTTTTATCATTCGAAACTTTAAGTACACAGACAAGCATGCCAATACAATTAGAAGCAAGAGTAAGTGAGTATCTTTCATTAATAATGGTTTTTATGATTGCCTTTGGCCTCAGTTTTGAATTGCCAGTGTTACTAATTTTACTAGCAACTGTTGGTTTTGTTGATTCCAAATATTTATCCGAAAGAAGAAGATATGTTATTGTTATTATATTTATTGTTGCAGCAGTTATTACTCCTCCAGACCCGATTAGTCAGATAGGATTGGCCATTCCATTGATGTTTTTATATGAAATATCTATTTTAATTATTAAATATTTAGAAAAAAGTAAAAATGATAAATCTTAAAAATTTTAGAGAAAACCCATCTCTTTATAAAAAAAAATATAAAGAAAGATTTATAAAAAACTCAGATCAATTGGTAGATGAAATTATTTCTTTAGATTCTTCCATAAGACAAATTTTAGAAAAACAGCAAAAATTACAAGAAGAAAGAAATAAAATATCTAAGGAATTGTCTATTTCTAAAGATAAAAAAAGTGAGCAATTCATATCTTTATCTAAAAAAGTTTTAAATATTAAAAACGATATTGAAGGTTATGAAAAAAATCTTTCTGAACAAAAACATAAAATAAATAATATTCTTCATAATTTACCGAATATACATTTAGATGATGTTCCAGTAGGCGAGGATAGTAAAAGTAATAAAGAAATAAAAAAATTTGGTAATATTAAAAATTTTAATTTTAAAATTAAGTCTCACGATGAGATTGGTTTGGAAAGAGACCTGATAGACTTTGATACCGCAACTAAGATTTCAGGAGCTAGGTATGTAATAACAAAAGGTAATATTGCTAAGTTAGAAAGAGCTTTAATAAATTTTATGATCGATACGCACGTTAAAGAATTTGAATATTTGGAAATGAATGTTCCAATAATTGTTAATGAAGAATCAATGTTCGGAACTGGTCAGTTGCCAAAATTTTCTAAAGAGCAATTTTCTTTAAATACAGGCTCATGGTTAATACCAACAGCTGAAGTTTCTCTTACTAATATTGTTAGAGATAAAATATTAAATTATGAGGATTTGCCACTAAGATATGTTGCGGCCACACCGTGCTTTAGAGCTGAAGCTGGAGCTGCTGGAAAAGACACAAAAGGTATGATGAGACAACATCAATTTTATAAAGTTGAACTAGTAAGTATTGTAAAACCAGAAGATAAAAATAATGAACTTGAAAGACTTACTAACTGTGCAGAGACTATACTTAAAAAATTAGAGATACCTTATAGAGTTATTTTACTTTCATCTGGTGATATGGGTTTTAGCGCAGAAAAAACTTATGATCTTGAAGCATGGATACCATCTCAAAATAATTATAGAGAAATATCTAGCTGTTCATCTTGTGGTCAATTTCAGGCAAATAGGATGATGGCGCGTTTTAAAGATCTAGAAAAAAAAATTGACTATGTTGCTACATTAAATGGTTCTGGGCTTGCTATAGGAAGAACATTGATTGCTATAATAGAAAATAATCAAAATGAAGATGGTTCAATTAATATTCCTGCTGTTTTACATAATTATATGGGCGGAATAAAAAAGATTTAATTTATATATAATTAAAAAAACCAAAAAATTATTGTATTTGATCAGCATCTAGTATAATTAACCGCATTATGTCAGCTTCAGGTTTCGCACAATTTATCCCTCTAATTTTAATATTTGTAATTTTTTATTTCTTATTAATTAGACCTCAGCAAAAAAGAGTTGCAGAGCACAAGCTAATGATTTCAAAGCTAACTAGAGGTGATACGGTTGTTACTGCAGGTGGAATTGTAGGGAAAATTTCAAGAGTTATTGATGAAGAAAAAGCAGAATTAGAAATTGCCGACAATATTAATGTTAAAATTATAAGATCTACTATCTCACAAGTATTATCTAAATCCGAAACTAAATAAATTAGTAGTGTTAAATTTTTCCAGATTAAAAATTGGATTTATTATTTCTTCAATTTTATTCTTTTTCTACATTTTTTTAGGAAATTTTAACTTTATAAATAAAACAAATTTATTTTTAGATAAAAAAGTAAATTTAGGTCTAGATCTTCAAGGCGGTTCATATTTACTTTTAGAAATTGATATGAATCCTCTAATTAATAAAAAATTAGAAGAAAAAGCTGTAGATTTAAAAAAAAAATTTAATGAAAAAAAATTAGATTTTAAAAATTTAAATATTTTAAATAATAAAATTACTTTTGAAATTAAAAATTCTTCTCAAAAAGAAATTGCTATTAATTTAATTAATAAGACAAATAATGATGAAAATATTTTTTCTAGAATTAACAATAATAATATAGAAAATGCTAATAAAGATTTCGTTTATAAGATTGAAAAAGATTTATTCATTTTACAATTTAATGAAGAGTATATTAAGCGTCAAAAAAAAGATGCTATCAACCAATCTATAGAAATAGTAAGAAAAAGAGTAGATCAGCTTGGGACAAAAGAACCAACTATTCAACAAAAAGGAGAGAATAGAATAATTGTGGAGCTACCAGGATTGACAGATCCTTCGAGCTTTAAAAACATACTTGGCAAAACTGCACAATTAAATTTTAAGTTTATAAAAACTAGTAATAGCTCTAGCGATAATCTTGGCTTTGAAAAAGTTAAAAATAAATCTGACGGTTTATTTATTGAAGTTGAAAAAAGATTGATCGTATCCGGTGAAAATCTTACTGATGCTCAACCAGGTTTTGATAGAGAAACAAATCAATCTATTGTTAGCTTTAAATTTGATAACTTGGGAGCTAAGAAGTTTGCTAATGCTACAAAAGATAATGTAGGCAGGCCTCTCGCTATTATTCTAGATAACGAAATTTTAAGTTCACCAGTTATTAGAGAGCCTATACTTACTGGTAGTGGTCAAATATCTGGTGGATTTACGGTTGAGGAAGCTAATCAGTTAGCTATTTTATTAAGAGCTGGTGCTTTGCCAGCACCAATGAAGATAATAGAGGAAAGAACAGTTGGAGCTGATCTAGGCAAAGACTCTATTCGTTCAGGGATTATATCTTTTATTGCGGGTTTCTTGTTGGTGTTTGTCTATATGGTGTACGCGTATAAATTATTTGGAATTTTCGCAAATATTTCTCTTTTATTAAATATTGTAATTTTAATTTCAGTTTTGTCTATATTTGGATCTACTTTAACTTTGCCTGGTATAGCTGGAATTGTTCTAACTGTTGGTATGGCTATTGATACTAACGTAATAATTTATGAAAGAGCAAAAGAAGAATTAAAGATTGAAAAATCAAATATTATCGCTTTTGATATTGCTTACAGAAAATCATTATTAACTATAATTGATTCAAATTTGACGACATTAATTGCTGGCATTATTTTGTTTTATTTAGGCAGTGGGCCCGTAAAAGGTTTTGCTGTTACACTATGTGTCGGATTGATAACTTCATTTTTTACAGCTTTTACTGTTAGCAGATTAATGGTTTCAAAGTATCTTATGGCTAATAAAGATAAAATTATAAATATTTAAATGACAAATTTTAATTTTTTAAAATATAAGATTTTTTTTTTATTTGTGTCATCTTTTTTAGTTTTAGCTTCAATTATCTTAGTATTTACTAAGGGCTTAGATTTTGGAGTTGATTTTAAAGGTGGCACGACAATTGAAATCCGACTAGAAAAAAAAATTGAAATAGAAAAGATTAGAAATTCATTATCAAAACTTAAAATTAACAATTATTCAATTAAAGAATTTGGAACTGCAAATGACTTTTTAATTTCTACTGATAACAGTATTTCGCCAAATGATATAAAAATTTTTATTGAAAAAGATTTAAAAGAAAAAATAACAATTAGAAAAGTAGAGACAGTAGGGCCAAAAGTAGGTTCCGAATTGATTAAATCTGCTATTTATTCAGTTTTGTTATGTTTTATCGCAATGTTTTTTTATTTATGGTTTCGTTTTGAGTGGCAATTTAGTTTCGGCGGAATAGCTGCTCTTTTTCATGACACAATTATTACTGTAGGAGTTTTTTCGCTTTTAGGATTACAATTTGATCTTACAATTGTTGCGGCATTATTAACTATTATTGGCTACTCAATTAACGATACAGTTATTATTTATGATCGAATTAGAGAAAATTTAAAAAAAGATAGCACTTCCGAATTGTCAAATTTAGTAAATGAATCTTTAAACAATACTCTTTCTCGTACATTAAAAACTTCGGGCACAACTCTTTTATCTATTATCGCTGTATTAATTTTTGGAGGAGAGGTTTTGAGAGGATTTGCTTTCGCTATAACTTTTGGAATTATAATAGGGACTTATTCTTCAATTTATATAGCTTCACCTATAGTAATGTTTTTTAAAGTTAAAAGAGATTGGTCGGTAAAAGTTGATAATACGCCTTAATAAAGATTTTGAGCTATAACCATTGTTAAAAGCATGGGAATAGACAAGATAGTATTTATTCTAGATATAAGCATTGCAGTTTTTGCGGATTTTGTTCTTATTTCAGGGTCGCATTCAACAATTCCTAAAGCTCTTTTTTGATTTGGCCAAATTACAAACCAAACATTAAAGGCCATAATTATGCCAAGCCACATCCCAATTCCTATTGTTAAGTTTTTAGCAGCTCCTTTAAAAGCTAATGCTTCATGAACGTAACCATTTAAGTAAGCAGTTATCAATCCAGTAATAATTGTCGAAAGGGCAGCCCAACGAAACCAAAATAAAGCTGTTGGAGCAATTACTTTACTAATAGCAGATTTTTGTTCATCAGGAATTTTTGGCATACTGGGTATTTGAACAAAATTGAAATACCACAATAATCCTATCCACATAATTCCAGACACAACATGCAAATATCTAAATATAGCGCTCCAAAAGTATCTATCATTTGCCCAGCCGTCGTTAAGATAAAATAGAACACCAAAAAAAATTAAAGTTGCAATAATAGAACTTAAAATTGTTTTTGGGAGAGATTGAAGAATATTACTAATTCCCATAATTTAATAATAACATAAAAAATAATTTTTTAAGCACTTTTTTTAGAAATATTTTTAGATAGAATTTTGTTTAAAAATTCGCCCGTATAACTACCCTTTACAAGGGAAACATTTTCCGGAGTACCTTCAGCTATAATTTTTCCACCTTTTACACCTCCTTCAGGACCCATATCAATGATCCAGTCAGCAGTTTTTATTACATCCAAGTTATGCTCTATAACCATGACTGTGTTTCCTTTGTTAACAAAAGTATGAAGAACTTCTAATAACTTTTTAACATCATGAACATGCAAACCTGTTGTCGGTTCATCAAGTATATAAATAGTTCTTCCTGTTGCTCTTTTTGAAAGTTCTTTTGCAAGTTTAATTCTTTGAGCTTCTCCACCAGATAGAGTTGTAGCCTGTTGACCAATTTTTATATACCCGAGACCAACTTTTTGAAGTGTTAAAAGCTTATCTCTTATCGATGATATATTTTCAAAAAAATCGACACCTTCATCAACAGTCATGTTTAAAACATCAGCAATATTTTTATCTTTAAATCTTATTTCTAAAGTTTCCCTATTATATCTATTGCCTTTGCACACATCACACTGAACATAAACATCAGGTAAAAAATGCATTTCATAAGTAATTACTCCGTCGCCTTCGCAAGCTTCGCATCTTCCTCCTTTTACATTGAAAGAAAATCTCCCAGGTTTATAGCCTCTTGCTTTTGAATCTGGTAAATTAACAAACCATTCTCTTATAACCGTGAAAGCGCCAGAGTATGTTGCGGGATTAGATCTTGGTGTTCTTCCAATTGGCGATTGATCAATATCTATTATTTTATCTAAATATTCATAACCCTGAATCCCTTTGAAAGGTCTAGGCATATTTTTTGTTATAGTTTTATTAATCATTAAATTTAACGCTCTATAAAGTGTGTGAAGAACAAAAGTTGATTTGCCACTACCAGAAACTCCAGTAACTGCCGTAAAAGTTCCAAGAGGAATTCTTGCAGTAACGTTTTGTAAATTATTACCTGTTGCTCCGCTTAAAGTTAGATATCTACCGTCTTTTGCTTTTCTTCTTGTTTGAGGAATAGAAATATATTTTTTACCCGATAAATATTGTCCAGTTATACTATTTTCATTTTTTTTGATTTCAGAAGGAGTGCCCTCAGCGATAATTTCTCCCCCCTCAGTTCCAGCTCCTGGTCCAAGATCGATTATATAATCGGAGCTAAGCATTGCCTCCTCGTCATGCTCCACAACTATTACTGTATTGCCTAAGTCCCTTAATCTTTTAAGAGCATTTAGTAGTTTAATATTATCTTTTTGATGCAATCCTATTGATGGTTCATCTAAAACATAAAGAACACCTGTTAAACCTGAGCCAATTTGCGAAGCTAATCTTATTCTTTGAGATTCTCCACCTGACAATGTTCCAGACGATCTTGATAAATTCAAATAATCAAGACCCACATTTATTAAAAAACTTAATCTTTCATTAATTTCTTTTAAAATGTGTACTGAAATTTTATTTTCTTTTTCTGTTAAATGATTGTGAAGATTAGAAAACCAATCATGTGCATCTTGAATAGACATTCTAGAAACTTCGCTAATATTTAGTTCTTTTATTTTTACCGATAAAGCTTCTTCTTTTAGTCTCATTCCTTTACATCTTTCGCATTCAGTTTCGTTTTGAAATTGGGAAATTTCTTCTCTTTTCCAGTCGCTATCAGTTTCTAGATATTTTCTTTCTAAATTATTTACTACTCCTTCAAAAGATTTTTTACTTGAATACTTTTCATATCCATCATCATAAGAAAATTTAATTTCCTCTTCTCCTGATCCATACAA
>ENA-ORFA01001143-ORFA01001143.1-marine-metagenome-genome-assembly--contig:-NODE-1143-length-10671-cov-2.662639_pt1 | contig 10671 bp, 9 predicted proteins | sample MGYA00248621_ERZ508587 | MGnify/ENA primary metagenome ERZ508587 (study PRJEB26250, sample SAMN06266239) | marine metagenome | isolation source: Columbia River Estuary | place: USA:Columbia River Estuary... | reverse complement strand
TTGGCGGCAATGCGTCGACGCGCATCCTTGCTGTTAAAGGGCTCGGCCTTGGTAAATCGTTTCAATCCAAGTAACATCATCCGCAATTCATCGCCACTTCCAAATGCATTCAGAGCATCCTTTCCATGCTTATTGACCAAGTCCGCTGAGTCATAGAGATAGGTACGAACAATATCCAACTGCAAACGCGTCTTCTCTTCACCTTCTCGCTCGGTTTGCTTACGCACCCGCAACAAGGCACTCTCAGCGTGAAATACCGTAATGGCCATATCGGCCAGGTCCATGAGGATCTCCTGTTCCTGCTCCAGTTGCATCATCAACTTCTGCGCGGCTGCGCCGGAAACCAAGAGGATCGCTTTTTTTAATTGATCAATGAGTTTTTGCTCCGGCGCAAACAACGTCGTATCGGGCTCACCAAAATCCGGAATACTCATCAACTCCTTTTGGATCGCAAAGGCCGGCGTCATCAGATCCAGCCGACCAGCCATGGCGCGCTTCAAGGTCATATCCAACGTGAGCAATCGATTGATCTCATTGGTCCCTTCATAAATACGATTGATGCGGCTATCGCGATAGGCCCGAGAGATTCCGTATTCCGCGCTGTATCCATTTCCACCATGGATCTGTACACCTTCATCCACCGCAAAGTCCAACACCTCGCTGCCAAACACCTTCAACATGGCACATTCGATGGCATATTCCTCCGCCGCTCCCAACAAGGCTTCATGGAATGGTTTGCCTTCAGCAATGAGCTCCCGTTCTTTTTCGTCCACCCAACGGGCCGTTCGATACAAGGCCGCGTCCCCCACATACAATTGGATCGCCATTTCAGCCAACTTATGTTGGATGGCCCCAAAGGAAGCGATCGGCTTTTTGAATTGCTCCCGCGTCTTGGCATATTGAATCGATGTATTCAAGGCCATCTGAGCGCCTCCCAATGCAGCTGCACATAGTTTCAGGCGACCGATATTCAAAATATTGAACGCGATCTTGTGCCCTTTTCCGATCTCACCCAGCACATTTTCGACCGGCACCTTGCAATCCTGGAAATATAATTGCACCGTGGATGATCCCTTGATCCCCATTTTCTGCTCTTCCGGACCTTGCGTGAATCCTTCCATTCCGCGCTCCACAATAAATGCTGTGAATTGGGTTCCATCGATCTTGGCAAACACGGTATAGATCTGCGCAAATCCGCCGTTGGTGATCCAACATTTTTGTCCGTTGAGGATATAATGCTTCCCATCCGCACTCAGCGTGGCAGTGGTTTTCGCACTCAGTGCATCGCTCCCGCTGTTGGGTTCGGTGAGTCCGTACGCACCGGCCCACTCACCTGTGATCAATTTGGGAATGTATTTCTGTTTTTGTTCTTCGGTACCGAAATAGAGAATGGGCAACGTGCCGATGCCCGTATGTGCCGCTACGGCTACGGAGAAAGAATACCCCGATCCAAGAAATTGATTGACGATGGTAGAAGAAATGAAATCCTTTCCGAGTCCGCCGTACTGTTCCGGAAATGAGGTGGCTAACAATCCCTGATCGCCCGCCTTGCGGACCAGCGAAGCCATTAACCCAGGCTCGAGTTGATCAATGCGATCGATGATCGGATGCACCTCGGTATCCAAAAACTGCACACAGAGGTCGCGGATCATTTGTTGCTCCTCATTAAAATCCTCCGGCGCAAAGGTATCGGCCGGTACAGAGGAGCGAATCAACCATTGACCGCCCAGTAGCGGATGTTGTACGGAGGTAGTAGACATATTGGCAAGAATTGACTCAATTTACGAAGAAGATGTAACTAATTTTACTCATGCTCGCACTGGCATTACCCATATTCCTGCTCTATATTCTGCTGATCGGCAATTACACCTACCACTGGTTGATTATTCCGGTATTCAAAAATCGCCTGGCCGGTCAGCAACGCGCTTTCACCGTGGTGATAGCAGCTCGGAATGAATCGGATAATATTGGGTCTTTGTTATTAGCCCTGCAAGGACAACAATACCCAACCGAACTGATTGAAATCATCGTCGTCGACGATCGGTCGACCGATCAAACCGCCGAGATCGTACGGAAATTTCCACAGGTACGATTGATTCAAGATAAAAACGAATCGGAAGCAGGCGGTAAAAAAAGATCCCTGGAACTAGGCATCCATCAGGCTAAAAACGAATGGATGCTGACGACCGATGCCGATTGCCTACCCGGACCGAAATGGATCGCTACGATCAATGCCTACCTAGACCAAGAGAATCCGGTTTGTTTGGTCGGACCCGTTTCCGTTAGCTCGATCCACGGTTCCATCCTGCAAGAATTTCAGCGCTACGACAATCTGATGTTTCAAGGCATCACCGGAGCCGCCATCTCCGCGCAACAACACACACTCGGCAACGGAGCCAATCTCTGCTACCGAAAAGATTGTTTTGAAGCAGTGGGCGGATTCAATGGCATCGACCAGCTCGCATCCGGCGACGATGTGCTCCTGATCGAAAAATTCATGGCAACCTTCCCCGGTCAGGTCCAATTCTTAAAGTGCAACAGCGCACTGGTAAACACCCATGCGGCAGAAACTTGGCAAGCCCTTTGGCAACAGCGAATCCGGTGGGTGAGCAAAGCCCATGCCTACCAAGGATGGCGGTTGCAGGGGGCACAATGGATTACCGGACTCTTTAACCTGATTCTACTTGCCCAAACTATTTATTGCATCGTTCACCCGGCCGACTGGAAAACAACCACCAGCATTTGGATGTTCAAAGCCTTGATCGAATGGCCGCTGATCCGATCGGTCGCCTCCCTCTACCAAGAACGTCGATCCTTCATCATCTATCTCTTATTGCAACCGTTGCATGTGATCTACCTGGTTTCAATCGGAATCTTTGGCCAACGCCGGCAATACAAATGGAAAGGAAGATCGGTCCACTAATCCCGAATGCACTAATTTCCCCCAATGAGCGCGCGCTATCTGTTCGATTCCCGCATCTGGCAACGATTGAAAAGAAATCGATTTGCGATGGCTGCCCTAATCTGGATCGGAATCAATCTGTGCATCGCCGGATTCGGCTATCTGCTCATGCCCGACAATTCACCCTATGCCAACCGAATCATTTTGGAGATCGGCGGTGAAAAACCCGGATTCAAACAATCCTTCCTCTACCTGAAAAAAAATCAAGTTGCCGATACCCCCACATTCATCGGGGGATTGATAAATGGTTACCCGGATCGATACGAACACATTCCCATCCAATCCAGCGAGATCAAGGGCGATAGCATCCTGGTACAAAAACGGATCGACGAAGGGATCACGGAACGATTGGTCGTCCATCAACTTCAGGCAGCCGAAAATCCCATCCGCACTCAAACCTTCTGGTTGGGCACAGATAAATACGGACGCGACATCCTCAGTCGGATCATACTCGGAACACGGGTGAGCTTGCTCGTGGGACTGATCACCGTGCTGCTCTCGCTTTCCATCGGCGGACTCCTCGGATCCCTCGCCGGGTATTTAGGCGGACGCACCGATTCGATCATCATGTGGTTCATCAACGTCATGTGGAGCATTCCCACCCTGCTGCTTGTCTTTGCCATTACATTGAGTTTGGGAAAAGGATTCTGGCAGATCTTCATTGCGATCGGACTGACCATGTGGGTCAACGTAGCCCGCCTAGTACGCGGACAAGTCATGGCCCTCAAACAATTGGAATACATTGAAGCAACCCGCGTATTGGGCTTTGGTCCGATGCGAACGATCTTCAAACACATCTGGCCCAACATCTTGGGCCCGGTTACCGTACTCGCGGCCAGTAATTTCGCGGCTGCGATCGTAATTGAAGCCGGACTCAGTTTCCTGGGAATCGGTGTACAACCGCCCATGCCCAGCTGGGGACTGATCATGAAAGAGAACTACAATTTCATCATCACGCAGAATCCGATGCTGGCGCTGGCTCCAGGCATCGCCATCATGTTACTGGTACTTGCCTTTAATTTATTGGGAAATGGATTACGCGACGCGCTCGACGTTCGTAGTACCCCGCAATGACGGGCGCCGATCCAAGATCAACAACACAGCGATCGATAAAAAGAATAATGAACCGATCTTATCGGTCTCGATCAAGTCACTCCAGAAATTCACGACTCCCAACATCACGGCAACGATTCCGATACCGGCAGCCAGCGAACGACACCACACATCCTTTTCACGATGATACAAGCGCTCTGCATAATAAAGGATCGCGCCAAACAACAACAAAAACAGGAGCAGTCCCGGTACTCCTTGCTCGACAGCCATCAATAAAAAATAATTGTGCACGGTCGACCGATCGGGGTTGTTGCTGACCCAAGTCTTGTAAGCCGGAATCGTATAGGTACGGTAAGCGGAATAAAAAGTTGCTGGACCAAACCCGGTCAACGGGCGATCGGCCACCATGCGTACTCCGGCGATCCACCGATAAAATCGTTCAACGGTTGAAACATCTTTACCCGCATAGGTGGCTTGCCAATGATCGGAGAATTCCGGATGAAAGATCGTAGTTCGGTAATCCGGTGCATAATCCAAGTATCGATCGTCGTACTTCAACCAAACACAACCAGCGATTAGAATCAAGATTGCCAACACATATCCATACAACAAAAGGCGTTGTCGCAATAAGAAGTACGCAATCGCTCCGAAAACCAACGCCAACCAGGCACCACGCGCATAGGAAAAAAACAAGGCAGCGAACACGACCAACAAAAGCAAATTGCCTCGCCACCGGACCGAATCGTGCTTTCGATAAAAATACAAGACCGGCACCGCGGTCACCAGCATGGCTGAATACACCACGTGATTTCGAAAAAAAGGCTGCACCACCTCACTGGCTGTTGCAAAACTAAATCCATGAAATGCATGGCGAATCAAAGTCAGCAAGGCAACGCCGATCAAAGGGATGAAAAGCAATTGGAGCATCCGTTGAACATCGGACCGATCGCGCAACCAGATCAACGGAGCGATCAAAAAGGCGCCCGCATACCAACTTTTCGCGAGCATGAATTTAAACGAGAGCCAAGGAGTCGTGGAGATCATCGCCGTAAACACCATCCATCCCATCCCAAGAATGAACAGCATCATCAATGGATGCCGCAATAGATCAAGCCGGATGCTTTTCCGATGATACACACAATGGAAGAGTGTCAACAAGCTCACGCCGATCATCAGCGGCTCATCGGGCAGATCGGTACCCAACCGATCAGAAAAAGAAAACTCAATAGATAGTGGCAGACTGATCCACAAAAGCGTGAGCAAGGCGCGCGGATGATCCCATCCAAAAATTCCCACCATCAACAAAACGGATGCCAGGCAAATCCACCACTGATCGAAATAGACGGAAGCCAGGATCGCCGGTGCGATCAAGGTGCCTGCCAATAAATAACCAATCGTATGCTTAGGGAGCGACGGCATAATCGGTTCGACGTTCCATCCAAAGGGCGATCAGGAGTCCGACCAACAGGGCCACTGCTGTGGCAGCGACCAAGATCAATATCCACTCGGGTTTATCGGGTGAAACAGAAACAGTGGCCGGATCCAGGATGTGTATAGCCGGCGGTTGTTGTTCCAACAACAAGGCATACTGATCGATCAACTGACGATAAACCCCTTGCTGATGCGCGTAGTCTCCAGGCATGGAATCACGCAGGGCCTCTAAGCGAAGAGAAGCACGTTGCAAAGCGGACCAAGTTTCCTGATTTTGTCGATTCAGGAGGTCGCGATGCAAACTATCCAATTGAGCCGTAAGCGCATTGGCCATGGCAGCAGCAAAAACAGGATCCTGATCCCAAACGCGAACCTTCAATTCACCTTGGTCACTTTTATAAACCTCCGAACGCTTCTTTAGTTTGTTAACGGCTTTCTGAAAAGTCTTTTGACCGTCACCTGCTATGGAATAATGATCGATGAGGTTGAATCGTCTGACCAGTGGACGATAAACGGTGTCCAATTTTCCGCTTCCCACCAATAGATCCAATTGATCGGAAGAGCCCAGCGGCGAATACAGGTGTTGGATCTGCGGATTGAACAATCGGGCCGGGTCGGACGCTACTACGCTGGAGGCAACGGAGGTAGATTCACTTTTATACAGCGGCGGCATGAGCCAAAGCACCGAGGCTGTCACCAGCCAAGAGCCAATCAATATCACGACCAGAAATCGTCCGCGTCGCTGCAGCAATTGAAATAAATCCGGCATAAAATGAATTGAAGGAAAAACTAATTCAGTATCCAAACCAGACACCCTGTAAATATAACGACTATATAGGTAGAGATCGGTTGAGGGATGCTGTTCCGCCTGTGTACCCAATGCATCAGCGTCAATCCGGTTCCGAGCTGACTAACCAAGGCCGCACGGGCCGATCCCAAAGCTCCCCACTCCGGAATCCAACAATAAGACAAGGCCACATGAACGAGCAAAAAGAAACCGATCACCCGTTGAAAAAACCGCAACGCTCCATTCGCCGTGAGTACCGTTCCGTAAACATGCGTCAACGAATAACCCAGCAAAGCAGTCAGAATTATTGGCATTAACGTCGCTACTGAATGGTGCATGCCCGGATACAAGAGGGCAGCAATGGGTTTGACAAAGATCAACAACACCAACACGGCGATTAGGGAGATCAACATTAAACCAGCCCGAGCCCGGGTGATGGCGGAGCGAACAGCAGCAGCATCCGATCGATGTCGGGCCAGGTAGGGCAATAAAAAACTAGCCACCAAATAACCAAACATATTGGCCGCATCCAACAACCGGTAACCGGCTGCAAATCGACCCGCCTCCCACGCCCCGTTGGCATGCCAAATCGTTAACCAATACCCATCCAATCGAGCCAGCGCACTCATCAACAACACGATGGCCGCATAGGGCCAAGCCGAACAGACCCATGCCCATGAAAAACGAAATTGCCCGGGTAAGGGGAGTTGATGTTTGATCAAAAAATAAACGACCACCCCGATACTGATCGACAAAGTCAACAACTGACAAGCAATGAATACATCTAGGTTGATCGGGATCGAACCCCAAATTCCCGATAACCAAACGATGCTCAGCACGATCAAGAGCGATTTATCGAGAATGGAAAACCAGACATCCGCTGAAAAATACTGCGCCGCCGTTATCCAGGAACGCACATACAAATAGAGCGAGTTCAGCACTTGGATACCAGCCACTCCCCACAACAATGTGGAAGATAACTGTGGATAGAAATGATCGATCGCGGCGATGAGGATCAGATAGGCTCCAATGAGGAGCATCTTCAGCCAAAAAAGATCGGCCAGACGACTGGCGGAACCGGGATCATTCGCGGCTGTGCGTTGTATGTAGGTAGTAAGTCCCAGATCAAGCAGAAATCCCGCAGTCAGGGTCAATCCCCACACCGAGAAATACGTCCCGTAATCCGCCATCCCCACCTCCAATTGGATCCACCGGTCGATGCCCAGAATCCAGATCGGCTTGATCAGGGCGTTGATCAACAGCAGCCTCAGTAAGGAGCGGTTGTATGATTGAGCGGACTCCATGGGTTAAACGAAAATAACAATGTTTATTTTTGAGCCAAACCAACCTTAGTTCCCATGCGTTTGCTGCTTATGAGCATCCTATTCGCGATGCCGATTGCCCTGATGGCTCAAGATGAAGTCATCAAAAAACTTCGGATCGATGTAGAAAGACCCATTAAAAAAGAAGCCGATACCAGTAGTAAGTCTTGGAAGCGAGGTGCCTTACTGGGCGTCAATATTTCCCAAGGCTCTTTGAGCAATTGGGCCGCCGGTGGCGATGATTTTTCCTTGTCCGCCAACAGCAACATCAACTTGTTCGCATTCTATAAGAAAGACAAATACAGTTGGGACAATACGTTTGACCTGAACATCGGCTATGTGAATACCACCAGTCAAGGTGGACGGAAAAACGACGACCGCTTCGACTTTCTGACGAAATACGGTACCGCGGTCAATAGCAAGCTGAATATATCCATACTGGCCAACCTTCGTTCGCAGCTCTTCAAAGGATACACCTATCCCAACGGAGTCAAAACCTATTCGTCCACCTTTATGGCCCCCGGTTACTTATTAAACAGTATCGGTTTGGATTACAAACCCGTCAAAGGTTTGTCGATCTATTTCTCGCCGGTCACCGCCCGTTGGGTCATCGTACGGGACACTTCATTGGCCAATCGCGGCGCGTACGGAGTCACACCCGGCAAAACCTCCAATTTTGAATTCGGATCGTTCGCCACGTTGGCTTACCAACGGATCATCAACAAGATCATTACCTACAAGGGCCGCATGGATCTCTTCTCCAACTACAAACACGACCCCTGGAATATTGACCTGTTCTTTGCGAATGCCTTTAATGCAAAGCTGGGTAAATCACTGGCCGTTAGCTGGAGCCTCGACTTCATCTACGACGACGATGTCCGCCTGTTCGGGAAAAACCAACGCTCCCCCGGGTTGCAGATCAAATCATTGGTCGGCATCGGAATCATCAAACGATTCTGACCCAGAAGGAGGTACATTCGCGGCTGCATGGGACAAAAAAAACTGATACGGTTCGAGGAATTAAAAACCTTTTCCCAGGTCTTGCAGTACCCGGAGAACATGGCCGGTCATTGGGCCGACCACTTCGGCAATGCCCAACCCATTACCCTGGAATTGGCCTGTGGCAAGGGAGAATATGCGATCGGATTGGCTCGCTTGCATCCGGAGCGGAATTTCATTGGGATCGATCTCAAAGGAAACCGACTCTGGGTGGGGGCCAAGATCGCACAGCGTGATCAACTCAACAACGTCGCTTTCCTGCGCACCCAGATCGATCGGGTCGCCGAATATTTTCAACCCGGCGAAGTGGAAGAGATCTGGATCACCTTCCCCGATCCACAACTTCGGTGGAGCAAACTGAAAAAACGACTCACCCACCCAAAGTTTCTTCGGTTGTATCAACAGATACTGAAACCGGGCGGAAAGATCCACCTGAAAACAGACAGCCCCGACCTCTATGTCTTCACCAAGCAGGTGGTTGAACTCTACCAATTGATCGTACACGCCGATACCGCAGATCTTTATAGTAGCTCCATCCTGAGCACGGAGTTGGAGATCAAGACCCACTACGAGTCATTGGATATTGCGGGATCGAGTCGAATTCACTACCTCTGTTTCACATTACCGGAACAAATAGGCAACCAAGACCTCGATTCTTTGTTAAAGGAGAAATGCCGACCCGATGGAGCCGTTGATTGAAGGAGTAGATTATTATTTGAGTCCCGAGGGACGAATGGTTTTCACCGAAAAATATCATTTGGATAAAGGATATTGCTGTGGAAACGGTTGCCGTCACTGCCCCTATAACTACGATCGGGTATCGGAGCCTCGGCGTACCGAACTGCAAAACCAACGGGAAGAGGAAAAATCAGCCGAAGCGTGAGTCCAAACGAAAAGCATCCACTCAAACAGATCACCCCATCGGGCGAACCCGATGCTTCCTTTTTTGAGTCGGTATTCGAACTGGTTCGACAGATCCCCAAAGGACGCGTCACTTCGTATGGAGCCATCGCCGCTGCACTCGGAACAAAAGGAGCGGCCCGCATGGTGGGATGGGCCATGAATCAAAGTCATTTCGTAAAACCGGCGGTACCCGCGCATCGAGTCGTGAACCGACAAGGACGACTCACCGGAAAAATGCATTTCGCACCCCCCGAACGCATGGAGCAACTCCTCAAAAAAGAGGGAATTCAAGTGATCGACGATCAGATCCAGGATTTTGAAAAATACTTCTGGGACCCGAATGAAATGATCTGATCACTTTTGTTTGATCAATACCGCACTGACCACCGGACGCTCTACACCGGCATCACCGGGACGAACCGTCAGTCGTCCCGCAGCTACCAACGAAGTGGACCCACCACCATCTAAATTGATGGCATCGGAGCATCCCAACTGAAGCAACATATTGGCAAGCTCCGCAAGATTGACACCCGGATAACCCGCAACAGCATTATCACCCTCCACCGCCAGCAGCAACACGATGCCATTCGAGGTATGTCCGATCGCCGATCGAGGTCGGCTCGTAGTATTATTGATGTTAATAAGCTCCGCTACATCTGAAATATTCACCTGGCCATCTTTCAGTAACATGGGTGAACCGCCAATGGCCGTAGGCATCGCCCAAGCCGTACCCCCCGATGGAAAATTTTCGGTCGGCACTGGCTGCGGAGCAGATCCTTCTGCATTCGGACTGGGAGTCTGATAACTGTAAATATTATCATTGCCCGTTCCAACATGATAAATCCAGGCAGTAGTGGGTGATCCGTTCGAACGAATACCAAATGCAGCCCGCGTGGGGAAATAGGCCGCTGAAGTACCGTTGTAAGTACGGTTCACAGACTTGATGTTTACCGAACTTTGCTGATTGTTATACTTAACAAGGCTGTAGGAAGAGTTCCCGCCGAAGAATCCGCCATTGATGCCACCAAATACAATACCTGGTTCCTGAGAAACGAACTCAGATACTTTTTTTGCCGTAGCTGATTGCACCGGCTTCAGATCATACAAACCCAGTTTCGTATCAAACGCCAAACAAAATGCTTTTACAGTCCGCCCATTGAAGATGGTATCAAAACTGAAGGTCTGAATGCCATTGGGGAAATTGGTACTATACG
>ENA-ORFA01001137-ORFA01001137.1-marine-metagenome-genome-assembly--contig:-NODE-1137-length-10704-cov-3.448574_pt1 | contig 10704 bp, 8 predicted proteins | sample MGYA00248621_ERZ508587 | MGnify/ENA primary metagenome ERZ508587 (study PRJEB26250, sample SAMN06266239) | marine metagenome | isolation source: Columbia River Estuary | place: USA:Columbia River Estuary... | reverse complement strand
TGTAAACCGCCATACACATTATAAGGTCTGGCATCATCTGTTGTTACATAGTAGTATTGGCCAACAGACGGAGTATTAGCTTTGAACCAGTTCTTTCCATCATCATAAGTTAGATTGACACCCCCATCATTTCCATTGATAAGATGAGAATCTTTCTTGGGGTTTACCCAAAGCGCATGATGGTCTGCGTGTACATTTTCTTTATCGATGGTTGTGAATGATTTTCCGCCATTAGTGGATACTTGTGCGGTAAATCCTAGAATAAAAACTTTATCGGGATTGGTATGCGAAGTGTAGATTTTAGCAAAGTAATATCCATAGGTATTGAAAATACTGATTGGTTTTTCATTCGCTTTTTTCCAATGCGCTCCTCCATCCTGGCTTACATATACTTCACAGCCTGCAATACCTGTATTCTGAAAACCATCATCGCTATCCAACCAATCCCATAGGGCGGACGGAGTTAATTTTCCTTCTGCAACTGCTTTTTTAATACTGCTTGCACTATGTTGACGTGGAAAACGATTCTTGCGAAGAAAGCTATCGAGCCGGTTACTGTTTAGGTTGGCAAAATCAGTTGTACTGATTGTTTTGAAAAGCTCTTTTGTATACACACTGTCTGTGGTTTCTTTTTTGCTAGGTAGCGGTGTATTGTTATCTACCACCGCATAAATTAAGTTAGCATTACCAGGAAAAACAGTTAGTCCTATTCTTCCTATTTTATCTCCTTCCATAAAACCGGCGCCTGCTCCTGAAATTTTATTCCAGGTAGTACCTCCATCCACACTTTTGTAAATACCACTAGCCGGTCCGCTCTCTTCAAATTTCCAGGCCTCACGACTACGCTGCCACATGGCAGCATAAAGAGTAGTTGGATCTGCTGGATGCATTGCTAGATCTATACAGCCGGTTTGATTATTCACGAACAAGGTGCGTTGCCAGTTAACTCCTCCGTCTGAAGTTTTGTACACGCCTCTTTCTTCATTGGGAGAATATAAATGTCCCAGTACGGCAACCCAAGCGGTGTTGGGGTCGGTGGGATGTAATTTGATATCGCCTATGTGATGAGATTCTGCCAGTCCAAGGTGTTGCCAGTTTTTTCCATTGTCTTTCGAAAGGTAAACACCCATTCCTGCATAGGAAGAACGGCTGCTATTTGCCTCACCGGTTCCAGCCCAAATCATACGTGGATTAGATTTCCAGTTAATGGCGATGTCTCCCAGAAATAAAATATCCAGGTTATCCATGATGGGCGTAAAACTTTGTCCGTTATTGACTGTATGCCAAAGTCCTCCTGTTGCATAGGCTACATAAAATTCAGTGGGATCCTCGGGGTTCGCTTCAATGTCTACGACACGGCCGCTCATGATACTGGGGCCAATATTTCTGAACGAACTACTATTTAGTAAAGAGTCGTTCAATAAATTTTTCCGTTGCGCCATCGATTGTAGTCGAGCAGCAGCAGGGGTGGGTGTTACCATCACTTGTGCATACAGCGATTCAAAAAAAAGGCTACACGCAAAAGCAAGAAGGATAGCTGTCCATTCTTTTTTAACAAGTATACGGTTCATGAGAACAGTTTTTTGGTAGTAAATTGAGGTATGTTCAAACTTACTAAAATACTAGCATTCTCCTGGTTGTTATTACAAGGTTGGTTGCCTGCCACGGCCCAATGGAAGTCATTTTTATTGTCTCGCCGAGGTGATACCCTCAATCGGGTGGATCCATTGGACCGAAAACAGGGGCCTTGGGTGGAGAGCATACCTGAATTAAGGGGGGAACGTGGTTATGAGGAGGAAGGAAATTATCAAAATGGTCAGCGGGAAGGGCTTTGGAAACGATTTTCCCTCGAGGGAGTAAAAATTGCTGAAGAAAACTATCGCTGGGGAAAGTTGCATGGCAATCAGCGTTACTATTCCTACAATGGTGGTTTAATTAGGGAAGAACAGTGGCGAGCCATGGATCCGGCTATTGCCTATGATACGGTTGCTGTTTATGATTTAAAGGACCCAGATAAAAGAGTGGGCGAAGTGGTAGTCAAAAATGAGGGAATTGCTATGCGGCATGGCAGGATGGTTCATTATGATCCTCGTAGCGGACGGGTGTTGTTAGTAGAGAATTATGTAATGAACAAATTACAAGAAGAGGCTGTTACGCCTTCTGTTCCAGACACTACTCCCCGTGTAATTCCAAAAGTTTTACAGGACTTTGATAAAAAGAAAAAGAAAAATTAGGGAGTTTCTGTTTTGGTAAAATAGTGATGAAAGAAAAGTAGTTGAAAGGAAACTGCGTTTTTCCAGTAGTTCCAGTCATGTTTACCTGCTCGCGTAGTGTATTCGTGTGGAATGCCGCGCAATGCTAATTGTTGATGTAGTTTTTCATTGATGCCAAAGAAAAAATCTTCTGTTCCGCAATCAATGATAATCTTGGATTCACCTGGTTTTATTTTATCAACTAGTCCTGCGACGGAATAGTCGATCCATCGTTGTGCATGCTGCGTAGTATCTCCTAATAATCGTATTAGACTCCAGCTGCTTTTTCGAAAACGAAGATCAACGCCACCGCTCATACTGCCACAGGCACCAAAAGTGGTGCTGTTTTTTAATCCGAGATACAAGCCACCGTGTCCTCCCATACTTAATCCAGTAATGGCTCTTCCCATTCGATTGGCTTTGGTTGGGTAGTGGCTATCAATGTAGGCTGGAATTTCAACAGCAATGTAGGTTTCCCACTGTAGGGAATCGATTTCGGGACTGTTGATATACCAATCGTTATTTCCCTCGGGACAGACCAACATCATCTGATATTGGTCCGCATAGAACTTAAGTTCCGGCACCCTGATAATCCAGTTGGCATACCAGCCACCGTAACCATGTAATAGGTAGGTTACCGGGTAGAGCCTTTTTTGTTGAGTAGAGGCTGAAGGTTGGATAACCACACAGCGAAATGATTTTTTCATTGCCTTACTCTCAATCCAGACAGTATCCACGATTGCTGCCTGGACCGAGAGTAGTGCAAATGAAAATACGACAAGTAAGAAAGCCTTACGCATGCTTAGAATCCTTTCTTAGCTTCTTGTGCGCGTTGCATCGGGTTTCCGCTTTGGCCTCCGGCACCACGACGGGGTCCTTGGCCTTGCTTGAATATTGTAAAGCGAGAAGGTGCTTCAAATTTATTCCAGCTATTATTTTTTTCGTCGATGTCAGCAGTTTCACGAAGTGGATCCAACTTAACAGAAGCTACTTCTTTGTCTTTGATAAAGGCTTTAGTTACTTTTTTCTCATTTAAACGCCAAACCTGCGCAGGAATTTTTTCAACTTCTTTAGATCCATCCTTGTAGGTCCACTCAATGATAATTGGCATGATCAAACCTCCTTTATTGGAAAAAGTTAATTCGTATTGATGGAGGTTACTGAACTTAGCTTTTTCCTCAGCTGTTAACTTCTCTGGGGCAGCGCCACCAAAGCTCATTTCAATTTGTGCGGTATCATAAGGCTCCAATCCGCGGGCATAACGCCAGTAAAAATCACGCAGGGTAGTGTCAGCATCCGTTGCAAAAGTGATTGATTTGTCCTCACGGTTGCGAATCTTGGAGATGTCCTCAAAAGAATTTACTAAGGGACGATCTGCGCTTCTTTTAAAAGAGCTCGCTCTTCCACCTGTTTGTACAGCGGCTGTATCTACCATCGCATACTTTACAGTATCAAGTGAGATATCACAAACATCGGTGCTATAGAACCAACCTCTCCAAAACCAGTCTAGGTCTTCACCACTGGCATCTTCCAATGTACGGAACATGTCAGCCGGCTCAGGATGTTTAAAGGCCCATCTTCTGCAGTATTCTTTGAATGCGTAATCAAAAAGCTCACGACCCATTACCGTCTCCCGTAAAATGTTCAATCCGGTAGCTGGTTTTGAATAGGCATTGGGACCAAACTGAACAATATTGTGACTATTACTCATGATGGGCTCCAATTGATCTTTAGGAAGCTTCATGTAATCTGTAATATAGGCGGCAGGTCCGCGGCGGCTTGGGAATTTATTGTCCCATAATTCTTCTGCGAGGTATTCAACAAAAGTGTTGAGTCCTTCGTCCATCCAGCTCCATTGTCTTTCGTCACTATTGATGATCATGGGGAAAAAGTTATGTCCCACTTCGTGAATGATTACTCCTAACATTCCATTTTTAGTACTCTCACTGTACGTGCCATCTTTTTCTGTTCGTCCGTAGTTAAAGCAAATCATGGGATACTCCATTCCATTGGATGCTTCAATACTTTGGGCTACAGGATAGGGGTATGGAATTGTAAACTTTGAATATGATTTAATCGTATGGGCAACTGCTTTAGTAGAGTAGGGACGGTATAATCCATAGGCTTCTTTGGGATATCCGCTCATGCACATTACTTTTTTACCTTCTACCATGGCTGGCATGGCATCCCAAATGAATTTACGGGAGGAAGTCCAGGCAAAGTCACGAACATTATCTGCTTTGTAAATCCATGTTTTCTTTTGACTTGATTTTTGTTTCTCTGCAGCTTTTGCTTCTTCGAGGGTAACTACTTCTATTGGTTCTTTAGTAGTTTGAGCCTTGTTCCAGCGGCTGAGCTGAGCAGGACTTAGTACCAACGGATAGTTTTGGCATTCTCCTGTTGAAAGTACCACGTGATCAGCTGGCACAGTCATTTGTACTTTAAAGTTGCCAAATGTCAATGCAAATTCTCCACGGCCGGTGAATTGCTGATTTTGCCAACCCTTAAAATCACTATATACACAGAGGCGAGGATACCATTGGGACATGGTGAAAAGATGATTTCCATCCTCAGGGAAGAATTCATACCCTCCACGTCCACCGATGGTCATACGGTCTGTGATCTTATAGTTCCAATCTAGTTTAAAAGCAAATCGTTGACCAGGCTTCAATGGAGTGGGAAGTTCAACGCGCATCATCGTTTTGTTGATGGTATAACGCAAGGGTTTTCCCAATGCATCCGTTAGCTTGGTGATTTGGAATCCAAGTCCATTATCTCCCTTTTCCTCAGCTGCTTGTTGCAATTGCTGTACGCTCAATTGTCGGCTTAACGATGAACTATTTTGGTAATTAGCGTTATTGACAGAACTATGTTCGTTCTCGTCCAACTGAAGCCACAAATACGTGAGTACATCTGGCGAGTTATTAAAATAAGTAACTGTTTCAGCCCCTTTTAATTTTAAATTTTTTTCGTCCAGTTCACAGACAATGTCATAGTCGCAACGTTGTTGCCAATACTTAGGTCCTGGAGCACCGCTGGCAGTGCGGTATTCATTTGGTGTTGGGAAAATAGTGCCCAACTGTTCAAACTTGTTACCGTGATTACTACCCGGATTGTTTTGAATGTTTTGTGCTTGTGCGGAAATAGTTCCAACAAGCAGCAGAAGAATTAAGAGCAGGTTTCTCATGATTGATGTATTAAAATTTTAATGGAAATCTATTGTAACAAATTCCAATGGAAACTCCCAAGGCAAGTGAGGATATTAAGTAGGAGTGAATCAATGGAGTAACTTTCATTTTATTTGTGATTAAGAAAGTGAGTCCCAGCAATAGGCTGACAATAACGAGTTGTCCAGCCTCAAGGCCTAGGTTAAATCCTAGCAGTCCCCATCCCAATTGTTGGTCGCTGGCCAGCATCATTCGGATTGTGTTGGCAAAACCCAACCCGTGGATCAAGCCAAAAAAAAGAGCTAAGGCATAACTTTTAAAGAGAGGTTGCGGTCCTGCGGATTTTTCAAATAAATTTCGTGCGGCCGTTATTACTATAGTTAGCGGGATAAAAAATTCTACCCATTTGCTGTCTACCCGAATCCAGTCCCACACACTTAGTACCAGCGTCAAGGAGTGACCCACCGTAAATGCAGTAACTAATATCAGAATTGCTTTCCAGTCTCGCCAACTATAGAGCGCTATGAGTGCAAGAAGAAATAGCTGGTGATCCAACGCATCTAAGCTGATAATATGCTCCCATCCAAAGGGAAAATAAAATTGAAATGCCTCCATAAGTCAGCTAACTATTTTCAAGAATCCGATCAAGCTATGAAAATAATCCAGAGTTTTGTGATTGGAAAATATTTTATGCAAGCGGTACTTACCTTGGTTGGCTGGCTTTTATGGGGAATTTTCCCCTTGGGGGATCAAAATCCAGTTATCCATCCATTTCATGTGGGCGTAGTGGAGATAAATCATAATGCTGCGGAAGCCACCCTGGAGGTACAGTGTAAGCTTTTTACTGATGACTTTGAGGCCGTGCTTTCTAAAGTCTATAAGCGAAAGGCAGATCTTATAGCAACTTCCCTTCATGCAAGTATGGATAGCGTGGTGCAGCATTATCTTAAAACGCATTTGTCCCTTCAGGTGAATGGAAAAACTGTATCGCTGAATTATTTAGGTTTCGAGCAAGAAAGGGAGGCTGTCTATGTATACTTGGAGGTTGAGAAGGCTCCTTCAATGATTGAAAAGGCCGCTGTTGGAACTAGTCTCCTTTATGAATTATACGATGATCAGGTTAACCTGATCCATTTTTCGACTCGCAATATGCGGAAAAGTGCTAAGCTGGAATACCCTGCAACAAGCGCTCCATTAGTTTTTTGATTGCTACTCCATATCCTCTCGAATGGATTCGCTGATTTCCACTAAAACTTTATCGATGCGGTGCCCATCCATATCAATGATTTCAATGGAAAATCCCTTCCATTGAAATTTCTCTCCTGTTTTAGGAATCCTTTCCAGTTGGTGTAAAATAAATCCGGCCAGCGTGTCAAAATCTTGTTCGCCCTCATTCATCCATTCAGTTTTGTCGAATCGGGACAGAAAATCATAAAAAGGAATTTGTGCATCAATTAAGAAACTTCCATTCTCTCGTTCAATGATCTCGTAGTCGGGCCCTTCCTCTTGTGGAATCTCTCCCACAATAGCTTCCAAGATATCATTTAAGGTCAGCATTCCCTGTATGCTTCCATATTCATCAACAATAAACGCCGAATGAACTTTGGATGTTTTAAATCGCTCTAATACTTGATATGCAGAAATATTTTCCGGGATGAATAAGGCAGGTTGCATCACCTCTCCCAGCTGCAAATGGTCAGGACTTACATACAAATCTTTGATCGATACAACGCCTTTGATGGTATCGATACTGTCTTTGCAGATTGGATAGGCCGAGTGAGGTTCGCGTATAATCTTTTCTTTGATTTGCTCCTCCGTATCTTTTTCGCTAAACCAAATAATATCACTACGGTGTGTCATCAGCGAAGTGATACTGCGGTCGCTGAGATGAAAGACTCTTTCAATAATTTCCTGTTCTTCCTCTTCAATATTACCGGCTTCAGCTCCCTCCGTAATAAGGGTCTTAATCTCTTCCTCCGTGATGGCGTCGTTTGAACTTTTTCTAATTTTAAATATTTTGAAAAACAGAGTGCTGCTGCTATTGAGTAACCAAACGAAGGGATAAGTAATTTGTCCAAACACCCGCATCGGGCCCGCTACAGCCATAGCTAATTTTTCTGCCCGAATGAGTCCAATTCTCTTGGGTATTAATTCGCCAAAAATTATGGAAACAAAAGTGACCAGCACTACAATAATCAATGTAGCCAGTGTATCCGCTAGCTCAGGTTCTACTCCCTGATTTATCAAATGGGGCAGCAGTTGTTCACTAAACTGTTCTCCGGAATAAACCCCGGTAAGAATTGAAATCAGTGTGATTCCAATCTGTACAGCCGACAAGAAAAGCTCCGGGTGATTTGAAAGTTCCAGGGCCCGTTGGGCACGTTTATTCCCTTTTTCTGCTAAATGTTCCAGCCTTCCTTTCCTGGCAGAGACTAATGCAATCTCTGACATGGAAAATAATGCATTCAAAAAAATCAAGACGCCCAGGATAATGAAATCCATCTGTTTTAAATCGAGTTTTCGCTATCGAAGATAGCAAATCGAGGCTGTTTGTTGTATTGCTTTGCAAACAGTGCTGCAACGGTGGTTCCTACCATTGCGCCAACCAAAACATCAGCGGGGTAATGCACGCCTACATAAATCTGCGCGTAGCCAACCAAAAATGCCCAAAAAAACAATAAGTATCCAGTTTTGCCTAGCCATTTGCTAAGGGTTAAAAACATAAAGGTGGCTATTGCAAAATGATTGGCGGCATGATTCGAAATAAAACTAAAACCAGTTCCACAGTTGGGGATACGTAGTAATACCTCCCCGGCCAGTAAAGGGTCGTTGCATGGCCTTAGCCGTTGAAAAGTCTGTTTTATTAGCTGGTTACCGATAAGATCTACCAGCCCCACAGTGGCAATCAAAAAAAAGATCCACCAGCCTGCTTTCTGTCTGAATCGGTAAATCAGTACAAGGAGCAGTATTACGTATGCTGGAATCCAGAAGGAGGGGGTCCGCCAAGAGGGTAGCAGCCAATCAAAGAAGGTGTTTCCCCCCGTGGAATTAACCTGTTTAAATAACCAACGATCCAATTGTCCGATTTTTTCCAAGCTAGTAATCTTTTGTACTAACAAAAGTAAGGAGCCTTACTGTTTAAGTTATGTTGTTTCTTTGCAGCATGTTCAGGTCACATCTTCGGATACCAAAGACCTTGTTGTGGGTCATTAATTTATTTTTTTTATTACTCCTGCTATTCACCACTTATCGGATTATAATTTTTTTTGCATTCAGGCCTGCTGATCTGGGATGGGAGCAGGTTTCATCCTCGTTCATACTGGGTCTTCGGTATGATCTTCGTTGGATTGCTATTGTATTGCTACCGATTGTATTGTTCAGTATTCAGCCTACGTTATCTCCTTTTTATTCTGATTCCAATAAACGATATTGGACCTGGTATCTGGCTATTCTGACCTTTGTGCTTTTCTTTTTTTTCGCAGCTGGTTTCGGAAGTTTTTCCTACAACCAAACCCCTCTTGACGCAGGTGCTATGAATTTTGCAGAAGACTTTACTATTTCTGTGAAAATGATCTGGCAAACTTATCCTTTGTTATGGATGCTTGTGGGCTTGATAGCAGCGGTTCTTAGTTTCCGATGGATGTATCATAAAAGTCATTGGCAGGTAATCAGTCAAACTGATGGCTTGGGCATTCCACATACACGTGGCTTCTTTATTGGAGGTGCGTTATTATTGAGTCTGTTTGTACATGGTTCTTTTAGTGTACATCCTCTTAAAAGGGAGGATAGTTTTCGTTTTCAGCAAAGCTTCTTGAGTTATTTGTCGATTAATCCGCTTCAAAATTTTGTTGGTACGTTAAGTCTTCGTCAGCCCAGCTACAACCAGGATCGTGCCAGGGCGCTGTATCCTGTTTTAGCAAATTGGATGGATTGGAGGTCTGCGGGTTCACTTTCATTTAACCGATCGGTTGGACCAAGAAGTACAGCCACAGAGAGCAAACCTAATATAGTGCTCATTCAGTGTGAATCATTTAGTATGTACAAAAGCAGTATGAGTCGAAATCCGCTTCATACTACTCCGTTCTTTGATTCACTTTCCAAAAGAGGGGTATTTTTTGAACGTTGTTTTGCTCCTACCTTTTCCACGGCAAGGGCTTTGTTTGCAATACTCACCGGAATTCCAGATGCGCAACTATTTAAATTTTCCAGCCAAAATCCTTTGGCGTTAAATCAATATACCCTTATCAATAGTTTAGAAGAGTATCAGAAGCATTACTTCTTAGGCGGAGATGCTGAGTTCAATAATTTTGAGGGTATTCTTCGTAATATTAAGGGATTGACCATGCATACAGGCATGCGTTTGTCCATTCCGCCAATTAATGTGTGGGGGATTAGTGATAAGGATTTGTTTTTGGAAGCACATCAGGTTTTTAATGAGGCAAAGGCGCCATTTTTTGCGTACATACAAACATCCGGAAATCATCGTCCTTTTCAACGCGCTATTCCTCTTTCCGATAGTGGCTTTATCCGTGACACACTACCCGAGGATAAATTAGCAAAGTTTGGTTTTGAGTCAGTGGATGAATACAACGCTTTTCGCTACACGGATTATTGTTTTCGTTCTTTTTTTGAGAAAGCTTCCCGTGCTGATTATTTTTCTAATACCATTTTTATACTGGTTGGCGACCATGGCGTTGCAGGAAATGCGCTTGCCGTATATCCCTCTGTCTGGACAACGCAACGGCTCACTGACCAGCATGTGCCACTTTTGTTTTATGCGCCTGGTTTACTGTCTCCACAGCGAAGAGAGGAGGTAGTTTCACAAATTGATGTATTGCCGACTATCGCAGGCTTATTACATCGTCCTTATGAAAATCGAACCTTGGGTCGGGATTTGTTGGATCCTACTAAAAAAAATCATTTTGCTTTTGTTACTAACGCATCCGATCGGATTGGGTTGGTGACTAACGACTATTATTTCACTAGACATCTAAATACGGGGGAGGAATTATTATTGCCCTTAAAGGATTCTATTTCAGCGAAGTCATTCGGTGAGGTGAAAAAAACTCAGCGGGCACTGTCTGAATTAACAGACGCGATTTTTGAGACCTCCCGATATTTGATTATGAATAATCGAAATTATTAGTTCTCACGCTGCGCGTAGAAAATCATCCGTGGTGATTGACCGGCATCAAAGGAATTTAATTGGTAGTCTCCCCACACTGATTTTATGGTAAGGCCCTGTTGAAGTAGCATTGCTGAGAGGATTTCTTTTGAAAACCGCG
>ENA-ORFA01001136-ORFA01001136.1-marine-metagenome-genome-assembly--contig:-NODE-1136-length-10723-cov-4.662314_pt1 | contig 10723 bp, 8 predicted proteins | sample MGYA00248621_ERZ508587 | MGnify/ENA primary metagenome ERZ508587 (study PRJEB26250, sample SAMN06266239) | marine metagenome | isolation source: Columbia River Estuary | place: USA:Columbia River Estuary... | reverse complement strand
GAGTATCAGTGAAATAGACCTCGTTGAATTCGGCCTCGCCCGTCATCTGACGAAGTGGTCGCACTTCAACACCTGGGGCTTGCATATCGACAATTAACGCTGTCAGACCTGCGTGCTTTACCGCTTGTGGATCAGTTCGTACAACCAGCAAACCAAAGCGCGACAAGTGCGCGAGTGTTGTCCAAACTTTTTGACCGTTGACAATCCACTCTTCGCCGTCGAGCACACCCTTTGCCGAAAGACCTGCGAAATCTGAACCAGAGCCTGGCTCTGAAAAAAGTTGGCACCAGATTTCTTCTCCAGTGAACAACGGACGCAAATAGCGCTGAATCTGATCTGGGGTTCCCCACTGAGCGATTGTTGGCGCGCACATTCCGTAACCAATTGGGTTGCGCATGTAGCTCGACGGTCCAGATGATGCTGCAATAACTTCGTTGACAATTTTTTGATGCTTTGGAGATGCACCGAGGCCGCCGTAACCAACCGGAAAATGAACCCACGCCAAACCTGCGTCGAATTGCGCACCTAAAAAGTCGACGGGCTTGGTCTTGCTTGGCGGGAAACTAGCCACCAACTTGGCGGCAAGTTCGGCTACATCTTTTTCGTCAACAATGTTTTCAACTTCAATAACTGCCACGATTTTCTCCTGTGATCCCGCAATCTTGCGAAAGTAAAGCCAATCTAGTGGTTCGCTAATTCTGTTTAAAACCGACTAGTTTTCAATCATGTTTCCAGGTGCGATTGCACAAGAGGCCCCCGATCGCCCAGCCGTAATCATGGCAACCACTGGACAAGTAATTACTTTCGCCCAACTCGACGCCGCAGCCAATCGCCTGAGTCATGTGTTGCGCGAAGCCGGTTTGGTTGCTGGTGATCACATTGCTTTTTGTCTTGAAAATCATCCGCGCTACTTCGAAATTTTATGGGGCTGCCACTATGCAGGACTCATATATACGGCGTGCTCTTCGCGGCTCACCACCGATGAGTTGAACTACATCATCAATGATTGTGGCGCTAAAGCTTTTATCACTAGTAAATACAAAACTGAACAGGCGCAGCAAGTTGTTGCGACGACCCCGAACGTTGGCTTACGGCTAATGCTTGACGGTGTAATCGACAAATACGACTCGTATGAGCAGGTCGTAGACAAAGCATCAGCGACACCAATCGACAACCGAGTCGACGGCGTTGACATGCTTTACTCGAGTGGCACAACGGGCAGACCTAAAGGCATCAAACTCGGTTTGTCGATGAGCCCACTTGGATCACCAACTTCGCTCAGCGCACTATGCGGCATGTTGTTCGGCATCGACAAAGACGCAATATATCTTTCGCCAGCTCCGCTGTACCACGCAGCGCCGTTGCGATTCACGATGACTACACATCGCCTTGGCGGCACGGCAATTATTATGGAGCACTTCGATCCAGAAGAATATTTGCGTCTTGTTCAAAAACATAAAGTTACGCACTCACAACTTGTGCCAACAATGTTTGTGCGAATGTTGAAACTCGACGATGAGTTGCGTACAAAGTACGACACGTCGAGTTTGAAGTGTGCGATTCATGCAGCGGCACCTTGCCCGATTGAAGTAAAGAAAAAGATGATCGGTTGGTGGGGTCCGATTATTCATGAGTATTACGCAGGCAGCGAAGGCAATGGTTTTGTGTATTGCAACTCAGAGCAGTGGCTCGCCCACCCAGGCACCGTGGGTGTAGCGATAAACGCAACAGTGCATATTTGTGGCGACGACGGCCAAGAACTGCCGATCAACGAATCGGGCACTGTTTATTTCGAAAGCAAAGTTGACTTCGAATATCACAACGACCCAGAAAAGACAAAGAGCTCGCGCGACCCACTAGGTCGTGGCTGGACAACCCTCGGTGATGTCGGTTATCTAGATCAAGACAACTTTCTCTATCTAACTGACAGAAAAGCGTTCATGATCATTTCGGGTGGCGTCAATATTTACCCGCAAGAGTCAGAGAATGTTTTGATTAATCATCCGAAGGTTGTTGACGTCGCCGTGTTTGGTATTCCGAACGACGAATTCGGCGAAGAAGTCAAAGCCGTTGTGCAACCAGTGACTATGCCCAAAAATCAGGCCGAAGCAGATCAGCTTGAAGCCGAACTCAAAAACTTCTGTCGCGAAACTCTCGCGGCTCTCAAGTGTCCGCGCTCGATTGATTTTCGCGCCGAGCTACCTCGCCATCCGACAGGCAAACTTTATAAACGTCTGTTGAAAGACGAATATTGGAAGAACTCGGGTCGCGCGATCTAACCGACCGCTGATTTCGAAATTAACCGTCGTGCTTCATCCGTTTTTAAAACATCAAGCACCAATAGCCTTCGCGCACCGTGGTGGCGCAAGTGACGCCCCAGAAAATACGATGCCGGCTTTTCAGCGCGCCGTAGACCTGGGATACATATATATGGAGACCGACGTGCATGTGACACGTGACGGCAAACTTCTCGCCTTCCACGACGACGATCTCTCGCGAACCTGCGGTATTCAGGGACTCATCAGCGAACTTGACTTTGCCGAGGTTTCGCAAGCGCGCGTCAACGGCACCGAGCCGATTCCGTTACTTGAAGATCTAATAGCTACGTGGCCCAATGTGCACCTCAACATCGATTGCAAGTCAGATCAAGCGTTGCAACCACTCGAAGCGCGTCTTGCCAAGGGTGATCTATTCGACCGTGTCTGCATCGGATCGTTTAGTGATAAGCGCCTCAATCACTTGCGCGACACGTTTGGCGAAAAACTTTGCACTTCAATGGGGCCACGCGACGTAACCAAGTTGAGACTTGGCAGTTGGGTCAGAACCACCGGCAAATTTCGCAATATCCACGCTGCACAAGTACCCGTGAGCCAGGGGCCCTTAACGATCGTGGACAAGACGTTTGTTGAAGCCGCCCATCGCGCCGAACTACAGGTTCACGTCTGGACCATCGACGACCCCATTGAAATGAAGCGTTTATTAGACCTAGGCGTAGACGGCATCATGACCGACCGACCTGAAATTTTAAAAAAAGTAATGCAAGATAATTCGTGCTGGCATGGCAACTGAGGTATTCTGACCAAATGAGAGTAGACGCAAACTTCTTTTGTACGGTTCCAATGGATGACGCTGGCAAAGTAGCGCCAACTTCACGTCGCTACGGCAACGACAGCGTGATCGAGTGCTACAAGAATCTCGTCGCGTGGGCCAAGACCGCCGAAGAAGTCGGCATCGACACGATGTGGCTTACCGAGCATCACTTTCAATACGAGGGTTACGAAGTTTTGCCTAACTTAATTCAGTTCGGCCAGCACCTCACCAGCGTCACGAAAAATCTTCGACTCGGCCAGATGTTCAATGTCGTGCCTCAGTGGCACCCTCTAAGACTTGCCGAAGATTTTGCCCTCGCTGACATCGTCACTGGCGGTCGCATGGAATTTGGCGTAGGTCGCGGCACTGTTCCGCGCGAAGCTTGGAGCCTCGGCACAGTTGTTGCTTCTGGCGACAACGCGATGAGCGCCGAACATGACCGTATTAACCGAGAGATTTTTGAAGAGAGCCTTGAAGTAATCAAACTCGCTTGGTACAACGAGAGATTCTCATATCGCGGCAAGCACTTTGTCTACCCACCCGACGAGATACCAGATCGCGGCAGTTACGTCGACGATCTGACTCTGATTCCAAAACCGTTGCGTCACGTAGATGTTTACCAACCAGTGACATCGCCTGAAACAATTGAATATGTTCCGCGAGTTGGTCACAAAGCGATTTATTGGCTTCAGAATGCTGATAGCCAAAAACAAAAGTGGGATCGCTACGCCGAAATTCGTCAAGAAATGGGTCAACCAGTTGCCCCCGGTCAAGACCGAACTCTCGTAATGAACATTCACGTAGCCAAGACTCGCGAAAAAGCGATGATCAAAGGCAAGCCTGGTCACGACGAATTCGCAAACTTTTTGTCGCCGTATGGTCGATTCTCGTCATATCGAAATCCAGATGGCAGCAAAGTCGCATTCAATCACTGCCCTACTGTTCAAGAGTCAGTGGACCAGAAAATTCAAATCATCGGTTCGATTGACGATGCAGTTGACACACTCGGTTTTTGGCGCGATCTTCTTGATCTCAAGAACATTTGCTTCTTCTTTGACTTTCCGGGTTTGACCCAAGCAGAAATGTCAGAGCAAATGCACCTTGTGACTGAAGAAGTGTTTCCAAGACTTGGCGAAAAAGTTGAACGTCGACCATTGCCAAATCTTGAGCCACTGCTCTAGATTCTCAAAACGATTGTGCATTGGTGAGCAATGCTGATTAGAAATTGTTCACTCGAAGGCAAAACTGGTCGTTTCAATGTTCGAATTTCAGGCGACAAGATAACTGAAATCACACAGTTCTCTGCCTCGCTTGAGCCGCAGAAAAGCGAAGAGGTGTTTGAAGCCGACGGTGCATTGTTAACTTCGGCCCTGGCAGAGCCGCACGCCCACCTCGACAAGGCTTTTTTGTCAGAGCGAATCGCCAACCCCACAGGCGACCTAATGGGTGCGATCAACGCCATGGAGGCGAATCGCCACCTGATCACAGTTGCCGACACAATTGAACGTGCCGAACGAGCGGTTCGATTGATGGCCAGCAACGGCGTAACAGCAATTCGTACCCACGCCGACGTCACCGAATGGAATTCGCTTGACGCAGTTGAAGCATTGCTCGAAGTACGCAACCGAACGAGAGATCTCGTTGATCTGCAAATTTGTGCACTACTTGGCTGGCCACTCTCTGGCGATAGTGGCAAAGCAAATATTCAACTTGGTCGCCGAGCAATCGAAATGGGCGCCAATATTTTAGGCGGATGTCCCCATCTTGATGTTGACCCGATTGGCGCAAACATCGCGTTGCTCGAACTTGCTGGTGAACTTGATTGCAATCTTGATCTGCACACCGACGAACACACCGATGTAAACCGACTTTCACTTGAAGATTTGGCTGAGCGTGTGGTCGCAACCGGCTTTTCAAACTCTGTAACTGCAAGTCACTGCGTGAGCCTCGGAATGCAAAGTCACGACACCCAACAACGTGTCAGCGAAAAAGTTGCTCATGCCAAAATCGGCGTAGTTGCTTTGCCACACACGAACCTGTTCTTGCAAGGCCGAGACACACTTAGCGCCCCACCGCGTGGCTTGACGGCGATCGCTGCTCTCCGTCGAGCAGGTGTGCGGGTAGCCGTCGGAGCAGACAATCTTCAAGACCCGTTTAATCCGATCGGCCGCGGCGATCCGCTCGAAAGCGCTGGCCTTGCAATTCTGACTGCTCATCAGTTGCCCGAAGACGCTTTTCGCAGCGTCTCATCAGTTGCTCGAAACATCATGGGTCTCGCAGACGCCGCACCAAAAGTTGGTTCAATCGCCGACCTGATGCTGACCCCATCGGCAACAATTCGTGAAGCGATCGCAAGCGCGCCGCCAAGAACTCTCGTCATCCGTCATGGCCATGTCACCTTTTCGCGTTTGGCACAGCCCAAACGATGAACTAATCTCAACACGTGGCTGGGGCACTGGGGTTCAACAACGTCGGCATGACGTTTCCCGATGGCACCAAAGCACTTGGTGGCGTATCTTTCGATATCAACTTGGGTGAATTTGTAACTGTCGTTGGGCCTTCTGGTTGCGGCAAGTCAACACTTCTTCGAATCGCTTCGAATCTTGAAACTGAAACCGAAGGCAAGTGCGAAGTTGATCGCAACAGCATCGGCTATGTGTTTCAAGACGCGACGCTTCTGCCATGGCGCAACGTGCGCAAAAATATTGAACTCATCGCTGAGTTACATGGTATAGAGCCAGCCGAGCGGGCCAAACTTGCACAAGATGCAATCAATCTCGTGGGGTTAACCGGCTTCGAAGAAAAATATCCGCGTCAACTTTCTGGCGGCATGCGCATGCGCGCTTCACTTGCACGGTCACTGGTTATGAAACCACGTGTGTTCTTGTTTGACGAGCCGTTTGGTGCACTTGACGAAATCACACGTGAAAGACTTAACGACGAATTGTTGAGGTTGTTTCAACTCGAGGGCTTTGCTGGCCTGTTCATTACCCACTCGATTGCTGAAGCGGTCTATATGTCAACCAAGGTGCTGGTGATGTCGGCTCGCCCAGGTCAGATCGTCGGCAGTTTTGATATTCCGTTCAGTTATCCGCGAGCACACTCGCTGCGATACGAGCCTAAATTCGCTGAGATCTGTGGCGAGGTATCGCTCGCTCTACGAGGTGCTCTTGTATGAGTGGCTCAACTTTAAAAGTGACAAATACGATCGATCAGTCTGCACCACCGAGTTTGCGCATCGATGATGCCCCTCGTGATGTCAAAGATCGCAACTTATTTAGTGACTTCGCCGGGCCAGTTGTGGTGTTTATTTTGTTCATTGCAACTTGGTATCTGCTGTCGACCACAGTTCTTCCGCCACAAAAGCGCTTTTTGTTGCCGACTCCGCACCGCGTCGTTAACGAAGGTTTTTTAACTTGGTCAGTTGGCGAACAACGAGGTTTGAAACCAATTCTGATCTCCCTTTGGGACTCGGTGAAGATCGCCGTAATTGGACTCTTCATCACGATCATCATCGGCACCGCACTCGCAACACTTATGGCTACCCGCCGCTGGATGGAACGTGCCACATGGCCATATCTCGTCGCACTTCAATCTGCGCCGATTTTGGCAATGACTCCCCTGATTAGAGCTCTTATTGACGGCATCCAATTGCAGAGAATTCTTGTCGTCGTACTGATCGCTTTCTTTCCAATTGTCAACAACACACTCTTCGGCTTGCTTTCAGTTGACACCAGTCAACACGAATTGTTCAGCCTTCATGGCGCCAGTAAGTTCACTCGTTTGCGAAAACTACAATTTCCTGCCGCAATGCCGAATATTTTTGTCGGCCTGCGTATCTCGGCAGGTCTTTCGGTAATCGGTGCAGTGGTTGGTGACTTCTACTTCCGTCAAGGTGGGGTCGTAGGTATCGGTGCACAAATTGACATTTACCGCGGGCGCCTTTGGGGCGCAGAACTTATTGCGGCCATTATTTTGGCCAGCATCTTTGGTCTGGTTGTGTTCGTTCTGTTCGGTCTGCTTTCGAAAGTGGCGATCGGCAAATGGCACACAACCACAAGAGGTCGGTAACGACATCTTGACGAAAAATAAACGTAAAACGAATAATGAAGAAGCGAATATGAAGGATAATGAGTTGCAATTAATTCCAGCCCCAGACAACAACAGGAGAAACCAATGAAGAGAAAAGCAGCTGCACTCTTTGGTGCTCTGTGTTTAGTCACTCTCGCCGCATGCGGTGGAAGCGACGACACAGCAACCGAAGAAGTAACAGAAGAAACGACAGCACCAGAAGAATCAACCTCAGAGGTTGCATCACTTGCTGGTGTCTGCCCAGACACAATTACTTTCCAGACTGACTGGAACCCAGAATCAGAACACGGGTTCTTGTACAACATGGTTGGCGAAGGTTACGAAGTTGACGCAGCGGGCCTTCGGGTCACCGGCGCTCTCGTATCCAAGGGTCAAGACACTGGTGTAAAAATTCAGGTTCGCGCAGGTGGACCAGCCGTAGGTTTCACATCACCAACATCGTTGATGTACTCGGACCCAGAAATTTTCTTGGCGTTCGTTAGCACAGACGGTGCAGTGCAAGATTCAGGCGAGTTCCCAACAATGACTGTTGTGGCTCCGTTCAACATCAACCCACAGATCATCATGTGGGACCCAGCGACCTACCCAGACGTCAAAACAATTGCCGATCTCAAGGCAACTGGCGCGAAGGTTCGTTACTTCGGTGGTGCTGCATACATGGAGTACTTCACAGCCAATGGCATTCTTGATTCAAAGCAAGTCGACGGCAACTACGACGGCACACCTGCCAACTTCGTAGCTGACGGTGGCAAAGCTGCACAACAAGGATTCGCAACTTCAGAGCCGTACTACTACCAGAATGTTCTCACTGACTGGGCAAAACCAGTTGCATATCAGACGATTCACGAAGCAGGCTGGACAGCATACGCTCAGTCACTTGGTGGAAAGCCAGATGTAGTTGAGGCAAACAAAGACTGCTTGAAGCTTCTTGTTCCAATGATTCAGCAATCACAAGTTGACTACGTAACAGACCCAGCACGTGCAAACGCAGTGATCTTGGATCTTGTTGGTCAGTACAACAACGGTTGGTTGTATGACGCTGGTCAGGCTGCTGCAGCAGTTGAGTTGGGTCTTTCAAACGGCCTGATTGCCAATAGCCCAGACGGCACATTGGGAAGCTTCGACCTTGAGCGCGTAGAAGCGTTCATCGCCTCAGCAGTACCGGTGTACACGAAGATCGGCGCGAAGATGAAAGAAGGCATCACCGCTGCAGACATCGTGACAAACGAATTTATTGATCCAACTATTGCATTGCCATAACGATCAATAATTAAGAATTGATACCTCGGGGGGCGTTCGCGCCCCCCGAGTGTCATTTACGGGTTTAAATTTATTTACCGAAGTTGAATGTTGAAACTTCAGCAAGTGCGTCAGCGAAGTTTTGAACTGCAGAGTTGAACATGCGAGCGCCCATCTCGGCTGTGGCAAACGTCGGGTCGCCGATATGACCTTCGACGAAAAAGTCGTTCGAGAGCCAGCCGAAACTCACTGAGCCACCAAAGCGAACATGTTTGTTCATGGCCATCTTTTCTGGAATGCGACGCACAGCCTTAGACATGTCAACCAAATCTGGTCGCAAGTGCAACATCACCGATGTCTCATCAGTACCACCGTGAATACCCATGCCGAGTTCACTCTCTGCAGAGCCACCACCTTGATCTGGCGGCATTGACGGATGGGCCGTAAAGGTTTGTAAGCCGTAGTTGAGACGCAATTCTCGATTTACAACATTTAACAGTGCCGAGTTGCCACCGTGACCGTTTAAAAAAACAAGTTTCTGAGCATTCGTTCGCGAAATGCACCGACCGATATCGTCGAGCACACTCAGCATCGTGGTTGCCGAAAGCCAGATTGTGCCTGGCGCCCAGGCGTGTTCATTTGACTTCGTATACGTCAGAGTTGGCAACAACCAAACATCGAGTGACTCGCCCACTTTTGCAACTGCCGCTTCGGCAACCGCAGTAGCCACCACTTCGTCGGTGTTGAACGGTAAATGTGGGCCGTGTTGCTCAATTGCACCAAGCGGCTGAACGAAAATCGATCGCGATGTAATTTTGCCTGCAACCTCTGGACCGCGAAGATCACCCAGGCGTTTTATCGCTTTAGACATGGCACTAACACTATCTAAATGGCAATATGGAGCATGGCTAATAGTGGCAGTAACTACGACTCGATCATCATTGGCGGTGGACACAATGGCCTGGTTTGTGCTGCATACCTCGCCAAAAGTGGTCAGCGGGTTTTGGTTATTGAAGCCAGGAGCGAAGTTGGTGGCACTGCTTCAAGCGAAGAATTCTCGGGAGTGACCGTAAATATCTGTAACTGCGATCATCTCACTTTTAGAACGACTGGCGTTAGCGAAGAACTAGACCTCGCAAAGCATGGTCTGAAATATCTTGACGTCGACCCAACACAGTTGGCTACCTCATGGGATGACAAGCGCATCTGGCCACACTTTCGCGATGTTGATCGCACGATTGATGTCATGAAATCAATGTTCAAAGACGAAGTAGATGGTTATCGCGCATATGTGCGCGATGCAGTGCCGGTGGTCGAACTGATCCTAGAAGCTGCAAGCCAACCGCCCACACGTCGGTCGCTCATAACAAAAGTGTTGGCACGACGAGCAAAAGGTGTGACAACGATGTTGCGCTGGAGCCGAATGTCATCGGCACAGGTCTTGCAAAAGTATTTTAAGTCTGAACTCTTAATCGGTCCCGCTCTCGTAACCGGCCCGACTGTATGGGGTATCTCGCCACACACACCAGGCACAGGTCTTGCTGCTCTGACTTATGCGATGCGCCATGTTTCTAAAGTTGGCCGACCAATTGGTGGCAGTGGCATGGTGCCGATCTCGTTGCGACGAAGCATCGAATCAAATGCAGGTGTTGTCATGACTAACGCTCGTGTCGCTCAGATTCTGTGCGAAGGATCAAAAGTACGTGGCGTCGCATTGACAGACGGCACAGAATTTTATGCAGACTGCGTAGTGTCGGCGTGCAATCCACACGACACGTTTTTAAAGTGGCTCAAGAATCCGCCGGCTAGTGCCAAACAAGTTATTGACAAGTGGCGCAAAACTCCACATTATGAGGGCTACGAATCAAAGATTGACGCTCGTATCACGGCGCTTCCAAAATATCGACACATTGATCAGCAGTTTTTTGATCGCCATGGTGTTGACCCGCTCGCCGCAACACTTGTCGTCAGTCCATCAACCGAACAACTGCACCAGGGTTTCGAGATGATCCCACGCGGCGAAATTCTTGAGCAACCCGCGTTGCTTGTCAATCTTCCGTCAATTCTTGATCCATCAATGACGAATAAGTCTGATCATGTTTTCAGTCTTGAGGCACTCTTCACGCCGTTCTCATTTAAAAACGGTTGGACTTCAAACGCCGAACCAAAGCGTTGGCTCGATAAATATGCCGAGATTGTCGAACCAGGTTTCATTGATTCAATCGCTGATTGGCGATGCGTGACACCAGCAAACTATGAAACAGACTTCTTTTTACCAAAAGGCCACGCCACAAGTTTCGCG
>ENA-ORFA01001135-ORFA01001135.1-marine-metagenome-genome-assembly--contig:-NODE-1135-length-10728-cov-3.163928_pt1 | contig 10728 bp, 10 predicted proteins | sample MGYA00248621_ERZ508587 | MGnify/ENA primary metagenome ERZ508587 (study PRJEB26250, sample SAMN06266239) | marine metagenome | isolation source: Columbia River Estuary | place: USA:Columbia River... | reverse complement strand
CACCTGCTTCGCACCGAATTCCCACAACTGCCCTACACCGAGATCCCCACGCACACCATAAAATACGCGCGGAGCCGAACCGGCTTTCGCTGGACCATCCTCCAACAAATCCCCGCCCTGTGGAGGCAGATCCAGGCCGAAAAAAAATGGCTGCACGACTTTCTGTTGCAGCATCCGATCGATCAAGTGATCTCCGACAATCGATATGGACTGCATCATCCAACCACGCATAATATCCTACTCACACATCAGCTCGGATTGAAATCCGGAGTCTCTCCAATAGTGGATCGGGTCCTTCAATCTATGCTGATCCGATTGCTGAAAAATTTCCAGGAAGTATGGGTGCCCGATCAGGCCGATGAACCAACCCTGAGTGGTGAGCTCGGTCACCCGACCTACACGCCTCCGGTTCCGGTTCACTACATCGGACCGCTCAGTCGATTCGAGCCGACCGGTCTAGCAGCCATTACCGATAAGATCACCGTTGTGTTATCTGGTCCGGAACCGCAACGAACCCTGCTTGAAGAAAAATGCCTGCGCGAATTAGCCGATTGGAAAGGAGAAGTTTCCCTGATACGCGGATTGCCACTCGGCGGAGAGCCACTAAATACCCCTGCGCATTGGCGTGTGTTTAATCACTTGCCTGTCGATCACTTGCAACAAGAGATCGAAGAGGCTGAATGGGTGATCGCACGTTTCGGATACAGTACGTTGATGGATCTGCATGTGCTGAGTAAAAAAGCGATTCTCATTCCCACGCCCGGTCAACCCGAACAGGAATACTTAGCCTACGTAAATAAACACAACACGAATTGGAGGATCATAGATCAATCAAAAATCATGAACATATAAATTAAATTCAAATTTCAATTTTAGTAGATAGGTTTTTTATATATTCGCAAAAACCAAAAAACATGAAACAAATTTTCACCTTTTCAATGCTCGTTCTGACATTAGCTAGTTGCACCACTATGAACAAATCACTTCGTGAGCCAAATTCACGTGTTGAGTTTAAAAAAGAAGATTTTACGCTCTCAAAACAAGTAACTGGAGAAGCAACTTCTGTTAAAATTATAGGTATTGACTGGGCAAGAATATTTAAAAATAAAACTGGAACAGTTAGTGGAGAAGGTGGCATAAATGCACTTTCTCTATCCAGCATCCCGGTCATAGGCAATTACATTGGAGATAAAACTTCTGCCTATGCGCTTCATGACATGATGGAGAATAATCAGGGTTATGATGTTGTTTTTTACCCGCAATATGACACTAAAGTTTCTCGTCCATTTCTTGGCCTTGGTTTCATCATCAAAAAAACTAAAGTAAAAGCTACAGCAAGACTTGCTCGATTGAATTAATTAAAATTCTTCTTTAAAAAGTAAATGGGGGCATAGCCCCCATTTACTTTTTAAAGAAACATACCGAATATTAGTTGGTGTTTTAGCTTGATATTTGCAGAATAGCAATAACGCAATAAGCAATTATTTTGAACAATTGAATATTCAAACCCGGGCTCATATCGGCGTGCTGTTCACCAATTTTTTCTTTGCACTGAACCTGAGTCTGGTGCAGTACATCGCACCCGAACCGCTTGGACCATATGGCGTGAATCTGTTCCGCGTAGGAGGCAGCTTGCTGTTGTTTTGGATGATGGCGATCGTCACGAAATCCAAGGAAGATAAACCCATTCGAAAACAAGATTGGGTTCGTCTGGCGCTGTGCGGATTCACCGGGATCTTTCTGAATCAAACGCTGTTCATCAAGGGGCTAACGATGACCTCCACCATTCACGCCGCACTCTTGATGCTGAGCACACCACTGGTCATTACCGGACTGGCCGTCTTTTTCTTGAAAGAAAAATTACGGTTGATCCAAGCGGTCGGATTGATGCTGGGTCTCGCCGGTGCCGCCGTACTGATCACCGACCGAACCAATATGGGCGCCGACTCCCTGCTGGGCGACGGATTTATTCTCATCAACGCCATCTCCTACGCCATCTATTTCATCGTCGTCAAACCCCTGATGCAATACTATCCGCCCTCGCAGGTGGTTCGCTGGGTATTCACCTTCGGGGCAATCGGGATCCTGCCCATGGGATTCCCCCAGGCACTGGACCTACATGCTTCCGGCATGCACCTGCAACAGATCATGGCTTTGATAACCATCGTGATCTTCGGCACCTACTTCGCGTATTCGTTGAACATTCGCGGCATACAAGTACTCGGTGCCGGCGTAACCGGATCGTATATTTATTTTCAACCCATCTTCGCCACCATCATCGCGATCCTCTTTCTCAACGATCATCCTACGCCCGGCAAATGGCTGGCAGCAGCGTTGATTTTTTTGGGGGTTTTTTTGAATAGCCGGAAGAAGGTTGAGAAAATGGGAGATTAGAACCTACCGGCACGCAGGTTGAGGTTTATCGTTTAGAATTGGAAGTGGGGGGAAGTTCAAACGGCAGGCTGAACGATAAAATCCATTCTTATGCCATTTACCTCCATGGTATGAGGACCGGGCTTCAACTCGCCAAGATACAAACATGTTTTTTTTACCCTGCCAAAGAAACAACCCTTGGAAAGCATACGACCGGCAGAATCAAACAGAGCGTATTCGGAACGCTCTGCAACCTCAGATAGATAAATATCGATCGTGCCGTAGTTGATATCGTAAATCACGGAATTCATCTCAAATCATTCACTAATTGAGTAATGACTAGGTCGATAATTGTCAACATCCAACAATTATACCCACTTAATTGAGAAGGTCTTGTAGAACTAATTCGATGGGCATGAAGAGTGTGTTAACTTTAAAGATTACATTGGCATAACAAGTATAAAATCTCCTTCTTGAAAACAATTCTGTTACTCCGTCACGCCAAGACTGAATCGCCGTATTCACTCAAACGGGATTTTGATCGGAAGCTGACCGCACAAGGGGAGCTGGATGCCCAGCGAATGGGCGAATGGTTGAAGTCAGAAGGATTTTCAATCGATCAGGTTTTATCGAGCCCCGCCAAGCGAACCCAACAAACGACGGAGTTAGTGATCGAACAACTCGGACTGAATTCATCGATAATCGAATACCGATACGAGTTGTATCATGCAATACCTGAAGTATTTTTTAAAACGATTCCCTCCGTTCCAAACGAGATCAATACCCTACTGATCGTTTCACACAACGACGGCATCACCCATTTCGCCAATCAACTCACCAACGCACGCATCGATTACATGCAACCCGGATCGGTGTTCATTGTCAAATGCGATCTTGATAATTGGAGCGAGTTTGAAACTGCAGCTAAGGAGTTTGTGGGGTACAAGCAACCCGGAGGAGGTTGAGCGTTGAGGGTTAAGGGTTGAGATTTATTGTTTTCTCTTCAACGTTAAACTAAAAACCAAGAACTTCAACCCCCATCTTCTCAACTAAACTACCACTAACTCATAAAAATCCTCCTCCTGTAAATACTGCTGCGCCAATTCACGCAACTGCTCGGGCGTGACGGACTTGATGGTCCGGATTGTATTGTAAAAATATTCATCGGTACAACCGTTCAAGATCAGGTTCTTCCACCGACCGATGATCTGAAAGGGCCCATCTAGGTCGCCCAACAACGAACCCATCAGATAATTCTTCACCAGCGACAACTCCTCGTCATCGATCAACTCTTCCCGAAGAATCCGCATCTCTTTATACACCTCCTGAATGGTTGCTTCGCAAACATCCTTGCCCGCTTCCGTACTCACCATCCACCCCGAAGACTGCATCAAATTCATCAAGTAACTGTGAATGCCGTAGGTATACCCTTTGTCCTCGCGGATATTACTCATCAGGCGCGATCCGAAGAATCCGCCAAACACCGTGTTCAAGATCATGGATGGCTGAAAGTCGGGATGGGTCCGACTCGGAAAAGCACGTGCCAGCCGGATCGCTCCCTGCACGCCATTCGGGTCATTTTCAATCCGATATTTTTTCTGCGCTGCGGGTTGGAACGCATGGACAGGACGATCCACTTTCCCATTCGGCAAATCGCCGAAATATTGATCCAATGCCTCCCTAAAATTCGCCGGCAACTTCCCGGCAACAAACAACATGAATTCGCCATTTCGATAATACCGATCGTAAAAACTAAGCAATTGTTCACGACTCAAACAATCAAAATCGGGCGCCTTTGTATACTTCCCATAAGGATGGTCTTCCCCGAACAAGTACGCATCGATCAATCGCCCGGCCACAAAATCACATTTCTTCAAGCTGACCGACAAGCGCTGCTTCATGTTCTGCACATACGTCGACAACTCATCAGCCGGCATCACCGAATCCACGATCAACTCCCGTACCAACGGCAGCAACACATCCAAATGCTTCGACAAACCATGCAACGAAATCGTAGCGGTTTCATTGAAACAACTTCGTTGTAAAAAGGCGCCGTGGTATTCAAAGAAATCATTGATCTGAAAGGCCGTCTTATTGGATGTCCCGTTGCGCAACAAAAAATTGGCTGTAGCTGCTTCCAGATTGGCTGTTTCGTAACTGTTGCCCGACCAGAACACCCACTCGATCGACATGACCTCCTCCGCCCCTCCATTGAAGGCATAGACCGGAACTCCATTGCGTAAGGTGAACGATTCCACCTTAGGCAATAGTAAATCGAAATCAACGGCATCCACGATCGACGGAGCCTGTTTGCGGTCTATACTCATACAGCCTCCGGTTTAGAACGATAGTACATCACATTGAGATTCTCCATGCGAAAGATCTGCTCGGCCTGCACCAACACATCCTTGATGGTAACGGCCGCATACCGAGCAAATTCCGTATTCATCATATCGGCATCGCCCAATAACTCGTAATGAGCCAAACTCGTTGCCCGATTCATCACACTCATATCTTCAAACGCGATCATACTCTCTGTCTTGTTTTTCGCTTTTTGCAACTCATCCTCCGTTACCCCATTGGTCAGTAGTTGATCGATCTCTTTTTGCACGGCCGACTCGGCCGCCTCCAAGGTCACTCCCGTTACCAATTTGCCTTCGATGGTCAACAAACCACGGTCCGTCGATCCGAAATGATAACATTCCACATTGCTGAACAACTTCTGTTCCTTCACCAACGACTGATGCAATCGGGAAGAAGCACCGCTACCCAGAATGTCGGTCAACATATCCACTGCTTGATAGCCGGGTTCCATCCGAGCCGGCATGTGCCAACACATATACAAGGCATCCAAGGGTACATCCGCTTCCACCACCAAACGACGCGTCTCGGTTTGGGCAGGCTCCTGCGGCAATCGTCGATCGTATTTATCACCGGACGGAATATCACCGAACCACTTCTCCGCCATCACTCGTACGTCTTCCGTTTTCACCGGACCAGCCACGACCAGTACAGCGTTCGCCGGACAATAATGCTTTTTAAAAAAGGCCTTCACATCATTCAGCGTCGCTTCCTCGATGTGTTTCAAGTCCTTACCAATGGTCATCCATCGATACGGATGGCTCTTGAATGCCAACGTCCGCATCTTGTGCCACACATCGCCGTATGGTTTGTTGATGTAATGTTCTTTGAATTCCTCACAAACCACTTTACGTTGCACATCCAAGCTCTTCTCGCTGAATGCCAAGGAGAGCATCCGATCGCTTTCCAGCCAAAAGGCCGTTTCCAAATTCACGGCGGGTAGCTGGATGTAATAGTTGGTCAGATCATTGGTGGTGTACGCATTGTTCTCGCCACCCGCCCGTTGCAAAGGCTCATCGTACTCCGGTATGTTGACGGAACCACCGAACATCAAATGCTCAAACAGATGAGCGAAGCCGGTCCGCTCCGGATCTTCATCCCGAGCACCCACATCATACATTACATTGAGAACCGCATTGGGCGTGGTGTGATCGGGGTGGACGATCACGCGAAGTCCGTTGGCTAATTGAAATCGATCAAATTGAATCATGATAAATAGAGGAGGCAAAACTACCGAATGCGGAGCACCCGGAACTCGAGTTCACCGATCTTTTCATCGCGGCGATAAATGATCCGAACCTTTTCTCCAGCTTTTTGGAGCTCGATCTTGTATTCATTGAGGATGCCCGAGAAATTTTTGTTGACGGCGATCACCTCATCCCCCAGCCTCAATCCGGCTACTTCGGCCGGCGAACCCGGTGCCAAATAACCCAACCGGATCTTATTCTCGATCAGGTAGAGCTCCAGACCCGAATACGAATAATCGAACGGATCGGCCAAGAAACGGTTGGGGGTCAGGTGGATCTCCTTTTTCGGATAATTCAGGATCACATTGAACCGGCGAAGCAGATCATTGCCAATCAACCCAGCCCAAGCCGGATAATTGGTGACATTGTACGTATCCTCAAAAATGCTGATGGGGACATTTCGAAATCGATACGGACCGATCCGGGCCGAACGAAGCGTAGTCAATTCCATATCGATCCGACCCCCGATTCCCTCCCCCGACTTGATCCAACGCTTTTTTTGTAAGTCGAGTACCCCCGACTCCTGGGCATACCTTTTTGAGAAAAGCAGATTGAGCCCAGCCCCCAAATCGACCAAAAACTGAGGTTGCGCAACCCGAACATCTTGTATTTGCACCCCCTGACTGGGCAGGCGATCTAACTCGGGATGCATCAAATACCCCCGGCGCGGGTACGCATAGACCCCCGGTGTATACCAGTCCATTTGTGCATTTTCGTAATCAATACCGATGACAAACCGACTCAACAAAGAGTATCCAATTATGCCATCGATACGAACCCCATATACGGCCGTCAATACCGAATAATCATTCACATGAAAATCAAGGCTGTCAACCTGCATGGCGCCGATCTGCAAGGAGCGCCGATAAACAAAAGGTACTTCCCGAATGCCGGCAATGCCTCGAATGGCTTGTCCACTATACACTGGTTTCAATCCCAAATAGGCCGCTGTGGAGGAATCCAACGAGATCCCGCTGCTTCCCGTATCAAAAATGAATTGCAGCGTATCGGGAAAGGGCTTGAGCTGAGCCGTCACGATCACTACCCCACCCGTTACCTGCAAAAAAGGCGTCTTGGTTAGCCACTTGGCCGGTAATTCCTGTGCCGACGAAGCGAACACGGTGAAAAGAGAGATGAAAAACAAGGCAAGCCGTTGCATACAATAAATGTACAATCAGACAGAGACAAAGTTGAATGAGTTTAGTTAGTTGAGGAGGTTTAGAATTATCACCTGTAAAAGCTAAACGAACTCAATCATCTCAATTTCCTCAACTAACTTTGCACCATGAATCTTCAAGATCTGTACAGCAAAGCGGCTCGATTCGATTTTCTCACGCAAGAAGAGGGCCTACACCTATACCACCACGCACCCCTCGCCGACCTGATCCACATCGCCGATGAGTTGCGCAAACAGCAAGTACCACACGGCAAAGTAACCTGGCAGATCGATCGCAATGTCAACACCACCAACGTCTGCATCGCCAATTGCAAATTCTGTAATTTCTACCGCATCCCCGGCCACCCAGAATCTTACATCACCGATATGGACACCTACCGGCAGAAAATCCGGGAAACGATCCAATACGGCGGTGATCAATTGTTGTTGCAAGGCGGACATCATCCGGAACTGGGATTGAAATATTACGTCGATACGTTTCGCCAGATCAAAGAAGAATTCCCGGACATCAAATTGCATGCGTTGGGCCCACCCGAAGTGGCCCACATCACCAAATTGGAAAAAAGCACGCACCGCGAAGTTTTGAAAGCATTGAAAGAAGCCGGTTTGGACTCACTACCCGGTGCCGGCGCCGAGATCCTGGTCGATCGCGTTCGCCGACTAGTCAGCAATGGAAAATGCAATGCCCAGGAGTGGTTAGATGTAATGCACGAAGCACACAATCAAGACATCACTACCTCGGCCACGATGATGTTCGGCCACGTCGAAACGATCGAAGAGCGGTTTGAACACCTGATCAAACTCCGCGACGTACAAGCGAAAAAACCAACTACCGCCAAAGGGTTCCTTGCGTTTATTCCGTGGACCTTCCAAGATGTCGACACCCTGTTGGCCAAAATACGTGGCGTTCAAAACCTGACCACAACGGAAGAATACATTCGAATGATCGCGATCAGCCGCATCATGCTGCCCAACATCATCAACATTCAAGCATCGTGGCTGACCGTTGGCCGACAAACTGCAGCGATCTGTTTGCATGCCGGTGCCAACGACTACGGATCCATCATGATCGAAGAAAATGTGGTCAGTGCAGCCGGTGCCCCGCATCGCTTCACCTACAAGACCATTCAAGAGGCCATTCGCGACGCTGGATTTGAACCGCAATTGCGCAATCAACAATATGAATGGCGCGCAATCCCTACTGAGATCGAAGAACAGGTCGTTAATTACTGATCACAGATCGATCAACGTACGCTTTCCGCCTTACCGGTTAATTTGCTGATGAGCGGTGTTTGCAAGGCATCCAACGATTGACCTTGGGGATGGAGAAAAGAATGCTTGAGCTGACGACCCCAATGCAAATGTTCACTGACCGCTTCGATCCGTTGCTGATAATAATGGGTGAACGCCGAATCCAAGTCGGGATGCCTTTCTAAACAATCCGCGAGCGCCTGCGCATCGTAAATGGCATTGGTGGTACCGGCACTCGTGAAGGGAAGTGCCAAATGAGCCGCGTCACCAATCAAGACGCGATTGGACTCATGGAATCGGGGCAGTGGATTGAAATCACGCGTCTTCCACAGATACGCCGTCTCGAAATCCGTTTTTTCGATCACTGCTTTCACCGAATCCGGAAAAGCCTGCAGCAATCCAAAGCTAGCCTGCTTTATGTCGTCCTTCGTTTCAAATGGCGTTGGCCACAACCGGACATCATACTGAATGTACCAGATCAACTCGTCGCTCGAATAGGGAATGAAGCCGAATGACAACCCCCTTTCGCCATCTTGATATTTATGGAAAACTGAAGGCGCTTCCGAGATCAGCGCCGGATCACGTACCAAGCCAAGAATCTCATTTACCTCTACGTCGGAAAAAGAAGTTTCGCCGAAAATGGTTTCGCGAACTTTGGAAAGTCGCCCATCGGCACCCACGAAAATATCACCCGGCTCCACCCGGCCGTCTTCAAAAACAGCTGAAACGGCCTTTCCTTCTTCATAATTGAAATGCGAGAGCGGAGATCCAAAATGGATATTGTCTTCGCCGAACAGCGGCACCAAAAATCGAATCAGATCCGAACGTTTGACACATTGCCAGGGGTCCATATCCAATTGACGGATCACTTCCCCATTCGGTCGCATCATGATGAATCGATCAATCATCTGGCCCGGCAACAAATTGGTATCGCCCAGCGACCGAAGCATTTCCAGTCCTTCCCCATGTACCATGAATGCATTCCCATGCAAGGGAATCCCCTCGGCGCGCTCGTGTATCGTAACCTGATGTCCGCGCCGACGCATGCGGATACCAAAAACCAAACCGGCTATCCCAGCCCCTATGATCACGATGCGCATAATCCGGCAATATTTTTTTCGATGCGATCAAAAGCGGTAGTCAGGATCTCTTCCGTAGTCGCAAAACTGATCCGGATCGTGCCGGCCGCAGCCGGACCAAACCAACGTTCCAAACCGGGAACCACAGCCACCTTGGCCTCCTTCAACAAGCGCGCTTGCAGATCGGCCGATGACAATCCCGTACCCCGAACATCCACCAAGGCCACATAACAACCTTGTGGCGATAGACAATGAAAGCCAGGAATCGCATTCATTCGGCTAACGGTTAGATCGCGCATCCGTTGCAAATGCTGAATAAATCCCGCCAACCAATCCTGCGCCTCATTCAGCGCAGCTGTTCCAGCCACTTGCGCCAAAATATTCACCCCATGAATGGTCGTACTATGTAATGAGTTTTCAAACAAGCGCTCAAATAGGACCGGATCGGTCGCCATCACCGCACCCAAGCGCATACCCGCTAATCCATACGATTTGCTGAAACCCGTCACTGTGATCGTACGGTCAGCCACCGTTTTATCCAACGATGCAATAGAGGTAAATGCATGCGGTTGAAATACAATATCGCTCCAGATCTCATCGGAGAGAATGTATAAGTTATGCTTCTCGGCAAAGGCCGCCAATTGCAAAAGCTCTTCGCGGGTGAATACTTTGCCGGTCGGGTTGAGCGGATTGCAGAGACAGATCAACTTGGTTCGAGGAGTCAACAACGACTCCATCGAATCAAAATCCACGCGATCGGTTCCGGCGGGTATCGGAAACCGAACCGCTACACCACCCACCGCTTCTACCGAATAGGCAAACAGGAAATCAACCGGATCGAAAACAATGGCCTCGTCCCCTTTATTCAACAATGTTTTACAAGTGAGGTAGATACCAAAGGCAGCACTGTCGACCGGCAATACACCTTCCACCCCCACCGAATAGGATCGACGAGTTTGCATGTAGGCAGCCATGGCCTCCCGAAAAGGGAGATAACCTTTGGCAGCCGAATATGAATAATAATTCGAGGAGGTATATCGAGCAATGGCCTCCGTGATCACTTCTGCCGCTGGAAAATCCGGGTCTGCCGCAGTTAACGGGATGACGCCCGCCGGCAGTTCGGCCCAGCGAAGATTGTGCGCACGTTGCACCAAGACATTTAAGTCAATATTGGTGGGATCAAACAAGCAAGCGTTTTCTGGCATCGGAATGACTCGGGGTCATTTAATGGACACAAAGA
>ENA-ORFA01001133-ORFA01001133.1-marine-metagenome-genome-assembly--contig:-NODE-1133-length-10731-cov-2.747700_pt1 | contig 10731 bp, 10 predicted proteins | sample MGYA00248621_ERZ508587 | MGnify/ENA primary metagenome ERZ508587 (study PRJEB26250, sample SAMN06266239) | marine metagenome | isolation source: Columbia River Estuary | place: USA:Columbia River... | reverse complement strand
AAGTTCCACAATTATTATTATGAGTTGCAGAAGAAACGATGTTGACTTGGAAGAAACAAGCCGGTGAAGCGGTTGCTCAAGATGAGATCTTGATTGAAATCGAAACCGACAAAGTGGTGCTTGAAGTACCAGCGCCTTCAGCCGGTGTATTGGCTGAAATCGTGGTTGGTGATGGCGGCACAGTGGTTTCTGATCAAGTGATCGCAAAAATTGATAGTGAAGGTAAAGCTACTGTCGCTGCAGCTCCTAAAGCAGCAGCACCAGCCTCAGCCCCAGCCCCTGCGGCAGTAAAAGGCGCAATTGCCGCACCTTCAGCAGCCAAGTTAATGGCCGAGAACAATCTCAATGCTACGCAAGTTTCGGGAACGGGTCGAGATGGACGTGTTACCAAAGGCGACGTTCTAAATGCTGTTTCTGGTGGAGCGAAGACAGTGTCGTCAGCCGCACCTTTGCCCATCTCTAATTTATCTCTAGGTGAGCGTACTGAAGAGCGCGTTCCAATGACCCGTCTGCGAGCCCGTATTGCTGAACGCTTATTAGAGTCACAGGCCAATAACGCTATCTTGACAACCTTCAATGAGGTCAATATGGCGCCGGTGATTGCTATGCGCACTCGTTATAAAGATACCTTCGAGAAAACCCACGGCGTTAAATTGGGCTTTATGTCCTTCTTTGTGAAGGCGGCTACGTATGCTCTTAAAAAGTATCCCATCCTCAATGCATCGGTCGATGGTAATGACATCGTTTATCACGGTTACTTTGACATCGGTATTGCCGTAAGCTCGCCACGCGGTTTGGTGGTTCCCATCTTGCGTAATGTTGATCAACTCACTTTGGCCGAAATTGAAAAGCAAATTGCTGATTACGGTAATAAAGCCCGCGATGGCAAATTAAGCATTGAAGAGTTAACTGGCGGTACGTTCTCGATCTCTAATGGCGGCGTCTTTGGTTCGATGCTTTCAACTCCGATCATCAATCCACCACAATCCGCTATTTTGGGGATTCATGCGACCAAGGAGAGGGCGGTGGTTGAAGACGGACAGATCGTAATTCGGCCGATTAATTATTTGGCACTGTCCTACGATCATCGCATCATTGATGGTCGCGAAGCGGTGTTAGGTTTGGTGGCGATGAAGGAACTCTTAGAAGATCCAGCCCGTTTACTTCTTGACCTATAAGGAGTAGACCATGAGCCAAGTATTTGATGTGCTGGTGATTGGAGCTGGCCCAGGAGGTTATATTGCCGCCATCCGCGCGGCACAACTCGGATTTAAGGTGGCCTGTGCCGAAGCAAATTCCTACGCAGATCCCAAGGGGGAGCCTCGTTTAGGAGGAACGTGTTTAAACGTCGGCTGTATTCCATCCAAAGCCTTACTAGCGTCATCGGAAGAGTTTGAGAAGATTGGTCATCACGTTGCTAATCATGGCATCACTGTTGGTAAAGTTAGTATCGATATCGCTAAGATGCTGGCGCGTAAAGACGAGATCGTGACCAAGATGACGGGCGGCATCAGTTTCTTATTTAAGAAAAATAAGGTGACCTCCTTAAAGGGCCACGCTTCATTTGTTGGCAAAGATGCTGAGGGTTATCAGATTAAAATTACTGGTAAAGATGCCGGTACCGTAAGCGCCAAGAATGTCATCATCGCTACTGGCTCGAAGGCTCGTCATCTTCCTGGTATCACCGTCGATAACGTTCTGATCTGCGATAACGAAGGTGCTCTGAAGTTTGATTCTTTACCAAAACGCTTAGGTGTAATTGGCGCCGGTGTGATCGGATTAGAGCTAGGATCCGTATGGCGCCGAGTAGGATCAGAAGTTACTGTCTTGGAAGCTTTGCCGACATTCTTAGGTGCATGTGATGAGGGTATTGCAAAAGAGGCTAAAAAGATCTTCACCAAGCAAGGTCTCGATATGCATCTGGGTGTGAAGATTGATAGCGTGAAGACTGACAAGAAAGGCGTGGTGGTCTCGTATCAGGATAGCGCTGGAAAGCCTCAAAAATTAGAGTGCGATCGCTTAATCGTCTCAGTGGGCCGGGTTCCCAATACAGAGGGACTCAATCTGGAATTGGTTAAGCTGAAGACCGACGAGCGTGGCTTTATTCCGATTAATGACCATACCTGTGCAACCGCCGCCCCTGGCATATTTGCAGTTGGTGATGTGGTGCGTGGCCCGATGTTGGCCCACAAGGCAGAGGATGAGGGTGTCTTGGTTGCCGAGTTACTCGCAGGGCAAAAACCACACATTGATTACAACTGCATTCCGTGGGTGATCTACACCGATCCAGAGATTGCATGGGTTGGTAAAACAGAACAGCAGTTGAAGGCCGAAGGGCGCACCTATAAGGCTGGTCAGTTCCCCTTCATGGCAAACGGCCGAGCCCTCGGGATGGATCGTGCAGAGGGCTTTGTGAAGATCTTAGCTGACGCTAAAACCGATGAGGTTTTGGGAGTTCATATTATTGGCCCTAATGCATCCGACCTAATTGCCGAGGCAGCGTTGGCGATGGAGTTTAAAGCAGCTGCTGAAGATATTGCTCGCGTATGTCATCCTCACCCCAGCTTATCGGAGGTGATGCGTGAGGCAGCTTTAGCTACGGATCAACGCGCACTCAATATGTAACTTGAAAGTCGCTGACTTTTACCATCAAGAGTGTAAAGCGCGCGGCTATCAGCCCGATCCTGCGCAGGAGAGGGCCATTGACCGTTTGCAGCAATGCGAAGATCAGTGGGTTGCCTATAAAGACATTCGTAGTAATGCGTTGACCAAGAAACTTTTTCATCCCGAGTTACCCCGAGGAGTTTATCTTTGGGGTGGAGTTGGTCGGGGCAAATCCTTTTTAATGGATTGCTTCTACGAAGCCTCCCCAGTAACAAAAAAAATCCGGATCCATTTTCATGAGTTCATGCGCGAGGTCCATCGCGAGTTGCACGAGCTTTCTGGTTTAGCAGACCCACTGGATGAACTTGCTTTGCGGATTGCAGAGCGCTATCGCTTAATTTGCTTTGATGAGTTTCATATCAATGATATTGCCGATGCAATGATCATGTACCGCTTACTTAAAGCATTATTTATTGATCGAGTGCAGTTCATCATGACCTCAAACTATCGTCCGGATCAACTCTATCCAAATGGTTTGCACCGCGATCGCTTATTACCGGCTATTCAGTTACTGGAAGATAAATTAGATGTCTTAAATGTGGATGCGGGCAGTGATTACCGTCAATTACAGATGACCCGTATTCAAGCCTATTTGTATCCACTAAGTATTGAGAATGATAAAAAGCTAGATGATTATTTTCATAACTTAATTGGTAAGCAAATAGAGTCCTCGTATCCGGTGCTAAAAATCGAGTCTCGGGAGATTCGGGCCTTGCATTTGGCAGAAGGGGTGGTGTGGTTTGACTTCCAAACTCTTTGCTGTGGGCCGCGTTCCCAAAATGACTATTTAGAGATTGCAAATACCTTTCATACAGTAATTTTAGCGGGTGTGCCCCATATGCCACCCCGACTAACCAACGAAGCAAGACGCTTTATTTGGCTAATTGATGTTTTATATGACCACAGGGTTAAATTAATTATGTCGGCAGAAGTGCCTCCAGACCACCTTTATACCGAGGGGCAGGTGGTGGATGAGTTTGCTCGAACGGTTTCACGCTTGATGGAGATGCAGTCGCGGGACTACATCGAGTCGCCCCGTCGGATCATTAATGCTCATCTGACCTAAAATAGAGGTATGAGCCAAACTGCGCCACTAAATGCTGATTTGCATTGCCATTCAATTGTGTCCGACGGGACCCTAAGTCCCGAAGAGCTAGCTATACGTGCTCATCAAAATGGAGTTCAGCTTTGGTCACTCACCGACCATGATGTCCTAGGTGGTCAGGCGCGTGCTCGTCTTGCTGCTGATAACCTTGGGATGAGCTATCTTGCGGGCGTTGAGATCTCGATTAGCTGGATGAACCAAACGGTCCATATTGTGGGTCTTGGTGTTGATGATCGTAATACTATTTTGGAAGAAGGCTTGCGAGCAACTCGGGATGGTCGTGAGCTACGTGCACGGCAGATGGCAGCACAACTTGAGCAGGTTGGGATCCATAATAGTTATGAAGGTGCGCTGCATTTTGCTGGTAATCCAGATCTCATTGCGCGTACGCACTTTGCTCGATTTTTGGTGGAGCAAAAACTCTGTAAAACGATGGATGAGGTATTTCGTAACTACTTAGTCCCTGGTAAGCCAGGTTATGTCTCGCATCGTTGGGCTAGTCTTGAGCAAGCCGTTCAGTGGATTCGGGGGGCGGGGGGCGAGGCCGTGATTGCTCATCCTGGTCGTTATAAACTCAATACCTTACAAATGGATGAGCTATATGTTTGTTTTAAAGACTTAGGTGGTAAAGGTATTGAAGTGGTTACGGGAAGTCATAGCCCCGATCAGTACACAACCTATGCCAAGGTTGCAGAACGCTACGGATTTATGGCCTCCCGCGGATCCGATTTTCATGATCCCCACGAGAGTGATATTGATCTAGGTAAACTTCCGCATCTACCGGATCACTTAACACCGATTTGGTCGGTCTTTCATTAAATAAGCGACAATCCTTTGTATGTTTGCTGAACGCGTACTTTCTGGCATGCGCCCAACCGGCGCCTTGCACTTAGGGCATTACCATGGGGTCTTAAAAAACTGGGTACGTCTCCAAGCCGAGTATCCCTGCTTTTTCTTTGTGGCCGACTGGCATGCCTTAACGACTCACTATGAGACCCCTGAGGTTATCCAAGAGTCGGTTTGGGATATGGTGATTGATTGGTTAGCTGCTGGAGTGGATCCCAATCAGGCTACTTTGTTTATCCAAAGTAGAGTGCCTGAGCATTCAGAACTCTTCTTGTTGTTAGCGATGGGAACCCCATTGGGCTGGCTTGAGAGAGTGCCCACCTATAAAGATCAAATTGAAAAACTTAAAGAGAAAGATCTGCAGACCTACGGATTCTTGGGATACCCATTACTGCAGGCGGCCGATATTTTGATCTATCGTGCTTTGCATGTCCCCGTGGGTGAAGATCAAGTTCCTCATGTGGAGATGACCCGCGAGGTCGCTCGTCGTTTTAATTACTTATATGGTCGTGAACCCGGTTTTGAAGAAAAGGCCTTAGAGGCAGTTAAAAAGTTAGGCAGTAAGCGCGCCAAACTTTATGCTGAACTCCGTACTGCGTATCAAGAGCGCGGAGAAGATGAGGCGTTATTGCAGGCCCAAGCAATGTTGCAAGAGTCCCAGAGTTTATCGATGGCCGATCGCGAGCGTCTCTTTGGCTATCTAGAAGGCGCTCGCAAAATTATTTTGGTAGAGCCGCAGGCTTTACTCACCTCGGCGTCTCGCATGCCCGGGCTTGACGGACAAAAGATGTCTAAGTCCTATGGAAATACGATTAGCATTCGTGAAGCGCCTGAGGAAGTTATTCGTTTGGTGCGTACTATGCCTACCGATCCGGCTCGGGTAAGACGCACTGATCCCGGCAATCCTGTTAATTGCCCTTTGTGGCAGTTTCATCAGGTCTACTCCGATCAGGCCACTAAAGATTGGGCCGACAAGGGTTGTAAATCGGCGAGTATTGGCTGCTTAGATTGCAAGCAACCCGTGATTGATGCTATTTTGAGTGAGCAACAACCAATGTTTGAGCGCGCGCAGCAATATCTAGACGACCCAAGCTTGTTGCGCTCTATCATTGCCGATGGCTCCGACAAAGCACGTAAGGTAGCGCAAGAGACCATGCGGGATGTTCGTGAGGCCATGGGCCTTGACTTTGATTAATCACTAGCCCGTAGTGCACGCAGAACTCGACGTAGTCTCTCCTTGGGTTGCGCACTATGCTGGTTTCATAAAGCCAGAGGCGAGAGTTTTAGATCTGGCCTGCGGTGGCGGTCGACATGCCCGCTACTTGGCGCATCAAGGCCATACAGTTATAGCGGTTGATCGTGATCCAGAGTCTTTAGCCAAGGTTAAACATCCGCTCATTACAACCCATTCACTAGATTTGGAAGGTGATGATTGGCCTCTCCCAGAGTCTCAGTTTGGACGTTGGGATGCCATCGTGGTTACTAACTATTTATATCGGCCATATGTAGATCTTTTACCAACTCTCTTAGAAGAGGGCGGTATTTTGTTGTACGAGACCTTTGCCCTTGGTAATGCTGAGTTTGGTAAACCGTCTAACCCAGCATTTTTACTCCGCCATGGTGAGTTATTTGAGTTGGCTCAAAAACACCTGCTTCATGTGCTTGCCTATCGAGACGGTTTTATAGAGAGCCCCAAACCAGCCATGGTTCAAAGCCTGTGTGCTAGCCGAGGAGCCCCTAAAATACGCCATCCGTTACAATTTCAAGCTTAAGAACCTCAGTCATTTAATTATCCAATACCCATGACCCAATTGATGACCGGCAGTATGGTTGCGATTGCAACCCCGATGCATGATGACGGTAGCCTTGACTATGCTGCTCTGCGCTCGCTATTGGATTGGCATGTCATCGAAGGGACAGATGCGATTGTGATTGTGGGTACAAGTGGTGAGTCACCCACAGTATCTGTGGAAGAGCATTGCGAGCTAATTCGTGTGGCCGTAGAGCAAATTAAAGGCCGCATACCTGTGATTGCAGGAACCGGTGGTAACTCGACCCGCGAAGCGATTGAGTTAACCGAGTTTGCTAAAAAAGTGGGTGCGACCGCAAGCTTACAAGTGGTGCCGTATTACAACAAGCCAACCCAAGAGGGTATGTACGCTCACTTTAAAACGATTGCTGAGAAAGTGGATCTCCCCGTAGTTTTGTATAACGTACCAGGAAGAACGGTCGCTGATTTAGCTAATGACACCACGATTCGTTTGGCAGAAGTTCCAGGGATCATCGGCATTAAAGACGCTACAGGTAATTTAGAGCGAGGCTCATTCTTACTAGCCGAGTTAAAGACCAAAAAACTCGATCACTTCACTGTTTACTCTGGCGATGATTTGACTGCTATATTCCTGATGCTTATGGGTGGTCATGGCAACATCTCGGTAACCGCCAATGTGGCACCTCGTTTAATGAGTGCGCTTTGTAAGGCGGCGATTGCAGGAGACGCCGTAACGGCACGGACCATTCAATATCAATTATTGGCTGTTCATAAGATGATGTTCATAGAAGCCAACCCCATACCTGTAAAGTGGGCTTTGCATCAAATGGGCAAAATGGAGGCAGGGATTCGTTTACCATTAACCCCGCTAAGCCATGCCCTCCGCGAGCCCCTAAAGCAGGCACTGCATGGTGCGGGCCTAATTTAGTTATTTGATAATCACATGAAAGACCTAAGAGACTAATGCGTTTAGGAATTCAATCCTCATTGATCGTTGTATTGGCTCTTGGCCTCACTGCTTGCAGTAGCTTTAGTAGTTTGACCGCGAGCGATAAGGTTGACTATAAAAAACAGGGTGAGGTTCGAGGGCCTAATCTAGCTTTACCCCCAGATTTAATAACGGCACAGGCCGACCGCCGCTTTATTGTGCAAGATGGTACTGCAACGATGTCGGAGTACAGCCAAGCGGTTAAGAAATCCTCACAGATGCGCACAAACGTCTTGACTGGCATTCCAGGAATGAAGATTGAGCGTGATGGTGATAAACGCTGGTTAGTTGTTGATAAGTCAGCAGCAAGCCTTTATCCACAAATAAAGGACTTTTGGCAAGAAAATGGATTTTTACTCCTCATTGATTCTCCATCCACCGGAATCATGGAAACCGATTGGGCCGAGAACCGCACTAAGATCCCACAGGACATTATTCGCAGAACCTTAGGCAAGGTCCTAGACTCGCTCTATGACTCAGGTGAGCGCGATAAGTTTAGAACTCGCCTTGAGGTTCAAAAGCCCGAGGTGACCGAGATTTATATTTCTCATAAGGGAGCCATCGAGGTTCCTTTAAAAGATGCCAGTACAACGATTTCGACACGCTGGACTGTTCGACCATCAGACCCAGAGCTAGAAGCGATTTTTCTAACCCGCCTGATGGAGCGCTTGGGAATGACCCAAGAGCAAGCAAAGGCTCAGATTACGACCACCGCAGCAGCGCCTAAGACGCCAAAGGCAAAGCTAATTGAGGATGGAGCGGAAACTCGTATTGAGATGACCCAAAGTTTTGATCGAGCATGGCGCGATGTAGGCTTGGCACTCGATCGTTCTAACTTTACCGTCGATGATCGCGATCGCTCTAAGGGGATTTACTTTGTCCGCTACGTGAATCCGAAGGATTTAGGCGATAGCAGAGGTTGGTTTGGGCGTACCTTTGGCAAGACTGATGACGCCGACAAAAAGGCGAAGGTTTATCGTGTTGTAGTTCAGGATCGAGGCCAGAACCAAATCGTAATCTCGGTGCAAGATTCTGATGGCAAACCAGAAAATACGGCGACGGGTAATCAGTTATTAACCACTCTTGATCGACAGCTCATTAAATAGCGAAGCTCATGAGGTTGTAGAAATTACTAATAAAAAAAGGCACTCAAACGAGTGCCTTTTTCATGACAGCAGAAAAATTACTTCTTCGCTGGAGCAGCAGGTGCTGGAGCAGCAGCAGGCGCAGCTGCTGGAGCAGCAGGAGCGGCAGCAGGAGCAGCGCCATCAGCTGGCTTAGCGTCAGCAGCTGGAGCAGCAGGAGCGGCAGGAGCAGCAGCTGGCTTGGCTTCTTCTTTCTTACCGCAAGCAGATAAAGCAACGGCCAACATAGCGGCCAATAGTAGTGACTTCTTCATTATTATTTCCTTTAAATTAAAGACGATTTACATCCGATTTACAGCAATTACCGGTAATTGTTGTAGGACCTAATCAGAGAAACTTTGGGTAAACCCCAACTAAATCCAAACAGGATTATAGCAATCGAATCTAATTTTTTTCATCACCCCCAGGGATAAGAAAGCCCTCTGATGATGACTTAGGCCCAAATTAGCCAACCTGAGCAGTAAGCCTCATAAAGAGAGCTAGCTTCAGAGATCCATTTTTCTGAATTTTTACCCACTAAGAAGCTATTTTTCCTTGAGTTTTTGGCTCCCAAGCATAGTGAATGCACGCGAGCAAGCTCTAACCACGCTTTTTGCACGACAGGAAACTCTTTACGCGATACTGCCTCACCATTGCAAAAGACCTCATTGCCCCAAATGAGAAGACGAGTTTGGGGGTGGGGAACAAGAGTTTTGGTCTGCAGACTTTGCCAAAAGGCTTTAGGGGTGATCGTTACAGGGGGGGTCTCAAAAATGGCCTGTGCTTTAGGCTCGCTCAGATAAGCACCAATGCCTGGAAGCCATTGCTTTCCTTGATCCAAGGCTAATTTGCGTAGGTGTTTGGTAATTTGCTCTTCTAATAGTTTAGGTAATACCGCCGGATCTTTGCTAGCGCCTTGCAATGGATCGGCGTACCGGGCGGAAAGACTGGGATCATCCTCAAGGGATTCGGCAAGGCGCCATAAACCCTCCTGTAAGAGCTCTCGATAACTAGGTGAGCGAAAGCCTACCGACCAGGTCTGACAGCCAGCGTCTAGGGCAACTCCTTCATGCGCAATATGAGGAGGCAAGTACAAGAGATCACCAGGCTCTAGAACCCAATCTTCTTTGGCCTTAAAGCGCGACAAGATCTTGAGGGGCAGATCGTCCCGTAAGGATAAATCGGACTGCGCAGAGATCTTCCAACGGCGGCGACCTTCCATTTGGATCAGAAAGACATCGTAGGAGTCTACGTGGGGACCCACGCCACCACCAACACCGGCAATGCTAATCATCAGATCATCGAGGCGAGCATCTGGAATAAACCGAAACCACGATAAGACATTAGCTGCAGCTGGGTGGCGTGCCTCGACCCCTTGTACCAAGAGGGTCCAATCTTGGGATTGCAAGGAGGGTAATTGCCCCTTCCGAAAAGGGCCATACTCAAGTTGCCAGGGTTTGGCTTTGACCAAGCGAGCTTCGCTGTGGCCATCACCAGCATAGTTAAACAATACCTTCGCAGAAATTGGGCTTTGTAGGGCTTGCCCCTGTGCTTTTGCTAGCGCAAAACTAGGAATCGCATTGCGGATCAGGAGAGGGCGTTTATGCCAATACTCACGCATAAAGGCAACGGGGCTTCGTTGTCCTAATAGCGCCCAGGGCACATCAAGGGGAAGCCGGGCCGGGGCTTTGGGCGCCTGATAGAGTGAATCGGTCTTAGTCAAGTAAAATAGCCTTATTCAGGAACTCCATCGCTATGAAGATTGAAAAAAATACCATCGTCTCTCTCCGTTACAAACTCAGCGATGCACAAAATAACATTATCGAAGAACCCGATACCGTGATGGTATACCTTCATGGCGGGTACGCAGGTACCTTCCCAAAAATCGAGAGCTTACTCGATGGCAAGGATGTTGGTTTTGAGACCACTGTGCAACTAGAGCCCCACGATGCCTTTGGTGAGTACGATCCCAACCTCCTTAAGATTGAACCTCGTGAGCGCTTCCCAGAGCCGCTCGAGATCGGGATGCAATTTGAAGGAGTACCCGAAGAGTTATCGCCCGATGAAATTTTGGATGCCGATGAAGACGACGATGAGGATGATGAAGAGACCGATTCCTTAATCTACACGGTGACCGAGCTTGCTGATAAACAAGTGGTCTTGGATGGCAATCACCCCCTAGCTGGAATGGCCCTGCGTTTTTGGTTACAGGTCGAGGATGTTCGTCAGGCTA
>ENA-ORFA01001132-ORFA01001132.1-marine-metagenome-genome-assembly--contig:-NODE-1132-length-10739-cov-2.332489_pt1 | contig 10739 bp, 10 predicted proteins | sample MGYA00248621_ERZ508587 | MGnify/ENA primary metagenome ERZ508587 (study PRJEB26250, sample SAMN06266239) | marine metagenome | isolation source: Columbia River Estuary | place: USA:Columbia River... | reverse complement strand
CCTGATCTTCTGCCGGCACCATGCCATCGGCCTCGCCGTGACAGATAAGCACGGAGGCCTTGAACTCGCCCGGCTTAGCCTCGTGCGCACGGGTGAGCGCACCGTGAAAACTCGCTACGCCCTTCAGTGGAATACCGAGACGCCCCATATGCAAGGACAGCGCACCGCCCAGGCAATAGCCCATGGCACCGATGCGATCAGGATCCACGAGAGGATGTGCGCACAGTTGCTCGTAGGCAGCCTGCAGACGGGCGTTCAAAGACGGAATATCGGCGAACAAACCGCCCATGAGTTGACCCGCCTCGGTGGAGTCGGCCGCCTCGCGACCATCACCGTAGACGTCGGTCGCCATCGCCACGAACCCGAGACCTGCGAGTTCACGCGCGCGACGGCGCAAGTAGTCGTTCAGACCCCACCACTCCGGCAACACGATGATGCCAGGCCGTTTGCCCGCACGTGCCGGATCGGAAGCGACGTAGCTCGCGAAGTCTTTACCACCAGCGGTGTACCGCAGAACTTCGGTATGGGCGAGATCAGGCATGGCGCGGAGAATCCTTCAAGTCGGGCTGAATGAACCGGGGCGGAACTTTCGCAAGTGCCAGCCGCCGACGCAAGTCCTGAATGCGATCGGCTGTCATAATTGCACCATGTCAGAGCAATCCATCCCTCAACCTCACCGCACCATACGAAGCTTCGTACTGCGTGCAGGCCGAATGACGGAGGCACAGCGTCGCGCCCTCGAGCTCGATTGGCCCGCCTTCGGAATCAACATCGATCCCGAGAAGCGCGAGACACTCGACCTGGCGGATATCTTTGGTCGTGTCACCGACAAAGTCGTCGAGATCGGTTTCGGCAACGGTGACAACCTGGTGGAGTATGCACGCCAGGATCCTGAACGGGACTTTATCGGAATCGAGGTACACCGAGCGGGTGTCGGACATGCCCTGCTGCAGGCTAAGGAGCTAGGTCTTCGTAATTTGAAAGTTATTTGCCATGACGCGGTCGAAGTATTGGAGCAGCATCTGGCCGACTCGTCGTTGTCGGAAGTGTTAATCCTGTTCCCGGATCCTTGGCACAAGAAGCGGCATCAAAAGCGTCGGCTGATCCAGGCGCCTTTCGTCGACTTATTGGCACGGAAACTCAAAATGGGCGGGTTGCTGCAGCTAGCGACCGATTGGGAGCCCTATGCCTTGCAGATGCGCGAGGTGATCAGCGCGTGCCCCGATTTCTTCAATCGAAGCGAAGAACACGGTGGCAGCGATGGTTTCGTGCCGAGACCCGCCTGGCGTGCACTGACCCGCTTCGAGAAGCGAGGGCAACGCCTTGGCCATGGCGTATGGGATCTCTCGTTTCGACGAGTCTCGCGTTAGAGCGTGATACCGAAGCTCGCCCGGATACCATCGACGATGAACTGAACGGCGAGTGCGCCCAAGATCACCCCGAGCAGGCGATTGACCACGTTGGTACCCGTTGCACCGAGCAGGCGCATGAGCGGACCTGCTGCCAGCATCATCCCCAAAGAAATAGCCAAAACGAGCAATGCAGCTGCAGACAGCGCGGCAAACAGTACCGGCTGATCGATCACGGATACCGGGCCGAACCACAGCAGAATCGTGGTCAATGCGCCAGGGCCCGACATGAACGGAAAAGCCAAGGGAAATACGGAAATATCGGCACGGCGTCGACTCTCTGCCTGTTCGTCGGTCGAGGTTCGCGTTCCAGACTCGCGCGCAAAGACCATCTCGAGCGCGACTAGGAACAACAGCAAGCCGCCGAAAATTCGGAATGAATCGATGCTAATGCCCATAGCGCCGAGGAAAGCGGCGCCACTCAATGCAAAGCCGAGGATGATCATTCCTGCCACGATGACGGATTTGATCGCCATGCGGCGGCGATACTGAGCACTCGCGCCTTCGGTCAAACTCGCAAAAACCGGGACGAGCGAAATCGGTTCGACCACGAGGAAGAACACGACGAAAAATTTGAGGAAGGATTCGAGCATGGGTCAACCGCCGCGCGCATTGTCACCGTTCGAGGTGTCATCCACCAGCGCAATCTCGCCGGTCGGACTCACGATCACGTCAATGGGCCGAAGGCTTCGTCCGACGCAAGGACCCGCAACACACAGGCCCGAATCGGGCGCGAATAGCGCCCCATGCGACGCGCAGACGATGAATTCGCGCGCCGCGGTCAGGAAGCGATGCGGCCGCAAATCGAGCGGGTGCCCTGCATGCGGGCAGGTGTTTTCGTAGGCTCGAACGCCGCCGTTCGGCACGGCGACGACAAATCCGCGTCGGGGCCACTCGCCCTCGCCGATTTGGAACCCGTGACTGCCCGTCGCCTCAAGATCGTGCAAAGAGCACACGACGGTGCCTGCACCGCCAACGCTCATCCACGCGACTCCGCAGCGGCAGGCTTGCCCGCCGTACCAAGTGCCTCGTCCACCACGCCACGACGCCACATGAGCGCGAACAGCAGAATGCCGGGCAGCGCAGCCAACGTCGTGAGCAGGTAGAAGTTCACGTAGCCCATCGCATCGATGAGACTGCCTGCCGTGGTGCCGGTCAGCAGTCGGCCGACGACGCTCGCCGCGGCGGAAATCAGCGCGTACTGCGTCGCCGTGAAACGCAGGTTGCACAAGGCCGAGAAATAGGCGACGAGCACGACCCCGCCGTAACCACTCGCGAAATTCTCGAAGCCAATGGCTGCCGCCATGCCGACATTGCTGTGCCCTACGGCCGCGAGCGCAGCGAAACTCAGATTCGACAGGCACATCAGCACGAGCGCGAGCAGCACCGAGTTCTTCAGACCTTGCCGCTCATAGAGCACGCCACCCACGAAGATGCCGACCAGGAACGCCCCGAAGCCGAAGGCGACGTCGTAGACCGCAATCTCATCGTTCGTGTAGCCGAGGTCGTTGAACAACAAGCGAAAGGTCAGATTGGCCAGCGTGTCACCGACCTTGTGCACGAGGATGAAGGCGAGCACGAGTGCGGCACCCGAGCGGCGCAGAAATTCCTGGAACGGCCCGGCAATCGACTGCCACAACTCGGCCATACCCTGACGCGGTACGGTCACGATTCGGCGTGCCGGCTCGCCCAGCCACAGCGCCGTGAGCATGGCGGGTAGCGCGAATACCGCACAGGTCAGGTACGCCACCGACCAGCCGGCGCGCGCGGCGACGACGAGCGCCAACGCACCGGCGGCGGCCGCGCCGATGCGCCAGCCGTACTGGGACATCCCGGCGCCCACACCCAATTGATGTGGCTGCAGCGTCTCGATGCGGTAGGCGTCGATAACGATGTCGTAGGTGGCTCCCGCAATGCCGACCAGTACCGCGGCGATGACCGTGGCCTGCAGGCTCGCCTGCGGATCGACGAGCGCCAGATTGACGACTGCGGCGATGACGAGCAGCCCCGACACCCATAGCCAGGAGACGCGCTGACCGAAACGCCCAATCCAGGGCAAACGCACGCCATCGATGATCCACGCCCAGAACACCTTGAGGTTGTACACGAGGAACGCCAGCGCGAAAGCCGTGATGGTCTTTTTATCGATGCCATCCTGTGCGAGGCGCGTCGTCAGCGTGGCGCCGATCATGGCGTACGGGAAACCCGAGGACACGCCGACGAAGAACGCACCCAGTGCCTCGCGAGCGAGGTAGGGGCGAACTGAGGCGAGGATGCTCATCGCGCTGCCAAACTCATCGCGCTGCCAGACTCATAGCGCGTAGTCGATGGTGAGCGGCGCATGATCGGAAAACCGACTGCTCTTGTGGATCGACACCGAGCGTGCCGCACCAGCAAGGCCGCGACTGACGATCTGGTAGTCGATGCGCCAACCCACGTTCTTCGCCCAGGCCTGACCGCGATTCGACCACCACGTGTATTGATCGGGCGCCTCGGTCACCTCGCGAAACGCATCGACATAACCTGCGGCACCCAGCAACTCGTCCATCCAAGATCGTTCCTCCGGCAGGAAACCGGAGTTCTTCTGGTTGGACTTCCAGTTGCGCAGGTCGATTTCTTTGTGCGCGATGTTCCAGTCGCCGCAGAGGATGTATTCGCTGCGACGCCGGCGCAGCGCGCGCAGATGCGGCATGAACGCTTCGAGAAAGCGGAACTTGGAGGCTTGCCGCTCCGGCCCTGAAGAGCCCGAAGGGAGATACAGGGACACCACAGAGAGCGCCCCGAAGCGGGCCTCGAGATACCGTCCTTCGCGGTCGAACTCCGGCACGCCGAAGCCGCGGATCACCGAATCGGGCTCACGCCGGCTATAGAGCGCGACACCCGAGTATCCCGGTCGCTCGGCATCGAAAAAGTAGCGGTGGAAGCCCGGCAGGTCGACGTCGTGACCGGCCAACTGCCCCTCCTGCGCCTTGGTCTCCTGCAGGCAGACCACGTCCGCGCCCTGGTCACGCAACCAGGCGAAAGCACCCTTGCTGGCGGCGGAGCGGATGCCATTTGCATTCAAGGTGATGACGCGCACCGCGATATGATAGCCGCATGCAACCGCATCAACGCAGATTCGTCGACCTCGCCCTCGCACGCTCGGCCTTGCGCTTTGGCCGTTTCACCCTGAAGTCGGGACGCGAGAGTCCCTACTTCTTCAACGCTGGCCTCTTCAACGACGGTGAATCACTCGCCACGCTGGGGCAGTGCTATGCCGAGGCGCTGAGTCGCTCAGCGCTGCCCTTCGACATGCTGTTCGGCCCGGCCTACAAGGGCATCCCCCTGGTTGCGTCCACAGCGATCGCGCTGGCCGTACAACAAGGGCGCAACGTACCCTGGGCGTTCAATCGCAAGGAAGCCAAGGATCATGGCGAGGGCGGACAAACCGTCGGTACGCCGCTCTCCGGCAAAGTGGTCATCGTCGATGATGTCATCACCGCAGGCACGGCGATCCGCGAATCCGTCGAACTCATCCGTCGCGCAGGTGCCGAGCCAGTCGGTGTACTGCTTGCGGTCGATCGTCAGGAGCGCGGTCAGGGTGAGCGATCGGCCGTGCAGGAGGTCGAGGCGGAGTTCGGTCTGCGCTGCGTGAGCCTGCTGACCCTCACCGATCTCATCGACATCCTGGCTGATCCGAACGCATCGCGGCCCGCTCTGCCCGCCGAACAGTTGGCAGCGCTGCGCGAATACCGCGCCCGCTACGGCATCCACGCGGCCTCGCCGCAGTAACCTCTCGTCACGGTAATCACGATGCAACTCAAGGACTCCTCGCTGCTGCGTCAGCACGGTTTCATCCACGGCGAGTGGCGCTCCGCCCGCAGCGGTGCAACGATCGCCATCCGTAACCCGGCCAACGGCACGGTCGTTGGCGAAGTTCCCGTGATGGGAGCAACCGAAACGCGCGAGGCGATCGACGCTGCCGCAAAGGCCATGCCTGCTTGGGCAAAACGCACGGCGAAAGAGCGTGCCGTCATCCTGCGCCGGTTTGCCGAACTGATGCTCGCCAACGCCGACGACCTCGCCATCATCATGACGAGCGAACAGGGCAAGCCGCTTGCCGAGGCGAAGGGCGAAGTGGCCTACGCCGCGTCGTTCCTCGCATGGTTCGCTGAAGAAGGCAAACGGGTGTACGGCGATGTCATCCCGACGTTCCGTGCCGATGCGCGCCTGCTCGTGCTGCGCCAGCCTGTCGGCGTCGCTGCGGCCATCACACCGTGGAATTTCCCCGCAGCCATGATCACGCGCAAGCTAGGCCCGGCGCTGGCAGCCGGCTGCAGTTTCGTCTGCAAGCCCGCACCACAGACACCGTTTTCCGCGCTCGCGCTCGCCGAACTCGGTAGCCGCGCAGGCCTGCCACCCGGTGTATTCAACGTCGTCACCGGCGATGCCGAGCAGATCGGCGGCGAACTGACAAGCAATCCGCTCGTGCGCAAGCTGAGCTTCACGGGCTCCACGGCCGTAGGCAAAAAACTCATTGCCGCCTGTGCCGGCACCGTGAAGAAGGTCTCGATGGAACTCGGTGGCAACGCGCCGTTCATCGTCTTCGACGACGCTGATCTCGATGCGGCCGTACAGGGACTGATGGCGAGCAAGTACCGCAACACGGGCCAGACCTGCGTCTGTGCCAATCGCGTGTACGTGCAAGACGGCGTCTATGAGGCATTCGCAGCCAAGCTCGCCGTCGCCGTCGCGGGGCTGCGGGTCGGTGACGGCCTCGCGGGTCCGACCGATCAAGGACCGCTGATCGATGATCGCGCGCTCGCGAAGGTGCAGGCGCATATCGCCGACGCCGTGGCTCACGGCGCACGCATCGCCGCAGGCGGCAAGCCACACGCGCTGGGCGGCACATTCTTTGAGCCCACCATCCTGCTCGATGTCACGCCCGGAATGCGCGTCTCGCGTGAGGAGACCTTTGGGCCGGTCGCGCCACTGTTTCGCTTTCACAATGAAGCGGAGGCCATCCAACTCGCGAACGACACGGAGTTTGGTCTCGCGGCGTACTTCTTCACCCGCGATCTGGCACGTAGCTGGCGCGTGCAAGAGGCCCTCGAATACGGGCTCGTGGGCGTCAACACGGGACTCATCTCGACTGAGGTCGCACCGTTCGGTGGCATGAAGGAGTCGGGTCTCGGACGCGAAGGCTCGCGCTACGGCATCGACGAATACACAGAGATGAAATACGTCTGCGTGGGCGGCCTCGGCGGGTGACCGACACGACCCAAGAGCCGAAGCGGATCGGTCTGCTGCTGCTGCTCGCAGCCTGCAGCGCGATCGGACCGGTCTCGACATTGATGCTGATTCCAGCGCTGCCGATCATTCGCGACGAATTCGGCGCGACGATGGTGGCTACGCAGCCGATCATCAGCGTGTTCCTGCTGACCTTCGCCATCGGGATCCCCCTCGCCGGTCCGTTGTCCGATCGCTACGGTCGTCGGCCACTGCTGCTCGGTGGACTCGCGGTGTTCATCGTGGGCTCGCTACTTGCCGCCGTGGCGCCCAGCATCGAGATCCTGGTCATCGCCCGCGCCATTCAGGCGATCGGCTGCGCCGCCAACGCGACCGTAGCGCGCGCCATTCTCGGAGATCTGTATCAGGACTGGCGATTGTCTCGTGCGCTCGCGCAACTCACGCTCGGCATGATGATCGGTACCTCGGTCTCTCCCTGGCTGGGCGGTCTCATCACCGAGTCCATGGGCTGGCACGCGCCGTTCGTGCTGCTGCTCGTGCTGTCGACGATCACCGCCGTCGCCGCCGCCCGCAGCCTGCCGGAAACACGTGCGAAGACGACAGGCGACGGACAGTTCCGCGAGCTCGGCGTAGCCTCGCTCGGTCTCGTGCGCAATCGGGCGTTCCTCGGCTGCGTCATCGATGCAGGCGTGATGTACGCGCTGTATCTGGGCTTCATTTCCACGGCGCCCTACATCGTCAAGGAAATGACCGGCCAACCGGCGACCACCTTCGGCCTGTACGTCCTGTTCCTGTCCTCGGGATATTTTCTCGGTAACTTGTATGTGTCGCGACTGCGCGGCCATGCAGCACTCGATCGGGTCGCGCGTTTCGGTACCCTGCTGCAGGCCGTTACGGCCTGTGCAGCGCTAGCCTTCGTGCTGCTCGGATTCACAGCACCCATCTGGTGGTTCCTGCCGATGCTGCCGCTCGCCTTTGCGCAGGGACTCGCCTTGCCCCACGTGACGGCCACCGCCGTGCGCCTCGCACCCGGCTATGCGGGCGTGGCCTCTGGGCTCATCGGGTTCTCGCAACAAGCGTTCGCAGCACTGACTGTACAGGCTATGGGCGTCGTGCCCATTGATACGCCCGTGCCCATGCTGGCCATCTGTGCCGCGCTATCGCTGGTGTCGGTCGCCGCCGTCGTGTTCCTCGATCGTTTCATGCGGACACATCCTGCGGAGGGTAGATGAAACTCGGCTTGAATCTCGGCTACTGGGGCAGCAGGCCCGTCGATCGATTCATCGAACTCGCACAGATCGCCGAGCGCCTCGGCTTCGACATCGTGTGCACCGCGGAGGCCTACGGTTCGGACGTGTTCACGCCGCTTGCGGCGATCGCCACGCACACCTCACGCATTCGTCTTGGCACGGCGATCATGCAGATTTCGGCACGCACACCCGCCTGCGCCGCCATGACGGCACTGACGCTCGATCATCTGTGCAACGGTCGTCTGTCGCTCGGCATCGGCGTCTCCGGGCCGCAGGTGGTCGAGGGCTGGTACGGTCAGCCTTTCAAGAAGCCTCTGGAGCGGACCCGCGAGTGGTTGGCGATCTTTCGCCAAATCCTTGCCCGCGAACAGCCGGTCAGTTTCGACGGCGCACAGTATCAACTGCCCTATCGCGGCGACGGCTCGACGCTGCAGGGTAAATCGTTAATGAGCATCACCCATCCGCTGCGCAAGCACGTGCCCGTGCTGCTCGGAGCGGAGGGACCCAAGAACGTCGCGCTCGCCGTCACCGAGTGCGACGGCTGGTTTCCCTTCATGATCCCGCCCGATCGATTCGATATCTACGGTGACACCCTCGATCAACGGCGCCCGGGATTCGAGATCGTACAATCGGTGTCGTTCTCGCTGCAGACCGACCCAGCGCTGGCGTTGCTGCCCGTCAAAAAAATGCTCGCACTCTACGTCGGTGGCATGGGCTCCAAGGAAGATAATTTCCACAAGCGGGTGATCGAGCGTGCCGGCTACGCCGAGGTTGCACAGACCATCCAGGACCTGTGGCTGTCAGGCCGACAGAAAGAGGCTGTACTGGCTGTGCCGGACGAGCTCGCCGATGCCTTGTCGGTGACCGGCAGCCGCGACAACCTGCGACATCGACTGGCCGCGTGGAAGCGCTCGCCCGTCACGACGCTGATGATCGGTGTCAGCGACTCATTCGATCAAACCGTTCAACACATGGAAGTACTTGCCACGGAGGCTGCGTGAAGTCATGTCTCGCATCTCATCACTGCTGCTTGCAGTCTGCCTAATGATTACCGCTACTACCGCCGCGGCCATTGGTCCCACCCCTCCGCGCGCGGAGCAACGTCCGTTTACCGTGATCTCGCCCTTCGGCAAACGCGAGGATCCGTGGTACTGGCTGCGCGATGACAAGCGCACCGACAAAGACATGCTGGCCTATCTCGAGGCGGAGAACGCTTACATGGCCGCCGTCATGGCCCCGCAGCGCGCCGCTCAAGAAAAACTCTACAACGAGATCATCGGCCGTCTTAAACAAGACGACGCGAGCGTGCCGCAGCGCAAGAACGGTTACTGGTACTACACGCGCTACGAGACCGGCAAGCAGTATCCGATCTACGCACGGCGCAAGGGCTCGATGGATGCAGCAGAAGAAGTGATCATCGATGGCAACGTCAGTGCCACCAATCACGCCTTCTACCAGATTGCCAACTACGAAGTGAGCCCGGACGGGCGCTGGGTCGCCATCGCCGAGGACACCGTCGGTCGACGGCAGTACGGCATCCGCATCAAGGACATGCAGACGGGGCAATACCTGCCGACGACGCTTGCCAACGCTGAGGCGAGCCTCGCATGGGGCAACGACAACGCTACGCTGTTCTATATCCGCAAGGATCCGCAGACCCTGCTCGGCAACCAGGTGTATCGGCACCAGCGCGGTACGACCACGGAGACTGATCGCCTCGTCTACACGCAGGAAGACGAGAGCTTCTACATGGGCCTCGGTAAGTCGAAATCCGACCGATTCATCTACATCGTCTCGCAGAGCACCGTTTCGAGCGAGTATCGCTACGCCGATGCCAACGATTCGCAATTCACGTTCAAGGTGGTGCTGCCGCGCGAGCGCGATCATGAGTACCAACTTGAGGATGTCGGCGATCGTTTCATCATCCGCAGCAACTGGAAGGCACGAAACTTCCGCATCGTCGAAACGCCGATTGCGACCGTGCAGGACCGCAGCAGCTGGCGCGATGTGATCGCCCATCGCGAAGACGCGTTCGTCGACAGCTTCGAGGCGTTCGACGGCTTTCTCGCAGTCTCGGAGCGCTCAGGCGGCCTGCAGAAGCTGCGCGTGCGCAGCTGGGACGGTGCGCGCAACTTTCTGATGGATGCGCCTGACGCGGCCTACACCATGGCGATCGGCAATAACACCGAGGCGCAGAGCCACCTGCTGCGCTACGTGTACACCTCGCCGACGACGCCCTCGACCACATACGACTACGACGTACGCACCGGCCAGCGAACCTTGCTCAAGCAGGAGCCCGTGCTCGGCGAGTTTGATACTCGCAACTACGTGGCGGAATTCCGTTTCGTTCCGGCGCGGGATGGTGCGCGCGTTCCCGTGACGCTGCTCTACCGCAAGGGCACGCGGCTGGATGGGACGGCACCGATGTATCAGTACGCCTACGGGTCCTACGGCTACTCGACCGATCCGACCTTCCGCTCGGCGGTGCTGTCGTTGGTCGATCGCGGTTTCGTCTACGCGATCGCACACATCCGCGGCGGTCAGGAGATGGGCCGCGACTGGTACGAAGACGGCAAGCTGATGAAGAAGGTCACCGCACAAAGTCCGATGAGGAAGACCTCCTGAAGCGCCCAGTATGGAACAGTGGCTTGGTGGGTTCTCCAGGCGGCGTAGCAGAAGAAGATCGCGACCGACCAGGTGACGGGCGGCAGAAGGAACCGGTGGGAGGGCTCGACCCAGATTCGTAGCGTCCAAACCAACCAAGCCAAACCGATGGCGGCAAATCCGATGCCGGCTTCTCGAGGGTTCACCCCGGCAAACCAAAAGGTCAGCCATGCCACAGTAAACAGCA
>ENA-ORFA01001131-ORFA01001131.1-marine-metagenome-genome-assembly--contig:-NODE-1131-length-10739-cov-3.176609_pt1 | contig 10739 bp, 15 predicted proteins | sample MGYA00248621_ERZ508587 | MGnify/ENA primary metagenome ERZ508587 (study PRJEB26250, sample SAMN06266239) | marine metagenome | isolation source: Columbia River Estuary | place: USA:Columbia River... | reverse complement strand
CAACAATGATTCGCGGTCTAATTCTCTTAATAAGAAAACCTCAATTTTAGCACCTGTTTTCTCTTTGTTTCCATACATTCTCGCTGGAAATACTTTGGTGTTGTTTAACACCATAACATCGCCATCGTTGAAATAGCCTAATACATCTTTAAATTTTTTCGATTCTATTTTGCCCGTAGCACGGTCAACTACCATTAATTTACACTCGTCTCTAACTGCAGAAGGGTGCATGGCCAAAAGTTCTTTTGGTAAATTGTACTTGAATTGAGATAATTTCATGAATCATTTTTTTAGCGTAAGCAGACATGTAATGCATCAGTCAGGTGACCGAATTCTTTCATAAATCTTACGGGATTTATTAATAACGAAGGTGGCAAATATACTATCAGGAGGAGGCGAAAACAATAGCTGATGAAAGATTTATTGAAAATTGTTTTAGTTTTGAGCAAATAGCGCAAAAAATGTCTCTCGAATTTAAATTTCTTCAGCCAGGCGATAAAGATTTTCATCTTTACAAATAGTCATGTCTTTAAGATTAAATTTGCAGTCCTTTGAAGTTGCTATTGATAAAGCATGTTCTGAAACTTTTTTCCCCGTTTCTTTTTCTATACCATAGTCTACTGCTGACATTATTGCTGACGTTGGAGTTAGAAAAGATTCAATTAAACTAGCAGACATTAAATTTCCGCATGAATTTAGTGTAAATGCTAATAATACAATAAATAAAAATCTCATATTAATAATTTAGATGTATCTATGTTCGTGCGTTAAGTGAATCGTTATTTAAGTAAGTTATTTGATCTTTTCAGTATCATTGTAGGGTTTGTAAAATTTTTTTTACCATAGGTTATTTTACGACCAGTGAATGTAGTTAATATTGCTCCCGCATGTTCAGCAATTGCATGACCTGCAGCTATATCCCACTCTTTTGCTCTTGCTGTTGCTGCATAAATATCAAACTCACCAGCAGCTATAAGACAGAATTTTAATGAACTTGAATATTTTACAAATTTTGTAACATTATATTTTTTGTGAATATTTAAAATAATATCAGAAGGTGCGGGACTGTTAGATAATGCCAAGATTTCATTATTTTTTGATAATTTTTTACAATTTAATTTAACTTTAATATTTTTATTAATTTCATAGGCATCATTTTTGCCAAAGGAATAAAATAATCTTTTAAGCTTTGGGGCATAGATTACTCCAAGGACAGGTTTTTTATTTAAAATTAAAGCAGCATTTAAAGTGTATTCATTTTTGTTTTTTATATATTCTTTAGTTCCATCGATTGGGTCAATTAACCAGAAATTATTATTATCAAATTTTTTTATTTCATTAACATTTTCTTCTGAAACTATTTGAATATTAGGGGTTAGATTTGAAATTGTTTCTTGCAATATTTCATCTACCAATAGATCTCCATTAGTAACTGGGGTGTTATCTTTTTTTATAGTAATTTTAAGATTTTTCCCTGAAAGCCTAATACTTTCTTTGCCAGCCTCATAAAAACTTGGAATTAGTTCTTCAGCTATTTTTTTTAAATTAATTTTTAGCATTTATTTTTTCTAGCAACACTATGTCGGCAATAATCGTTTTTTTTCCAGCATTTTCAAAGTTTACAGTTACGATGTTTTTAATAATAGATTGTATTTGACCAGTTCCCCATTCTTTATTTTTAGGATTGATGACATAGTCACCTGGTTCGTAATCAAAAATCATTTTTTATTTATACTTATTTCTCACTATAATGTAAGAGTGTCCAAATATTGTCATGACAACAATACTTAAAACAAAATCAAATAATAATTTATTAGGACTGGATAAGCCACCAAGCGAGACAAAAGTTGTGGTTGCAATGTCAGGTGGGGTTGATTCATCCGTTGTTGCGGGTTTGATGAAAATGAATGGCTATCAAGTTATTGGTATGACCTTACAACTTTACGATTATGCACAAATTAATAAAAAACCAGGAACTTGTTGCGCAGGACAAGATATTTATGATGCAAAAAGAGTTTCAGAAAAATTAGAAATTGATCATTATGTTTTAAATTATGAAAGTAAATTTAAGAATGAAGTTATAGAAAAATTTGCAGATTCTTATCTAAGAGGAGAAACACCAATTCCCTGCGTAAATTGCAATCAAACAGTTAAGTTTCGAGATTTATTTGAGTCAGCAAAAAACTTAAAAGCTGATGCATTAATTACCGGTCATTATGTAAAAAAAATTATAGATAATAATATTTCTAAAATGTACAGGCCGAAAGATCTAAATCGTGATCAGACTTATTTTTTATTTGCAACAACGCAGGAACAATTAAATTATTTACATTTCCCATTAGGAGATCTTCCAAAAGAAGAGACTAGAAACATTGCAAAAAAACTTAATCTAGAAGTTGCTGATAAACCAGACAGTCAAGATATTTGCTTTGTACCTGATGGTAATTATGTTTCAGTCATTGAGCGTTTAAGACCAGAGGCACACGAACCTGGAAACATTGTTGATGCTAAAGGAAATATTTTAGGCAAGCATGAGGGAATTATTAATTTTACCATTGGACAAAGGAAGGGAATAAAAATTTCAGGAGAAATTCCTTATTACGTAGTAAAAATTAATGCAGAAACTAAAGAAGTTGTAATTGGAAAAAAAGAGGAATTAGAAATAAAAAAAATAAAAGTTGGAGATATTAATTATCTTTCAGATAGGCAAAATGATTTTAACGAAAATATATTCGTTAAAGTAAGATCAACAGGAAAGCTTATAGAGTCTAAATTAGATGTTAACACAGGAACAGTCACTTTTGACAAAAGTGAGTTTGGTGTTTCTCCAGGTCAGGCTTGTGTATTTTATAAACCCGACCAATTGGGCGTTAGAGTTTTAGGTGGTGGCTGGATAAGAGCTACAGAGTAAAAGAAATTATTTCTTTTTATTTCTTCTTCTGCTTCTTCTTATTTTTGAGCCAACTTTTCTTCGGCCTCTATGTTTTTTTGGATATCCCATTTTTTTATATTAAAAGTTTATATCTAAATTAATTATCAAAAGAAAAAGCAAACACAAGTGCGTTTTTTATATAGAATTTGATTTTTTTCGCAGTTATGATTTAACAGCTCACATGGGGATTTTTAAAGATAAAGTCGATGTTATTTACCGATCAGATTTTAATAAAAAAAATAAAGCGGATATTCGAAATTTAATTCTTGAGAAAAATTCAAGAGATAAATATGACAAAAAAATACAGAATAGAATTATTATATTGTTAGTTTTTTGTTTAATTATTGGAGTTGCTTTAACTTTAATTAAATAGTTTTAAATTTTAAATAGTTATTAAATGTTTACTCAATCTTTTGACGAATTGAGTATTAAAACAAACGGTAATAAGTTAATTAAAATTACAGAAAAAATAATAAATTTTGTAGATCGCTCTAAGATCTCAAGTGGAATTTTAAATATATCAATTTTACATACAAGCGCCTCATTAATTATCCAAGAAAATGCTGATGATGATGTTCAAAAAGATATCTTAAATTTTTACGATAAATTAGTACCTATGGATGAGGAGTTGTATATTCATAATACGGAAGGAAAAGATGATATGCCAGCTCATATCAAATCCACTTTAACTAATAGTAATTTAACTTTGAGTATAAAAAATAATAAATTAATTCTTGGAACGTGGCAGGGTATATATTTGTTTGAACATAGAATTGAGCAGCAAATAAGAAAAGTTTTTTTACATATTATAGGGGAAAAATAATTATGAGTTCTTCATTAAATGTTGTTTTAATATTAGGTAGCGCACCTGATGCTTTGAAGATTAAAGACCAAGATCTGTCTTCATTCTCAAGTTGCGTTGTTATTAATAATGCTTGGCAATTAACAAAAGACTGGGATTATTTAATTTATCCTGAAGATTTTCCAGATAAACATTTGCCTCCAGATACTGTTCTGGCTAAGAAAAAAATAATTACGGCTCGAGAATATGTTCCCGAACAAAATTTTTTTGGTGGATTTGTTTATGGTGGTGGCACGATGGCTTTTACAGCTGGTTATTGGGCCTTAGGTGCTTTAAAGCCAGATATTATAGCGTACTTAGGTTGTGACATGATTTATCCATTAGAAAAAGAAATACCAAGTCATTTTTATGGAAATGGTCAAGCTGATCCTTTGCGCTCAGATATTACGTTGCAGTCCTTGGAAGCAAAGTCTGCTCGTTTAATGGCATTAGCACAAATTCATAATTGTTCAGTAGTTAATTTGTCTAAGCTTCCTAAATCAAGATTGTTGTTCCCTCGCACTTCAATAACTAAACTCTTAAAAAAAATTGATCAAAAAAAAGTATTATATTCACAAGATTTAAAGTTAGATTCTAAATCTGTAAAAAGAGCTTTAGATCTCGAAGGTGAGTTGGCATATATGGTTCCATCAGGAAAATACTGGGAGTCTTCAATAGAATTTGACCGATCCAAGTTAAGTGAAATAGATTCTCTGTGGCTCAAGTCTGCTTCTAAGTTAAATTAGAAGATAGTTATATTAATTTTGATAACGTAGTATGACCGTAATCAAAGAGTAAAACATAACTATTATTCACAAAAGTTTATACTTATGTTAATCAAAACTCTTTAAAAGCAGTGTAAAACTGCGAGTTTAACAAATGGCGGGGTAGCTCAGTTGGTTAGAGCGCAGGACTCATAAGCCTGAGGTCGGTGGTTCGATCCCACTTCCCGCTACCAAATACTATAAATTATGTTTAACGTTTCTTGTATTCAACTCACATCAGATAATAATGTTTTTTCTAATTTAGAAAAAACAACAGATTTAATCATTGGCTCCATTAAGAAAAAAGCTGATTTAATTATCACTCCAGAAAATACTTCTTTATTTACATTCGATCATAGTGAGCTTTTAGAAAAAGCAGAAGAGATGAATAATAATTTTTTTTTAGAATCTATAAGTAGAATTTCAAAAAGTTATAAAAAATGGATTTTAATTGGATCGTTACCAATAAAATTATCTAAAAAATTATTAGCAAATAGATCTGTACTTTTTAATCCAAATGGAAAAATTGCAAACTATTATGATAAAATTCATATGTTTGATGTTAAGTTATCAAATAAAGAAAAATATGAAGAGTCTAAAAAATTTCTAGCTGGTAAAAAAAAAGTTTTAACAAAACTACCTTGGGGTTTATTAGGTTTTACTATTTGCTATGATGTTCGTTTCCCAAATCTATATAGAGAGCTTGCAAAAAAAGGAGCAATTTTTATGAGTGTTCCCTCAGCTTTTACAAAAACAACAGGAGAAAAACATTGGCATACTTTGTTAAAAGCAAGAGCTATTGAGAATTTCTCTTATATATTTGCTGCCGCACAAACAGGAAGGCATTACAACGATAGATTAACATATGGCCATTCTTTAATTATTTCTCCAGATGGCGAGATATTAAAAGAAAAGGAAAAGGGAGAAGGTTTTATTATTGCAAGAATAGACGAAAATCTTCCAAAGAAATTAAGAGATAAGATTCCAAGTCTTAAATCAAATTAATATTTTTTATAGCTTTTTACTTCAGAAATATTAGATTTTGTTAAGCTGTTAATCTTGTTTTTAACACGCGATCTCTCATCATTAGTAAAATATACTGCTCTTGCAAGTTTTATAAATTTATCTTCAAAATTTCTTTTTCTTTCGCAATCTCTAATATCGTCTTCGATTTTCCATAGTTTAAGATTAACAGATTTAAGTTTTTTGTATAATTTCGTAAGTGATTTAGATTTTTCAATATTTTCATTAACAGCTTCCTGTAGAGACCCAAGTTCTTTCAAGACAATATTTCTTTTACTTTTTTCTTTAATTTTATTTTTTTTTATCTCAAGAATTGTGATTTTATCAAATAACTCACCAGCAGATATCTCGGAATAAATTTTTTTTGTAATTTCCATAATTAATCAATAATGTTCTTTTATAATATATGTCAAATATTTTAATAATAAAACTTGGCTCCCTTGGTGATGTTGTTCAAATTTCTGGAGCCTTAAGAGACATAAGAGAGCACCATAAGAATGAAAAAATTACAATTTTAACCACTTCTAAATATATAAATTTATTTAAAAATTGTCCTTATGTAGACAACTGTCTTGAGGACGAGAGACTCCCTAGATATAATATATTTTATCTTTTAAGATTAAGAAAAATTATTAATTCTTTAAACTTTAATAAAGTTTATGATTTGCAAAACTCAAATAGAACAAATTTTTATAGAAAATTTCTTTTTAATGTAAAAAATTGGTCCTCTTCTAGAGATATTCCGGAAAACAAATACAATAACTCAGTATTACAAAGATTTGATGAACAATTAAGAAAATCAAATATTAAAACTCTTTATACTTTAAAACCAGATTTTAGTTGGGCAGCTGAGAAAGCAAATAACTACAATCTTAATACTGATAAAAAATATATTTTGTTTTTTCCTTTTTGTTCAAGGGATTTAATTCATAAACGATGGCCTTATTTTTCTGAGTTAATAAATTTAATAAAGCAAAATCATCCTGAATATTCTTTGGTAGTTGCTCCGGGTCCAGGTGAGATAGAAGAGGCTAAAAGTTTAGATGTTAAAATTGCTATAAATAATAATTTACCGTTAAATTTTTTTGAACTTGCCTCTTTAATAAAAAAATCTCATTTAGTTATTGCAAATGACACAGGACCAGCACATATGGCAGCTCATCTAGGCGCTAGAGGCTTTACATTATTTGGTCCACACACAACTCCTGAAAAAGTTTCAATTGAGAGAGAAAAATTTATTGCTCTACAGACTATGGATTTAAAATCTCTTTTTGCTGATAGAGTTTATGCTTTAATTAAGAGCTCTATTATAAACTAAGAATATTTGCGTATTTTTTAATAATTTCTTTCCAATAAAATTGCTTAGAAAATTCTTTTGCGTTTTTCCCAAGTTCTAAATATTTTTTATTTTGAATTATGTTTTTTAAAGCGTCGTAAATTTCAGAATGATCATAACCATTGCATAATAGACCAGTTTTATTATCTAGAACTGCATCAGGTGCCCCGCCATCTTTTCCAGCAATCGATGGTATCCCGTAGCTTGCGGCTTCAATATAACTAATCCCAAACCCCTCAACTGAAGTTCCCTCAATTCTTGCAGGCATTAAAAAAATATTTGAATTTTTAAGCAGTGCATTCTTTAAATCAAAGTTAATATTCTTAAGAAAAGTCACATTATTTTCTAAATTAAGAACTTTAGTAGTTTTTTTTAAATTTGCTTCCTCATCGCCATTTCCAACAATTACATATTTAAAATTTGGATAGATTGCTTGAATATTTTTTAGAGCCAATAAAGAAAAATCGATTCCTTTTCTTTTATCAAATCTTGAAATAGTGATGATTTTAATATCGGAATTTCCAAATATTTCTCTAGCCTGATGGTCTGCTTCTGCGCTGATGGTCTTCGGTTCATTAATACCAGGATTTATCACATGTATTTTCTTATTATCACAACCTTTATCGCTAGCTAATTTTTTTGTAAATTCTGAGTTTGCAATTATGTACTTAGCTTTCGCTAATGAATTAATAGATCTTTTATTTATAAAACTTCCAAGAGGATGATTAATTTCCTTTCCATGGATAAGACATAATATTGGAATTTTATCCGATATATTTTCAGTGATTATTTCAATACTTTTCCAATGATCAGCAATTATAGCTTCAACTGAATTATTTTTTATAACTTCTTTTAAAAGATTAAATTTTCTATATTTTTTTAATATTTTAAGACCACCCATTCTATTAGTTTCAAAGTTATTTTTTTTGTCATAACTTTCATCGCCAGCAAATGAATTAGCCAAAACTTTAATTGGGTGAAAATTGTTTATATGAATTGCAAGACCACCCATTAAACTTTGCATTCCACCAAGTTCAGGAGGGTAACTTCTTGTTGTTATAATAATCATTTAATTATTTTTTCCATTTAATATTACATCCCATGCTTGGATACTGTTGTTTTGGTCCATTTGAAGTCTTTGCAATTAATTCCATTGCACTCAAAAGATCACTCGTACCCTCTGTTGGTTTAAGATTTTTCATTTCTCTAATTCTACCGCGATATTGCAGCTCATTATTTTTATTATATCCAAAAAAATCAGGTGTACATACCGCCCCATAGTTTTGAGCAATTTCTTGAGTTTCATCATACAAATATGGAAATTTAAAATCATTTATTTTTGAAAATTTTTTCATATTTTCAAAACTATCCTCAGGATAATTATTTGCATCATTTGACATTATTGCGACCGAATTAATCCCAAAATTTGATATTTTGTTAGTCACATCTACTAACTCCTTAATTACAGCTTTTACATAAGGACAGTGATTACAAATAAACATAATTAAAGTTCCGTTTTGACCTTTAATATCTTTAAGTGAAATGAACGTATCTTCAGTAGATATTAATTTAAATTCTTTAATCTTTTCTCCAAAATTACACACCGGTGTTTCAGTGAGAGACATAATTTTATTTTACTATTTGGAATATTTGTTATGAATATAACATGATTTTTGAACTAGGTAATAAAAGATTAATAGGAGATGGAAAATATTGGGTTGCGCAATCGGCAAATGTAATTGGCGATGTCACTTTAAAAAATGATTCTAGCGTTTGGTTTAATGCTGTTATCAGAGGAGACATTGAAAATATTACTGTGGGTGAGGGCAGCAATATTCAGGACAATAGTGTTTTACATACTGACAAAGGATTCCCATTAAAAATTGGCAAGATGGTAACTGTTGGTCATTTGGTAATGTTACACGGCTGCACTATTATGGATAACAGTTTGATTGGTATTGGCTCAACAATTTTAAATAAAAGTGTTATTGGAAATAACTGCATCATTGGTGCCAACAGTTTAATTACTGAAGGAAAAATTATTCCAGACAATTCCTTAGTTATGGGCAGTCCTGGAAAAGTAATTAGACAAGTTACAGAAGAAGAGAAAAAAGCAATTACTGAAAACGCGCAGCGCTATATAGATAATTGGAAGAAATACGTAAAAGATCTTAAGAAAATTTAAGGTACTAACCAAGTACTTTTGTTTTCATCAAGCATAAATTTAGCTCGTCGATGACCTTGTGATGCTAAATATAGCCATTCAAAACTTTTAATTTTACTCTCAATAACACAAAAATTTTTATAACCTATTTCACTTTGTTCATAAGTTGGTATCTCATTGCCCATATCCTTTGATAAATCTGAGGCTGAGTCATTAATAAAATCACCAGGTGCTTGCGGCGAGAGATAGCATTTTCGACTCATCATTTGTGTTTTTGTCCAAGCCTCTTTAGTAATTTCATTATCTTTGTGAACAATTGCAACACCCTCAGCCCGAACCTGTATTTTTCTTTTTTTATTATAAAATACAAAATAAATTTTTTTATTTTCTTTTAAATTTTTAATTTTTGAGGATCTAAAGTCGGTGTGAAATCTTAAAATATTTTTATCTTTAAACGCACCCCTTAATACAACTATTCTTCCTTCAGCACTATCAGTGGCGCTTACTATTACAACTGGCAATCTAAAATCTTCGTTTCTATCTGCTACACCTCTTTGTAAAAGAGACCAAATTTCATCCAAAATAAGATCAATATTGTTGTAATAATTTGGAATATTATTCACTCTTATTTATTTTTTTTTAGTCTGGTAATTAAACTTGATGTATCAAATCGGTTACCACTGTTCTTTTGTACCTCAGAGTAATAACCATCTATGATTTTAGTTATTGGAAGGTCAGAACCATTATTCTTTGCTTCGTCCATAGCAATTCCTAAATCTTTTCTCATCCAATCAACTGCAAAACCAAAATCAAATTTACCTTGAATCATCGTTTTGTATCTATTTTCCATTTGCCAAGATTGAGCTGCACCTTTTGATATTACTTCAATAACATCCTCCATGTTTAATCCTGCATTTTGTCCAAATCGAATTCCTTCAGATAAACCCTGAACTAATCCAACAATACAAATTTGATTAACCATTTTAGCAAGCTGACCGCTTCCTGCGGGTCCCAATACTTTCATTTTTTTGCTATAGCATTTGATTATATCTTGAGCTTTTTCAAAATCTTTATCTTCTCCACCAATCATTACTGTTAACTGGCCGTTTTCAGCTCCAGCTTGGCCACCGGAAACAGGCGCATCCAATGCGTCAACGCCAATTTTCGATAATTCGGCATGAATTTTATGAGCCATTAAGGGTGAGATCGTTGACATGTCAATGAAAATTTGGCCTTCTTTCATCGTGCTTACAATCCCTTCGTCTCCAAACAAAACCGACTCCACTTCAGGTGAATCCGGCAACATCGTAATAATCGTGTCTGCTGATTCTGCCAACAATCTAGGAGAAGAACAAAGTTTGGCTCCTGATAATTGCACCTCCTTTGCCGCAGCACTTTTTTCAAGTACAGAAACAGAGAAGCCTGCTTTCAATAAATTCAATACCATAGGTTTTCCCATGATCCCTAAACCAATAAATCCAATATTTTCCATGTGTAAATTAAATCAAGGGGAATAATTTGGCCCCAATTAAAATGACTACTAAACCTGTTAAACCCATCACTACTAAGAGCGGGGAAATTGTTTTAAGCGCTTCCTTTTCTGATAGGTCGCTCAATTTACAAAATATCCAAAAGCCGGCATCATTCATCCAAGGAACTAATTTGGATCCGCAGCCAAT
>ENA-ORFA01001126-ORFA01001126.1-marine-metagenome-genome-assembly--contig:-NODE-1126-length-10784-cov-2.560474_pt1 | contig 10784 bp, 8 predicted proteins | sample MGYA00248621_ERZ508587 | MGnify/ENA primary metagenome ERZ508587 (study PRJEB26250, sample SAMN06266239) | marine metagenome | isolation source: Columbia River Estuary | place: USA:Columbia River Estuary... | reverse complement strand
AAATGCGCTACAAAGCCAAGAGTGTCAATTTTGGAATCATTTACGGGCAAGGTGCTTTTGGGCTTGCCGATAATTTGGGTATTTCAAGAACAGAAGCCAAAGAAATCATTGACAACTATAAAAAAGAGTTTCCAAATATTCAGGAGTACATGGATTTGCAGGTAGCACTTGCCAAAGAAAAGGGCTATGTAGAAACCCTAATGGGCCGTAAGCGCTGGTTAAAAGATATTAATAGTAGCAATTTTACCGTGCGCGGTTTTGCGGAGCGTAATGCCATCAACTCTCCTATTCAGGGCACGGCCGCTGATATGATTAAGTTAGCCATGATTAAAGTGCACCAACAAATGGGTGCCGGTAACTGGGGGTCTAAAATGATTTTACAGGTGCACGATGAACTTGTGTTTGACGCGGTCCCAGAAGAGGCAGATGCATTAGAAAAATTAATAATAGAGTGTATGACAACCGCTTTACCTTTGCCAAACGGCGTACCGGTAGAAGCAGAAGTAGGACGCGGTAATAACTGGTTAGAAGCACATTAAAAAACCAAGATGGAGCAGTTACTTTCTTTGCGCTGGGATATTGTACCAGAAGCGTTTATAAAAATTGGATCTCGCTATTTTTTGGCCGCATCGGTTGCGTTCTTGATTTTCTATATCCTATTCAAACAAAAGCTTTCGTATAAAAAAATTCAAAAGCGGTTTCCAAAAGTTCCAGACTATTTGCGTGAAGCAGGCTATTCATTAATTACCATGCTCATTTTTAGTGTATTAATTATGGTGCTCAATTCTTCTCCTATTGCAGAGCACACCACGCGCTATCAAAATATTAGTGATTACGGATGGGGTTATTATTTTTTAGCTTTCCCTATCATGTTTATACTACACGATTTTTATTTTTATTGGATACACCGGCTCATGCACCATAAAACACTTTTTAAATATATTCATTTGGTGCACCACCGTTCTACCAACCCCTCTCCTTGGGCGGCGTATGCATTTCATCCATTAGAATCTGTTATGGAACATGGCATTGTGGTTCTGTTTTATTTTATCATGCCCATTCATATTACACAGCTCGCTATTTTCTTTTTGTTTTCTATTGTATACAATGTGTATGGACACTTAGGCTACGAATTATACCCGGCTGGTTTTCATACAACAAAAATTGGTAAATGGATTAATACCTCTACCAACCACAATCAGCACCATCAATATTTTACGGGGAATTACGGCCTATACACACTAGTGTGGGACCGCCTATTTAATACCATTCGCGCAGATTACGACGAGCGCTTTGTAGACGCAACTACGCGCCAACAATAAATTATTTTTTCTTGTAAATAGGAACCGTACTACAAGGTTCGCCAAACATAATTGACTTGGTAACAGGTCTTAATTTGTTGGTGATACTAACATACGCCGCTGCCGGAATTTGAATATCACCACAACCTTTAACCACGACTCTTTTATCGGTGTAGTCTTCTGCGTTAATCGCTTCTATGTTTTGTAAAAGCAGTTTTTCTTTTAATTGTTCTTCGGTACCAAAAAACACAGTGCTCGCAAACGGCTCTAATGCAGATGCAATAAGCATATACGCCCACATGGGAATAATGGCGTCGGCAGAACAGGTGATGGCCACCGCGGCGTTTTGATACTGTGACCAATCGGTGGCGGTGAGTGCTGCTCTAAAATCTTTTTCTTTTAAAATGAGGCCCATAAACAAATGGTCCTTCACGTCAAAAACCAGGATAGATCCCGCCGGATAATATTTTTCTAGGTCTAATGAAATTAAACCACTCTCTTCTACTTTATTGATAATGGGTTCTGCCATAACAAAAAATTATCTGTTCATGCTCGCTAAAAACTCTTCGTTGTCTTTGGTACCGCGCATGCGTTTTAATAATTCGTTCATTGCCTCATCGGTATTCATATCGTTGATGAATAAACGTAAAATATTCATGCGGCCTAGTACTTCTTTATCGAGTAATAAATCGTCTCTACGTGTGCTTGATCCCACTAAATCAATAGCAGGGAAAATACGCTTGTTGGCTAGTTTGCGATCAAGCTGTAATTCCATATTACCAGTACCTTTAAATTCTTCAAAGATTACCTCGTCCATTTTAGAACCGGTTTCAATTAACGCAGTTGCTAAAATAGTTAATGAACCACCGTGCTCAATTTTACGCGCTGCACCAAAAAATTGTTTTGGTTTTAAAAGTGCATTCGCTTCCACACCTCCACTTAATACTTTACCACTACTTGGTGCAACGGTATTGTGCGCACGCGCTAAACGTGTAATAGAATCTAATAAGATAACAACGTCATGACCGCACTCTACAAGTCGTTTTGCTTTTTGTAGGGCAATGCTAGAAACCTTAACGTGTTTTTCGGCGGGCTCATCAAAAGTAGAAGCAATTACTTCTGCTCTTACGCTGCGCTCCATATCGGTCACTTCCTCAGGTCTTTCATCAATAAGTACCACCATCAAGTAAACCTCTGGATGGTTTGCTGCTATTGCGTTTGCCACTTCTTTGAGTAGCATGGTTTTACCTACTTTTGGTTGCGCAACAATCAGTCCACGCTGACCTTTACCTATTGGCGTAAAGAGGTCAATAATACGCGTACTATAATTTGTTGGTGATGTAAAGAGGTTTAATTTTTCGTTTGGAAATAACGGTGTTAAATAATCAAATGGCACACGGTCACGCACTTCGTCGGGTCTTTTGCCATTGATAAAATCAACTTTAATGAGTGCAAAATATTTTTCACCTTCTTTTGGCGGCCTAACTGCACCTTGTACGGTATCACCGGTTTTTAAACCAAATAATTTTATTTGTGAAGGAGAAACATACACATCATCTGGTGATGATAAATAATTATAATCGGAAGAACGTAAAAAGCCATAACCATCAGGCATCATTTCTAATACGCCCTCACCTTCAATCATGCCTTCAAACTCAATATTAAATACTGGTTCTTTTTTGTGCGGTCTTGGTGGGTGTTGACTTGGTGTTGTATTTTCTGGAGCCTGCGCTGCTTCTGCGTTTTCAGGTGCTTGAGCTGTGTCAGCATTTTCTGGAACTGCCGCTGTAACTGCTGCAGGCGCTTCTGCTTTTTCTGGACGCTCTGGACGTTCTGGTCTTGGATTTGCTTTTTTAATGGGTCTTCCTTTTTGTGCAGGCGCAGCCGCTGGTTCTTCACTCATCACTTCTGCTTCTTCGGTACCATTACTCGTTTTTACGGTAACGGGCTTACGACCTTTTAATGCTGGCTTTTTCTTGCCATCGTCTTTTGCAGACGCTTCGCTTACCGCTTGGCTGTCTAATATTTTATAGATGAGCGCTTGCTTATCTAATTTTTTAAAACCTGTAATTTTTAAACCTTGTGCGATGTCTTGTAACACTGGTAACAAAAGATCGTTTAATTGTAAAATGTCGTACATAAATAAGTTGAAAGTGAAATACTCTAGGAGTTGAGTTTTGGAATAACTAAAGAAAGGGTGAATTAAAAAATAATGGAAAGAAGATAACCCGAACTAGAGCAACTGAAGGCTCCCGTGGGTTTGTTTCCATTGCAATGTTAATACAAAAATCACAAACACCAATAAATAATCGGGGTAAAAACCAGGTTTGCGTGGTATGCTACTATTCGTAAATCCTTAATAATGAACCCGATAAAGAAGTTTTGTAAGCTTTAAGGGCTGTAGCTGCTGGTCCATTTAAAACAGTACCTGCGGTGCTAAAGTTTGAACCATGACCTGGGCAATAAAAACGGTTGTTGTTACCTTGGAATTCAAGCGTTACAGACTGGTGTGTACACAAAGAGCTCACCGCAATGAGCATACCAGATGTGGTTTTTGCAATAATCACGTTATTGGCGGTATCTACATAAAAGCCACCATTATTTTGGAGGACATTGTAGGGTGAATTTGAAATGTTGATGGTAAAGTCTACTGGCTTATTGGGGTTGGGATTGGGTGTGGTTCCACCACCGGTGTCACTAGATTTAGTACAAGAACCAAAACAGCCCATTACAAGTAGCGCTGCGCCACTCATGCCCACTTTTTCGATGAAATCTTTTCTTTCCATGGTGTGATCATTTCGTGTATGTAATCTAACAAACTTTAGGATAGAATGTTTGCTTGTTCTTTAAACAAATTATCTTTGCAGCCACTATGTTTAACAAAAGAACAAAAATTAAGGCCCTTTTAACAGGCAGCCTTACCGGACAAACCGTAACCGCCATGGGTTGGGTACGTAGCTTTCGTAACAATCAGTTTATAGCCCTCAATGATGGTAGTACCAATCATAATATTCAGGTGGTTGCCGAATTAGGCTTACTAGATGAAGCTACATTAAAGCGCATTACAACCGGCGCCTCTTTAAAAGTAGAAGGCACGCTCATTGAATCTTTAGGTAAGGGACAGTCTGTAGAAATAAAAGCCACCAGCGTAGAAATACTAGGTGATAGTGACGCGGAACAATATCCACTTCAACCTAAAAAACATAGCCTCGAATTTTTAAGAGAGATTGCACATTTACGTTTTAGAACAAATACGTTTAGTGCTGTTTTCAGAATTAGACACGCACTCGCATTTGCTGTACATCAGTTTTTTAATGAAAAAGGATTTGTGTATTTACACACGCCAATTATTACATCGAGCGATGCAGAAGGTGCCGGTGAAATGTTTAGGGTAACGACACTACCGGTAGATGGATCTGCACCAAAAACTGAAAGCGGCGAAATTGATTTTTCACAAGATTTTTTTGGTAAGAGTACCAACCTAACGGTGAGTGGTCAACTCGAAGGAGAGCTAGGCGCCATGGCCTTTTCAGAGATTTATACTTTTGGTCCAACCTTTAGAGCCGAAAATTCAAATACCACAAGACACCTTGCCGAATTTTGGATGATTGAACCAGAAATGGCTTTCTGTGATATTGAAGACAATCAAAATTTAGCAGAAGAATTTATTCAATACCTCATCAAATATGCAATGGAAAATTGCGCCGATGATTTGGCGTTTTTAGACCAACGTTTAGCCGAAGAAGAAAAGCAAAAACCAACAAACGAAAGACAAGAATTTGGTTTAATAGAAAAACTAAAATTTGTTACCGATAGTAAATTTGAGCGTATCACCTACACCGAAGCGATTGCTATTTTATTAGATTCACCGGCGTACAAGAAAAAGAAATTTAAATACGACGTAAGTTGGGGTATTGATATGCAAAGTGAACACGAGCGCTACCTGGTAGAAAAGCATTTTAAAAAACCAGTGATTGTGACTGGATATCCAGCTGCTATTAAAGCGTTTTATATGCGCTTAAATGATGGTTGTGAGCCAGGTAAGCAAACGGTTGCTGCGATGGATATTTTAGCACCTGGAATTGGAGAAATTGTAGGTGGTTCACAAAGAGAAGAACGCCTCGACAAATTAGTGGCGCGTATGGAAGAGATGCACATTCCTACCGAAGAAATGAGTTGGTATTTAGATACCCGCCGTTTTGGTACTGTACCACACGCTGGCTTTGGTTTAGGATTTGAAAGAATGGTGCAGTTTGTTACGGGCATGGGCAACATCAGAGACGTGATCGCTTTTGCACGAACTCCCAAGAATTGCGAATTTTAAAAAATATGGATTGAACTGTGGATTATATGTGAAATCCCCCTATTTTTGCTGCCCCGAATGGGAATGGTGCGGTAGCTCAGTCGGTAGAGCAAAGGACTGAAAATCCTTGTGTCGCCGGTTCGATCCCGGCCCACACCACAAAGCCTCAGTTTTAATTACTGGGGCTTTTTAGTGCCCCTACAGTAACGAACTCGTATGTTTTTTTAAGATTCTTTTTCCCTCGATTTTCACGCGGTCCGTTTTTTTAAAACCCCATACAATCTCGCTGGCTTTTTTTCTAGATAGTTCAATATCAACAATGGGTGATGGGTAGTCTTTATCTATGATGCATCCGTATAAAGTCTGTTCAATGCCACTCATTTTCCAAGGTTCATGAATAAGAGAGGCGGGAACGTTTTCGAGTTCTTTGACCCACTGTTTTATAAACAATCCTTCACTGTCGTGTTCTTGCGAGTTTTTAATGGGATTATAAATCCGAATGGTATTGATGCCGGTAACCCCCGATTGCATTTGTAATTGCGGATAATGAATACCGGGTTCATAGTCTAAAAATTGACGTGCTAAAAAATGAAGCTCCCGCCAATCCTGCCAAAGATTGTACACAAAAAAAGAAACAACCATGGCCCTCATTCTAAAATTGATATAGCCTGTATCCTTTAAACAACGCATACACGCATCTACAATGGGAACACCCGTTTTTCCTTCCTGCCATGCAGTAATATACCCTTCATTTTTAGTTTTTATAATTGCATCATAGGCCAAATTCACGTGTTCGAATTCCATTCGACATTCATCTTCAAATTTTTGAATAAAATGACAGTGCCAGTGTAAACGTGAAATAAAATTAGAAAGCGCGCGTTTGTTTTTGGCATTTGCGTAGGCGGCACATGTATATTGATACACGGAGCGCATACTTATATTACCATAAGCTAGATAAGGCGATATCCTACTACATCCTTTTCTACTCAAAAGCGGTTTAGATATATGGTAACTATAATTTTTGTGCCGGTCCTGAATAAAGCTTTCTAAATAACGCCAAGCCATTATAGTACCACCTTTTTGAAAATTTGGAAGCGGTGTTGTGATATTTTTTGACAAATCCGGACCTTTCAGTGCTTGATATAGTGCCGGGTTAAGTTCTAGCGTAATCCAATCATGTTCTGGTGTAACAATAATGGGCGAAGTCATGGTTTGTTCCCATCTTTGTTTCCAGTTTTTTCTTGACTTTAGTTTTCGGATTACGCCATGTATTTGAAATTCTTTCCAAATAATATTTTGATTTTTACAAAGTGTTTGGATGTCTAAATCCCGGTCGTAGGTTTTTTTATTGCCTACTTCTATATGTGAATAGATGTTTTGAATATCGTATACTTCTAGTAAACCAAATAGCACGGTTTTCACTTCATTATGAAAATAATAGAGCCTTGCATTTTTTTTATTGAGTTCCAATTGCATGTCAACAATCGATTCGTAAACAAATCGCCAATGCCTTTCGTCACTATCCTCTCCGGCCATTATGGAGGGCTCAAAACAATACAATAAAATAGCGGGTATATCTTCATGAAGTGCTGCTACGAGTGGCGCATGATCGGTTAACCGAAGGTCTCTTTTAAACCAGACAATATTAATTTTTTGCTTTTCCAAAAGAGTTGTTTGTGTACTTTATTTACCGAATCGTAATTGTTTTTCGCTGCACCGAATGTGCCGAAAAAATACCGAGTGCGCCTCCTACTATATTGGATGGAGGATTTGATGGCGCGGTGCCGCCACCGGGTCCAGCACCACTTTGCTGATCGAGACTATTATAGTATATATAACAAGTGTTTGAAATGCACTGCATTTCTACAAAAACATTGTCACGCGGTTTTATTTTTAAATTATCATCACCCCCACGTAATGGTCGTTGATTTACTTTTCCATTATTTAGGTTGTCATTAAATATGTGAAAAGTTGGATCGATGGTGTCGTTAATTTTTTGAATAAAGCGGTAGCTGTTGCCAAGCGTTACCGGGTCTAGATACACAGGAATCACACTATACCTGATTTCTCCATTAAATGGAAAAGTATTAATGCGAAGGCTATCTAAATTAACTTTTTTGGGCATGGTAGCAGATGCCGTATACTTTTTTTGATCTACCACAACTTCTAGGTTGTAAGTGCCTCCTTCAATGCCCTTTATTTTTTGCGTTCTATAAAGGCCGTTGCTTACAAATTGTAAACTGTCTTTAATGCCCGCTTGATCCGTGATGATAACGCGTGCATTGTTCACGCCAATAATGCGTGTTGGGTTGTTAATGGAAGTTGATAAAGAGAGTTGAACAAAATAAGGACCGGCCAGATCTGTAATACTGCCATCAATTACAAGCATAGGCTTGCTATTATCTAGTTCCAAAGTAATTTCTTTGTCACACCCAACAAATATGATGGCAAAAAGCGCTATAAAAAATCCTATTTTTTTCATGCTTAAAATTTAAATTGATAGGTTACACTTGGCACCCATTTAAAAAGAGCGGTCCTGATAATTTGCGTTCTAGTAGGATCATTAGGATCGTCTTTAAAACTAATACGGAAAGCATTTTCTCTACCATACACATTGTACAAACTAAAATTCCAAGAACCATGCATTCTTTTTGTTTTGTTTTTTTCGTAGGTAGCGCTAAAATCGAGACGGTGGTATGCCGGCATACGATTGGCATTTCTAGCAGCGTATTGATAAAGGGTTTGTCCTTGAATGGTATATTTTCCGGTTGGATAGGTTACTGCGTCGCCGGTGTTATATACAAACACACCAGATATCGACCATTTGCTATTTAGATCATAAATACCCACTACTGATATATCGTGCGTTCTATCTTGTCTAGCATTGTACCAGTTATTTTCATTGATACCTTCAATTTTTCTTTCTGTTTTAGAAAGTGTATACCCAATCCAGCCGGTTAAACGACCTTCTTTTTTCTTTAATAAGAACTCAAGTCCATACGCCCTACCAATACCATACAATAAAACGCTTTCAACATCTGAAACCGTATTAATTTCGGCGCCATCTTTATAATCAATTTGATTTTGTAAGTATTTATAATAAGCCTCGGTGGTGAATTCAAAATTGCTTTTAAAAACTTTTGTTACATAGCCCACGCTAATTTGATCCGCAATTTCTGGTTTGATATTATAAGAGTTTCCAATCCACTGATCGGATGGGCTAGACGCCACTGAATTACTTAATAAATGTAAGTGTTGCACGTTTCTAGCATAACCTGCTTTAATGCTAGTTTCATCACTAATACGGTAGTTGGTGGTAATGCGGGGCTCTGGATTAACATAGGTTTTTCCAAAACTTGATTTATTTAATTTAATGGATGAATTAATTACTCCGTTTTCATAAATATTATAAACATCGCCACCCATCAATGTATACATCGATAATCGCACACCGTAATCAATGGTTATTTGGTTTGAAGCTCTATAATTGTTAGTGAGGTAAAGCGCATTTTCAAGACCATTTCTGCCTTCTTTTGACACGCTATTAATTACAGTGCCGCTAAATGTACTTGGTGTGATGGTATGTAAGATGGTGTTAAATCCAAAGCGGAGCGTGTTGGTTCCATTCGCATAAAAAGTGTAATCCTGTTTGAGGTTTACATCTTTGATATTTGAATTGATATTAAAATTGGTTTCCCCATTTTTTAATTTCACATTGTAATTATAGTCGCTATAAATTAAAGAAGTGTTTAAAAATAATTTATTGCTAATAATTCTATTCCATCTAATGGTGCCGGTTTTATTACCCCAGTCAATACCAAACTCCTGTCCAAGTCCTAGCTCATCTCTTCCAAAATATCCCGATACGTAAATTTTATTTTTTGCATCGATTTGATAATTCGCTTTTGCATTTAAATCATAGAAATACAAAATATTGTCTTTAAATTTTTCGGTCGCTTTCAAAAACATATCCGCATAGGTTCTTCTTCCGGAAAGTATAAACGAAGACTTGTTCTTTTGAAGTGGACCCTCAACACTCACTTTACTACTAATTAGTCCAATGCCACCATTCACCACGTAGTCTTGATTATTGCCTTCTTTCATTTTTACGTCGAGTACCGATGAAAGCCTACCGCCGTATTGACTAGCGCTATTGCCTTTTATGATTGTAGCGTCTTTAATGGCATCACTATTAAACGTACTAAAAAATCCAAGTAAGTGCGTGGCATTATAAACAGGCGCTTCGTCTAGCAAAATTAAATTTTGATCTGCACCACCACCGCGCACAAAAAAACCACTATTTCCTTCGCCCGCCGATTTAACGCCTGGTAATAATTGAATTGTTTTTAAAAGATCTTTTTCTCCAAAAATAACAGGCACTTTACTGATAGCCGCCATATTAATGGTTTCGGTACCCATTTGGGCCTTAGTAAGATTATCATTTTTGCGTGACGATTCTACCACAACTTCTCGGAGTTGGTTTTTTGTTTCCAACTTAAAATCGATAGATACACTGCTATCTAATTTTATTTTTTGTACAAGGGTTTCATATCCCACTTGTGACACCACCGCTACGTAATTACCTTTTGGTAATGACAGAGAATAAAAACCATATTCGTTGGAAATAATGCCGGCGTTGGGTAGTTCCTGTATCCGGATTACAGCTTTAATTAAAGATTCGCCTGTTTTTTTATCACGAACCGTACCACTTAGCACCACATTTTGCTGCGCCATGAGGGGTAGGCAATATAAACCCAAAGAGAGAACTAATAAAAAGGTAGCTAGTATTTTACGCATAGATAATTGTTAAACAATAGAATCTCTAATTGGTTGAATACTATAACGTTTTGAGCAGCTATCTATTGTTCTTTCCATTCTATAGGAATAGCTATCTCGTTGGTTCTTGCAATCATTTGATAAGGCGCGTTATAACCTAAAAACGTGTAATCACCCGTAACTTTTAAATTACGCTGGGAGAGTATTTGTAATAGTTTTTCTTTATGCGTTTTTATTTTTTCGTCGTTTGCATAGCCTCCAAACGAAACCACAGCAACGTATTGCGGAGCTGACTCATGAATCCGAATGCTCTCGTCATTGGGTTTAGGTAAGTTACTTTCATTGTATTTTGTTGGCATTACAAAACTCATTTCAGCGCCTTTTTCCGACATGTTCATTCTTAC
>ENA-ORFA01001122-ORFA01001122.1-marine-metagenome-genome-assembly--contig:-NODE-1122-length-10796-cov-2.981808_pt1 | contig 10796 bp, 1 predicted proteins | sample MGYA00248621_ERZ508587 | MGnify/ENA primary metagenome ERZ508587 (study PRJEB26250, sample SAMN06266239) | marine metagenome | isolation source: Columbia River Estuary | place: USA:Columbia River Estuary... | reverse complement strand
GGTACAGTTGGTACTGGAGGAATTACTTGATCCACAGATATAGATAGAGTATCCTGATTACTACAATTAGGAGCACCTGACTGTGAAGCTGCTAAGGTATAGGTAGTGGATACAGCTGGATTAAAGGTCCAACCCGTAATTTCATTCCCTGTAACACCGGCTGCTGGTGTCCAACTGTATGTATTGTATACTGCTGCACCTGCGGATAGGCCGATTGCAGTTGATGATCCACCAACGCAAATCGTATCTCCTAGCGCTGCTAATGTAAGCGCAGGACCAGGGGTAACAGTTACGGTTACTGGGGTACTTGACGTTTCACATCCTGTTAAAGTATCTTCAACTGCAACATAAAGCGTTGTAGTGTTTCCAATAAATGCGCCGTATGTGTTTGCAGATGTACCTTGTAACGGGTTAGTATTTACCGCCGTCGCATACCAGTTATAGTTCGGACCAACAAATCCATTAACATCATTAGCTGATGCCGTAGGAATTTGAACACCGCAATGTGCACTGTTTATAACTGTAGGAGGTAAAATCGCAGGAAACACAGTAATATTATTAGTGGTATCGCTATTAACACAACCTGAGGTAGGGTCTACAGCCGTAACAATGTAATTTACTGTGATGTTAGATCCTGTACCGTTTGTAGCAATTGTGGTAGCAGAAGATCCTGTAGCAACTGGAACTGTATTCCATGTATATGTATACGCTGCAGGAGGCGGAGTTTGAATATTTACTTGGTAATCTTCAGTTTCTCCTGATCCCATGAATGTACAACCATAGGTTGCATTATTTAAGGTATTTCCTCTTGTTCTAATCCGCATTCCAGTTAATCCTGGCAATGCTGTTACAGGAATAGTGATATTAACGGTACTAGAAGTACCAGATGGAATATTAATACCTGCATTGAACCATTCAGAAACTTCGTAAATACCATTTCTATTGAAGTCAATCCAAACAGAAGCAGTAGTCAATGTGTAAATACCTGCAGGATTAATAGTAACGGTTAATGGATACGTTTGACCTGTGTTCACCGATGTGGTTAAGTTCGTATTTGTATAGTAAGGTGCGGCTACAGGGTTAGTTGCAGCGGTGTTATTCGCAATAGTATTGAATACCACGTTATTAATCATCGAACCAGAACCTCCAGAATTATTTGTAGTACAGTAACCAGCAGGCAGTGTTTGCGGACCGCCAATAAAGCTAGTCGCATTAAGATTCACTGTTCCGTTGTTACAAACGTTCGTTGGGTTAGCTGTAGCAGATGAAATTATAGGCAAAGCATTAACTAACAAGTTGACTGATGAGGTTGCAGTACAAATACCATTGGTACCTGTTATAGTATACACATAGCTACCTGGTGTAGTGGGTGTAATGGTTTGAGACGCTCCTGGTAATGGATTATTGATACCAGAACCCACATAATTATTAGCATCCCAAGAATAGGTATAAGCTGGATTAGCGATTGAAGAACCACCTAGCGTGAAATTCTGACCAATACAAATATTAGCATTAGCTCCTGGCGTCACAATGATAGGGTCTGGATTAATTACAGTCGCAGTAACTGCGGTAACAGGGCTGTAACAACCGTTTGTTCCTTGTTCGGTTACATAGTACGTTGTAGTCGTGTTAATTGGACTTTGAACCGTAGTGTAACCTGGGGTATTATTTGCGTATTGAATAATAAGGTTATCTATAGTAGCAAGCATGCTGGTTCCCCCAGTTCTACCTGAAATAACGTGAGACCAAGTAGCTTTATTAGCTGCAAGATAAGCTGGTGGAAGTTGAACATTATTAAATATTACCGTTGCACCAACAGCCATACTTAAACGTCCAACGTTATCAATACTAATCGTAACGTGGTTCGTATCATTAATCCATGAAGTGTTATTTGAATAACCAAGTACTCCTGGTGTAGTATTGTTGAAAGAACCGGCGGTATTGTTATATAATAGATAAATACCTTGAGCATTCGGTTGTGTAGCACCGAAGGCATCAAAACTGATTTTTAGTTTACTACCTGAACCCATCTCTTGCGATGGCGTCGTAGCTGAAGCATTCACATCGTTACCAAAGCTGTAAGATAACCCGTCAGCACCGGTTGAAGTAATTAAATCAAAATCAACGATGTATGCATTGGCATTAACACCAGGCGCAACTGTGATACCACCAATTTGGTTTGTGAAATTATTAAATAATTGTAGTTCACCCGGATTATTTAAAAGGTTCGCACTTCCCGATAGGGTAGCACCAACGGCTACGTTCGGACCAGTAAAGTTATCAGTAAAGAAAGTTGTATAAGCTCCTACTGGTGGAGATTGAATCGCATTTCCATTTACTGCAGCACTATACCAGAAGTATTGACCCGTACCAGCTGCGCCTGCAGTAGACACAACACTTGCTGTTGGTGTGCCTAAACCACATTGAGTGCTATTGGTAGCAATTGGCGCTGTAGGGGAAGCATTTACAGTAACCGGCGTTTGATATACCTGCGAGCAGTTTGTAATCGGATCTTGAATATATACTTGATACGGTGTAGTAGCATACGTCATTTGGTTGGTCGTTGGTGTATTTACTGTAACGCCATTTAATTGGCCTCCAGAAGGTGTGCCCACACCATTTATGGTCCAATTGACCGTATAATTAACCGGTGGATTAAATCTCCATGCTTGCGGGTTAGCAGCTGGAATAGTTGCTGTTTGTGCTTGCCAGAAATTAGCCGTATTCGGTGTTACGTTACAGTTAGGAGCAGCTGCTCCAATCGTACCTGTTGGGTTGTTAACTCCAATAGTTTTACCTGTAGGTGATAACACAGTGGTAGCGATAACTTCTACCTGGCCTGTAGTTTCTTTTAAAACGATTTGGAAGTTCACATTATTAGCAGGATTTCCATATTGAAAAACTTGATAATCAATTACAAATTTTCTATTAGGGGCTATTCCAGCAGTCCAATAACGAACTGTTGCTCCTGCATACCCGCAATGTAAATCATGTGCACATCCAAAGATTGCGTTGGTAGGATCAATTGCGTTAGGAAGAGCACCGATTGTGAAATCTTGTAAAGCAGTACCATTATAAGTACCGAATTGTAGTACACCGTTGGTTCCTGCATTTATTGTAGTGTAGTTATTACCAAAATAGTTAAAGGTAAATCCGATTGGAATATTTCCCCATCCACCATCATCTAAACTACCGGAATTTAATGGAACATTAGCTACACCATTCGTTACAAGGTTAACCGCATTAGGTGCAGCCACTTGAGGCGTAGGTGTAATACATACTGCGGTAAAGTTTCCTGGAGTTATTCCTGAGGCTAGTGCAACCATACCGCTGTCGCAAAGAACACTTGGTGTTGCTGTTGGCACAATATTAGGGAAACCATAAACCCCAATCGAAATTGGTTGTGCATTGTAAGCACAGCCGTTTGAATTTACAACGAGGAAAAAGTCAGATGTTTCTGTAATGGCTGCCGTAGTAGCAGCGGTAGTTCCTGGTGCAATTACAGCAGAAACTTGATTTGATGTCCAGTTATATGTAAAGGACGGATCATTTGGTGTAGCAGTAAGTGTTATATTCCCACCATTACCACACAAATTAGGTGCAGAAGAACTGAAGGTGATAGGCGTTACTGTAACGGTTACTTGTGTTCTAGGACCTTCACAGGTTCCGTTGCCTTCAGATACATAGTATGATCCTGTTGCACAGGAAGCAGGAGTGGTAAAAGATGACCCAGTAGCAATTGCTACACCACCAAACGCGGTGTTATACCAGTTAAATGTACCACCAGTTCCACTTGCAGTGAATGTAGCGGTACTACCTAGTGATACCGTAACATTAGCAGGAGAAACACTCGGTGCAGCAGGGGAGGCATTCAAGGTAATAACTTGTACGCTTGAAAAAGAGGTATTGTTTTTAATAATCGTAACCACACCGGAAGTTCCATTACCAGCAACTGCATCAATTTGAGTTGATGAAACGATGGTAAAAGAAGCAACTGGTGTGCCTCCAATTTGAACCGCTGTAATTCCATTTAAGTTAGTACCAGTAATTGTAAATTGTCCGGAATTCGCACAAATGGTTAACGGTGAAACATTGGTAATGGTTGGAGCACTAGTTGCCCAAGCGAAATAATCATCACCGTCTAATAGGATTGGACCTGGAGCTACGGTTGGGGTGGTTAATAAACCAGTAGCAGGAAGAGCACCTGCCACTCCGTATGCTGCACTAACTAAGTTCCATTGACCGTTATTAGTAGCAGCTTGTGCCACAAACGTTTGATCTTGTGTTGACGTTAAACCGTCTTGGCTGTTGTAACGTAATGTTACTGTAGGATTCGTTCCTGAGATACCTGCGATGGATTGAGTTGAAAACCCTTGAAGTCTAAATGATCGGTTACCAAAGGCAATAGCACTACCTCCACCTGTACTATTGGTAGGGGCGGCATTATCTGTTACAACAATTCTTGTCATATCGGATCCACCAGCAACACCGGTTAAACCATTTCCAGTAAATGTGGTAAAAGTAGCGCTGAAAGGGAAGTTGTAGGTGCTTCCAATAGCACCTCCTCCACGGCCATAAATAGCCATAGATCCATTTTGGATATAGGCATTGGACGCTCCAAAAGTACTTGTTTGACCTGCATATCCATTCCACGTGCAGGTAACAGTATTACCGTTTAAGTTTAAAATGTTACCAGGTGCAGTCAAGCTTGCCGTCAAAGATAGCGGCGATGTTCCATAAAGTATTAAATTGTTGGCTAAATTCAAACCGACACCGTTACCTGCTAATGAAAGGTTATTAAGCTTTCTGTTTGCAGGAATAACCACCGCGTCGTTTTGAACAACGGCAGATACTGCAGGAGTAAAGAAATTTAACGTAAGATTGTATAATGCAACCCGGCTTGTAAGTCCAGTTGCAGCAGTTGTAAATACACCACCCGCAGCAGTACCTGAAGTTGTTCCAACACCAACAGTAGGTGCAGCTACATATCCATATCCTGGATTAGTCATCGTAAAGCTTAAAATTTGACCGTTTGAGCCAATGTTTGCAGTTGCCGTTGGCCAGCAGTTTGCAGGCCATGCAATCGTTGCTGTTCCAGCTGACAATGAGATTGTTGGAGGAACTGAATACGTGGCAGTAGTACCACTGTTTAAATATACAGAAACAACCTTACCTTGGTTAACTGTAACCGTAAAGTTAGCAGAAGCTAAAGCCGTTCCAGAAATCAATGTCCCTCCAGTTACCACTACGGTTGGCGCTACAGTATATCCTGAACCTAGGTTGGTTACCAGATTTAACGCAGTAGGACCAGCAAAACCTACCGTAGGAGCTACGGTATAGTTTAACCCTCCGTTGGTAGCATAAACATTTCCAACACCAGAGGATGCCTGTGGATCGGCACTGCTCACGCTTGCCCCTTGGTCTGAATTAATGGTTAACCCACCAGTAAACGTAGAAACTCCAGATTTTTGAACAAGGCTGTTTACAGGTCCTTGTAGGTTATATAGTACAACTGGAGTTGCTGCTGCCCCAGATCCGGTAGCACCTACCGCCCCAGCGCTAAATACTAAAGCAGGCGCAGTTGAACTATTCCAACCACTTCCTGGGTTTGTAATCGTTAAACTTCTAACGGTAGAAGTTACCGCGTCAAAGTTGACACTTACTTTCGCGGCAGGACCTAAATATCTAAAATTACCAACCGTTCCTGATACGTGGGTTGGCATTGTTGTGGTTGCGGTTGTAGCAGTAGCTTGATACCAATTATCTCCGTAAAAATACGGTGTAGCTATGCTTAAGGCACTATTGTAAGGGACATTGGTCCCTAATGTTCCAAGGGTACCTATATATAATAGTGAAGGTCCACTAGTTGAAAATACGGCATTCAACGTGTTTGAAGTTGGAGGAGTCGCGTTAAACGTACCCCCAGCAGTACACAAATACACATTGTTACCAAAAAAATAACGAGTACCTACAGATGCTAATGCAGCGTTTGCGTAAGGAACAACTGCTACACCACAAACCACAGGTGCGGTGCTATATGCAACAGTACCCATGTTTGTCACATGTACACTGGCTACTTGGGTATTAATCGCTTGACCGTAACATTGTGCCGTGTTATCTACGGCCAACTTGCCATTGGTATTTAATGAGCCCGCCGTGTGTGCGAGGTTGGTTGTAATTAAATCTTGAGTAGTATTAATTGTTGAGTTTCCTGTGGTAGAAAATGACAAGGCACGAATGATACCCTTTACACCATTCCCTTCAAATATACCTGTACCGCCTAAAGTTTGAGCTAAACTTGAGTTTTGCTGACTTCCATTAAATGTTAGAAATCCAGCCGTAGATGTTCCGGCGGCAAAATTACAATACCCGTTATTTGTAAAATCACCTCCTACGTTTATCGTAACTCCAGTTGTTCCTCCGGCACTCGTGGTGTAAGGTAAAAATTTACCACCGGCATTTACTATAATGTTGTTTACAACCGTCATTGCATTTGCAGTCGCGTTCCATTGTAAGATTCCAGTTACATCTAAAGATACAATGTTAGTAACCTGATCAACGGTTACAATACTTCCTGAAGGAATAATTACGGTACTAGCCGCATTTGGGACCACACCTGAAACCCAGGTTGCAGGGCTAGACCAAAGGCCACCATTGATGGTAGCTGTCGCCGTATTTGGTAAAATTTGCGTTAAGGAGAAAGTTCCCGGACATGGGCTATTTGGTGTAGGCCATGTGTCGAACATTATAAAGTAAGTAACCCCAGCAGTTAATGTTACCGAAACGTTTTTCGATGCTAAGCTGCTAGAAATACCACCTACGCAGGTAGAACCACCTGTGGTTGGACAGCCTTGAAAAACAAATATACTAGACCATGATTGACCACTGTAGCTTACATCATACAAACCAGATGCTGCAGGCGTAAAACTGTACAATGCCTCTTGACCACCATAGTAGTTAGTACTATTACAACCACCCGTTAGGATGGATGCTGCGATAGACACCGAATTAATATCATCAGTTCCACCGCAAACTAATGATTGCGCAACAATCGGTAAGGATGCAGGTGAAATGACCGTGGCATTCGGGCAGGTAGTCGCCCATGTATTCGCCGACATCAAAAGGATACAAGCCACAATACTTAAACGGGCTAATACAGGTAGTATCTTTTTCATAATTAGAACTTTAGATAAAAAAATAAAAATTTGGTCCCCAAAGATAATAAAAAAATAATTCTATCAAAGTGTAGAATTAACATTAAGCATAACAGGATGAATATCAATCCATATGAATGCAAAGTACATCAATAAAAAAGGGGCATTGAGCCCCTTTAATTTTTTTTATTTTTTTCAATTTACTGTTTTTGTAACTTGAAAATTAACGTTTGATGCTCCGATATTACGTGGAATAAATAGCTGCCCGTGGCATACCCGCCGAGGTCAATAGTTATTTCATTTTCATGATATGCTTTACCTTGTAATAACTCTCCGTTTACATTATACAAAGCGCCGTATTCAATATGCGCATCTTTGGCGCTTACCGTAAATATACCGTCGCTTGGATTGGGATAAATTGAAATAATCGCTTCGCTTTTTTCATTAACACCCTGAACTTCTATTGGTTCACACGTTGATGTATCTGATCCACAACTGTTAGTCACAATGGCCGCATAACTTCCACTCACGGTAGGAGTGTACGATGCACTGTTTTCTCCTGTGATTAGGGAATTGGTTGAACAATCCATCCAAGTATATGTACTGGCATTTTGAGCGGTCACTGTAAACGTACCCTGATTTAATACTACTTGAACATTACTTGGAGCACTGTTAATTGTTAAGCTTAAAGTCACCGTAGAGTCACATCCCTGTTGAGAAGATTCAAGATGCGTGTATGTTCCACTTTGAAAATAGGTTTGACCATACCAAGTATATGAATCACAGGCTGTTTCTTGTATGGTAGGACCATTTACGTTATTAAAGATGGTTAAGTTTAAGTACAGCACAGAATCACATCCGGCTCCAGAAGGCACGGTATGGGTAAAGGTTCCAGATTGCGTATACGTTTGACCATACCATGTGTAACTTTCGCACGCATTGACTGCACTTGTGGCATTCGGTGCGGCATTAATAGTTAACGCGCCGTTTGTATTTGAGCTGCCATTCCATGCCCCTCCATTAAATCCTCCATAAAAATACGGACAGCCCTGACCTAATGAATATCGGAAGGTGTAATAATATGTTCCAGCCGAAAGAAGGTTACCAATCCCAGCCGTAAACTCATCGTTATTTCCTGCCTGCGTATTAAAGGTCGCATTACTCCAGGCATTCGCTGGCCACGTACTTGGGTCAGTGTTTGTTGAATTTACGCCCACTTGCGCAATAATTCCTGCGGCTTGACCCGGACCGTTCGTGATTCCCGCTACATAAATTTGACCATATACATTATGGGGTTGACCTAAACATATGGTACCTGTTGCAGGCCATTGAAGATTTGCCCAATCAATTGAGGTAGAAGTTAACGTAACGTTATCAGTAGATGTACATCCATTTCCATCGGTAACTGTTACTGTGTAAGTTCCCGTGCCATTCAATAGGAACGGAACGCCTTGTTGTACTCCGTTATTCCAACTGTATGTATAGGGAGCACTCCCGCCATTGGCTGTTCCTGTTAACGTAGCATTTCCGCCTGCACATAGCGTTTGATCTTGCCCTGCATTCGCTGTTGGACTTGCGTTTATGGTAATCGCTTGTGTTGCAATACATCCATTCGCATTGGTGTAGGTGATGGTGGTATTGCCCCCGTTTACACCGGTTACTAGTCCAGTATTCGATACCGTTCCATTCGCTGGTGTTCCTGAAACCCATGCATTATTAGCCGCTGCCGTTCCGCTGCCCGTAAGTTGAAGGGTAGCTCCAACACATAGTGGATTGTTTCCGGTGATGGTAGGGTTTGGATTTACAGTATATGAAAAGGTTTGGGGTGTTCCAGTACACCCTGCTTGACTTGGGGTTACTGTAATCGTTCCCGTAATTGGGTTAGCCGATGCGTTACTTACAGTAAATACCGCGATGTTACCGGTGCCACTTCCCGCAAGTCCAATGCTTGGATTTGAATTAACCCATGCATAGGTGGCACCAGCGGTGCCTGAGAATGTCACTGCGGACGCACTTGCGCCAGCACACAAGGTTTGATTGTTAATTGAATTTACCGTCGGAGCTGCATTTACTGTAACGGTAACCTGGTCTGTGTTTGTACATCCATTAGCATCTGTTCCTGTTACCGTATACGTGGTTGTTGCGTTTGCTACAAAGGCAACACCATTGCTGATTCCATTATTCCAGGTGTATGATGAACCACCTGTACCGTTCAAAGTAACCGATGTTCCCGCGCAAACCGTTTGGTCTTGTCCGCCATTGATGCTTGGCGCTGGGTTTACGGTAACTGTTCCCGAACCACTGGCTGTACCATTATTAGAATAGGTAACAGAATAACTCGTCGTTGCATTTGGAGTTACGGTAATGGTTGGGGTAGTTGCCCCGTTGCTCCATAAATAGCTTCCGCCTGCAATAGATGGCGTAGCAGTTAAGGTAACGGATTGCCCCGCACAAATGCTTGTACTGTTAACACTAACGGTAGGAGGAGGAGGTGTTGTTAGACAAGTAGTAAATGTACCTGGCATATCATAGGATGCATTGGTAAACAAACGCATGCGATAGTTCGTGTTTGGTGTAAGTCCGGTAATTACGGTTGGATTCGGTGCATTGGTATTGAAGTCGCAGTTTCCGGGTGTGCCACCAAGACTTAGTCCGGAGGCCAATGTTCCACACGCACTGTAAAATTCTACCCCAATCAATGCTGCGGTTCCAAGATTCACGGTAAGGTTCAAACTGTTGAACGCACCTGAATTGAAGGTGTACCATACGTCATTATATACACCAGGTAAATCACATGAGGGGTCTGGATACGGATCTTCTGATGCACCGATGGTTGTACCATTGGTTAAATTGCAATTTGCAGAAGGGGTTAATGCCGTGGCATTGGCACATACATTATTTGCAGGAATAGTTACTGCACCTGCTGTGTACCGATATCGAATACTCGATGGGGTAGAGTTAGTCCAGCACCCGCTTCCAAGGTAATATTCTGTTAAGTGAATTTGGACTGTGCCTGTGTAAGTGGCAAGCCAACTAACTTGAGATTGATTCCCACAGAAATCATCGTTATACGCTAAGAGTTGTTGTTGATCACTTAACAAGGTCAATTCTGAATCGTAGGCAACATTTGATCCACTCGCAGCGCACGTTGAAAATTCATAGGTGTTACCCGCGGTAACATTCACTACAGCGTAATCACCGGCATACATTAAGGTATTTATGGTAGACCACACGGTTGTTGGCGTTACCGTGCCAGCAGGATACTGACTGGTACAAAGACATTGTGCAAATCCATGGGAAAGAATAGATAACGCAAAAAATGCGGGTAGTAGTAGTTTTTTCATAAAATGACAGTTAGTTTAGGTATCTCAAAGATAGAATTATTTGAATCATTTCAAAATTTAGTGCGGTAAGATTTTCAGAGTTTTTACTTTTGTCCTATGAATCAACAGAAAACAGCCATAGTTTGTGGCAGCACACAGGGCATAGGAAAAGCCATCGCGTATCAATTAGCTTCGGAAGGAGTGCGTGTAGTGTTAGTTGGAAGGAATCAAGAACGACTGCAAGCAACACATTCCGACCTCGAGGCAGCATTTGGTCCCCAACCCCAATTCATTCAAGCTGATTTTAGTCAACCTTCAG
>ENA-ORFA01001121-ORFA01001121.1-marine-metagenome-genome-assembly--contig:-NODE-1121-length-10801-cov-2.201511_pt1 | contig 10801 bp, 9 predicted proteins | sample MGYA00248621_ERZ508587 | MGnify/ENA primary metagenome ERZ508587 (study PRJEB26250, sample SAMN06266239) | marine metagenome | isolation source: Columbia River Estuary | place: USA:Columbia River Estuary... | reverse complement strand
CCGAACAACACCAAGGTCAGGTCACCTTCGAATTCAGGCTTGGTCTGGTTGATGACCAGGCTGTTCGCGTCGCCGGACCATCCGTGTTCAGATGAAAGTACCCTTTGGATGGCTTCCCGAACGGTTGCTTGAATCGTGGCTGCTTGCATGGGCGCGAATTTACGAACCGATTTGGCATTTGTAGGCTCAATCAATTACTTTGCTGCTGTGCGTAAACGATTGCATCATATCCGGGATTTGATCTTGCCGATTATTGACTTCTTTTATCCGCCCTTTCGGCGGGTATTCAGTCGTCAAACCTTTCGCTATGCCGCCAGCGGAGGTGGAAATGTGTTGATCGGATTTCTGGTCTATTCGCTGAGTTTTGAGCATCTATTCAATGGGCAGGTTTACGACCTCGGCTTTTATGCGGTAAAGGCCCATTCGGCTGCCCTTTTCTTGTCTTTTTGCATTACGTTTCCCATTGGATTTTTCATGTCTAAATACGTAGTTTTTTCAGATTCAGACCTGCGCGGACGTGTTCAATTGTTTCGTTATTTACTGATCTGTCTAACCAATCTTTTCTTGAATTGGGTGTTGCTGAAGATGTGGGTCGAGATCATCCACATACATCCGGTACCCGCCCAATTGCTTACCATTTCAGTGGTCGTAGCGGTCAGCTACGTGGCCCAACGCTATTTTTCCTTCAGAACCGTTCCCAGCATCAAAGACTAAAGCGGGATAGGTCGGCCGTACAACTCATTTTTCCTTGCAAATCAACTAAGACCCGTATCCCATGTCGGTTCACTTCAGATCCGACCCAACGAAACTGTTCCAACTCTCCCCGGCAACGAATCATATCATTACCAGCTTGTTGCAAATATTGATTCAGAGATTTTCGTTTCGAGTCGAGCAGGGTTTGTAGGTTGAATTGACATTTTTCTTCGATCCAATTTCGAATGGGTCGCTCGAACAGTTCGGCCGTAGCTCCCAAGATTCGATGACGGGTTTGAAGATCGTATTCCAGGTTCTTAAGTGATAGGATGCCGGTTGTAGTGTCCCAACTGGGAAGGGCAACGAGCTGCAGCGTTCCCGCATATTTTCCGGAGAGGTGGAGTTGACATTGAATTTGTTGGGTGCTGGTTCCTTCCAGCGTCAACGAGTCGATTCGCAGTTTCTTGCGGAAGGGGCCTTGCTTGGCGGATAATTCAACAGGCAAAAAATCTGTATTCACCAATCTGCTCAGGGAGTCAAATTGCAAGTTGGCTTCCAGGCGAACGCGAAAACCTTCCTGTTGGGTTGGCGTATCCCAATCCGCAGGCAGTCCTATTGTTAGAGGGGTAGGCTTGGTATTCAATACAACGGGGCGCGCCTTCAATCCGATCGTTAGATCCAAGCTGTCTCCTTGTGCAACCATTCGGTTCAGGCGGATTCCGGCAGGACGGATCATCAACCAACCATATGAACCAATCTCAATGGGTTGATTCAATTTATCCCAAACCGGTGTTAGGTAGGAGCGGAGATCAATGCGCCCATAACTAGATTCCATGGTTTGCTGCGCGGCGGTAAGTTCCTCCCATAGTCCCGACATGACCTGGTCGGTAATGTCTTGTCCCCAGAAACAGACCGCGCAAGCATCGGTGGGCAGTGGTTTTTGTGGTTGTATCTGGAGCCGGATTTGGTAGCGAGGTAAAAGGGAGAGTGTATTCAAAAATCGAACATCCACTCGGCGGGCCCCTTGATCAAACCCACATCGGCAGGTGGGCGTCCAGGGGCTTAAGACCGTACCCCGAAAACAAGCCCGACTAGAACCTTCGATCTGGTAATAACCGGTGAAACCCAAGTCTAGGGTTTGACCCGATGCTTTGAGCTTCAGCGGACCACGCCAAAACCGATAACGATACCGTAGATCGCATTGGGGTTGAACCCAACCATTGGGGTAGCCGTCGGAAGTAAAAACCGTATCGACTGAACGTTCAGCCCAATTATAAAGGGGTTTCAGACCGATTCGCAAGGGGATATCAACCGAGGAGAAATAAGTGGAATCGAATTGCCCGATTGCCCCATTGACAAGTAGGATCAGGATCCAAGCAGTTAGGCAGGTTCGTTTGAGCATGGCTACAAAGCTAACTTTCACCTTGTTTTTGAATCGCTTTCAATTGACATTTTGCCGTTAAAATAGGAGTATCGGTGCATGTTGTCGGTTTATTTCGCCTGAATTGACCAGAAACTGCCATTTTTTCACCCTAACACCATTCGGCACAGGGATTGCCATAATGGTTTTGTAAAACAGAAAAACATGGGAAAAATTATTGGCATCGACCTGGGCACCACAAATAGTTGTGTGTCGGTCATGGAAGGAAATGAACCGGTGGTGATCGCGAACGACGAAGGTCGTCGTACAACCCCCTCGGTGGTTGCCTTTTTAAAGAATGGCGAACGCAAAGTGGGCGATCCGGCCAAACGTCAGGCCATCACCAATCCGCAAAATACCATCGCTTCGGTTAAGCGATTCATGGGACGACAGTTCAATGAAGTGACCGAAGAGATCAGTCACTGGAGCTACAAAGTTGCTCAGGGTGACAACAACACCGTACGCATCGACATCGATGGGCGTCTTTATACGCCCCAAGAAATATCAGCCATGGTGTTGCAGAAAATGAAAAAGACCGCGGAAGATTACCTGGGTTATGAAGTGAGCGAGGCGGTGATCACCGTGCCGGCTTATTTCAATGATGCACAACGTCAAGCGACCAAGGAAGCGGGTGAGATCGCCGGACTGACCGTTCGTCGTATTGTTAACGAACCAACCGCGGCGGCACTTGCCTACGGCATGGACAAAGCCAAGGAAGAGCAAAAGATCGCAGTATTTGACCTCGGTGGAGGAACTTTTGATATTTCAGTTCTTGAATTGGGCGATGGAGTATTCGAAGTCAAATCAACCAATGGGGATACGCATCTTGGGGGAGATGATTTTGACAAGGTGGTTATGGACTGGCTGGCCGAGGAATTCAAAAAGGACGAATCGATCGACCTACGCAAAGATCCCATGGCGCTTCAGCGTCTGAAAGAAGCTGCTGAAAAGGCCAAGATCGAATTGTCCTCGTCTTCTGAAACGGAGATCAATCTTCCATACATCACCGCCGTGGATGGAGTACCCAAGCACTTGGTGAAAAAACTCAGCCGCGCCAAATTTGAACAACTGGCCGACAATCTGTTTGCCCGCTGTTTGAAACCCTGTGAAGCCGCCCTGAAAGATGCAGGTCTCGCTGCTTCCCAAATTGATGAAGTGATCCTGGTGGGTGGGTCAACCCGCATTCCAAAAGTGCAGGAGATCGTGGAGAAATTCTTTGGAAAAAAACCGAACCGAGGTGTAAACCCGGATGAAGTGGTTGCCATCGGTGCGGCCATTCAGGGTGCGGTGCTTACTGGTGAGGTAAAGGATGTATTGCTCTTAGATGTTACGCCACTTTCTTTGGGCATCGAGACCATGGGCGGTGTGATGACCCCGCTGATCCCTTCGAACACAACCATTCCGACCAAGAAATCGGAAGTGTTCTCTACGGCCAGCGACAATCAGCCGGGTGTACAGATTCATGTACTCCAGGGAGAACGCTCGATGTCGAAAGACAATAAAAGCCTGGGCATTTTCAACCTCGATGGCATTCCGCCCGCTCCCCGTGGTGTTCCACAGATCGAAGTGATCTTTGATATCGACGCCAATGGCATCTTGCATGTAACAGCGAAAGACAAAGGAACCGGTAAAGAGCAAAAGATCCACATTGAAGCTGGTTCCGGACTCAGCAAAGAAGAAGTGGAGCGCATGAAGGCAGAGGCCAAGGCCAATGAATCGGTTGATAAGGCAGAGCGCGAGAAAGTGGAGAAGCTCAATCAGGCCGATAGCTTGGTATTCCAGACAGAAAAGCAATTGAAGGAATACGGCGACAAGATCCCGGCTGAGAAAAAGTCGGCCATCGAAACCGCCGCCGCTCAGCTTAAATCGGCGCACGAGTCCAAAGACCTTGACGCGATTGACGGTGCCATGGCTACCTTAAACGCAGCCTGGACGGCAGCCAGCGAAGACATGTATAAAGCCACTCAAGGGGCGCCCGGATCAGACGGTCAGCCGCAAGGAGATGCAACGGGGGCACAGGCTTCCGACGACGTCACGGACGTGCCTTACGAAGAGGTCAAGTAAACGCCTTTTTCAATATTGTAGTCCCTGCGGCTTGCGCGCAGGGACTTTTTTATGCCCTCAATCGTAGTAAAAAGATATTTTTGCTCCCTTCCGAACACACAAACTATATAAACGATGACGAATTCCTACCTGGATCTGGTCAAGCAAACCTTCAATTTTCCTCAAGAGGGGATTGTAGTGGAAGACGGGAACCTCACCTTCAACGGTCTGGACCTGAAGGCGCTGATCGCCAAGCATGGTACGCCAATGAAACTCACGTACCTGCCCAAGATTGGAATGCAGATCAAAAAGGCAAAGAACATGTTCGCCGCGGCATTTAAAAAGCATAAATACGACGCGAAATATTTCTATTGTTACTGCACCAAGAGCTCGCATTTTAGTTTTGTTGTGGAAGAGGCGTTGAAGAACGAAGTGCATTTGGAGACCTCGTATGCCTACGACATCGAGATCATCAAAAAGCTGTATACCAAGAAAAAGATCAACAAAGACATTCACATCATCTGCAACGGGTTTAAACAAAAAGGGTACACACGTCGCATCGCCAATTTGCTCAACACCGGTTTTCACAATGTGATCCCGGTGCTGGATAATAAAGAAGAGTTGAGGGACTATGCCCAATCGGTCAAGGTGCCCTTTAAGTTGGGCATCCGCGTAGCCGCTGAAGAAGAACCCAATTTTCCTTTTTATACGTCGCGTCTGGGCATTCGGGCAAAGGACATCCTCGAGTTTTACGTTGATCGCATCGAAGGATATGAATCCAAGTTTCAATTAAAGATGTTGCACATCTTCCTGAACAAAGGGATCAAGGATGATATCTATTACTGGAGTGAACTGAATAAAGTGGTGAATCTCTATTGCCAACTCAAAAAAATCTGTCCCGAGCTGGACTCCATCAACATCGGTGGCGGCTTCCCGATCAAACACAACCTCGGCTTTGAATACGATTACCAGTTCATGATCAACGAGATTGTGGGTAACATCAAAGTCGCTTGCAAAAAGGCCAAAGTACCCCTGCCCAATATTTACACCGAATTCGGCAGTTATACAGTGGGGGAGAGCATGGCGCACATTTACAGTGTGATCGCAGAGAAAGTGCAAAATGACCGCGAAACCTGGTACATGATTGATTCATCTTTCATAACCACCTTGCCTGATACCTGGGGTATCGGTGAAAAGTTTCTCATGTTGCCGGTTAATAAGTGGAATTCAGAATATCAGCGTGTTGTTCTGGGCGGCATTACCTGCGACAGTCATGATTACTACGATTCCGAGGAACACATCAACGAAGTGTTCTTACCAAAAACCAACGATGGGGGAGAGCCCTTGTATGTCGGCTTCTTCCATACCGGTGCCTATCAAGACCAGATCAGTGGTTACGGTGGCATCAAGCATTGCTTGATCCCTTCGCCGAAACACGTAATTGTTGGATACGACCGAAATGGCAAGCTTCACGATTGGGTCTATGCCAAGCAGCAAACTGCCCAAAGTATGTTGAAGATCTTGGGCTATAAATAATCGGTATGCGCTTTGTTTTTTTGTTTTTCAGTACGTTGGTTATTGGCACAGTTTCTGCCCAATCCTCCTCGGATTCTGTTCGTCAGGTGGTGAATGATTTTTTTGTGGCAATGAAACGATCTGACACCTCGGGTATGCGTGCTTGTATGAGTCCGGTGGTTCACTTCGAAGCCACGCAATCTCAGCCGGACGCCGTTCCGACCTTGATTCAAGAATCGGTCAATGCTTTTTTAGCCGCTGTAGCCCGCATCGAACCCGGCCTATTGGATGAGCGGATTCAATTTGCCTCTGTATTGGTGGAAGGTTCGTTGGCCAGTGTGTGGACACCGTATGAGTTTTATTTCAACGGACGGTATAGCCATTGCGGCGTGAATTCCTTTCAATTGGTCCGTTTGCGTGGTAAGTGGCAGATCCAGTATCTGATCGATACCCGGCATAAGTCTTGTAGCCCCGAATTGAAATAGATAACCCTCCGTGGAAACGAAGGGTTATAACCAAAACCAACTGCTTATGAGAAAGAGATCGTTGTTGCGTTCTATACTCATTAGATGAGGGCGGAGGCAGGTTCGTTGCAATGCTACCCTTGGGTTTTTCTAAAAGTTTTGTGAAAGGATTTATTTCCTGTTTCCATTACGTTTGATCTTGAATGTGAGCCCCTTTTTAAGTTACCTTTGCTTAAACTTTTGAACGATGTATCCAGCAGAAATTGTAATTCCTATGAAAGAGGAATTGACCGAAAATGGCTTCAATGAATTATTGAGTCCAGAAGCCGTAGACGCACAATTAGCTAAAGAGGGAACCACCTTGGTAATGATCAACTCCGTTTGTGGTTGCTCGGCTGGTACCGCGCGTCCGGGTCTTTTGTCTTCCGTAGCGGGTGCGGGTAAGAAACCTGATTATTTGGCTACCTCTTTTGCCGGATTTGATCTGGATGCAGTTAAGGCAGTCCGGGAGCACCTGAAGCCATATCCGCACTCTTCTCCGGCGATCGCCTTGTTCAAGAATGGTCAATTGGTACACTACATTGAGCGTCACCAGATCGAAGGTCGTTCCGCGTCCATGATCTCCGAAAATTTGAAAGCGGCCTTTGAAGCATACTGCTGATCGAGGTAGCTTTTGTAACTTACCGGCCCATGTATCCCAATCTCTACTACGCCTTCAAGGACCTATTCGGACTGGAATTTCCATTCCTACGTTTCGTAAACACCTTTGGTTTTTTCGTGGCTCTGGCTTTTCTAGCAGGTGCCTGGGTTTTGTCGCGTGAAATGGGTCGCAAGAGCAAGGCTGGTTTTTTTACGCCCACCGAATCCGAGCTCATCATTGGTGAACCGGCCAGTTGGTCGGAGCTCATCAGTAATTTCCTGGTTGGTTTTCTTTTCGGCTATAAACTCGTGGCCCTTTTCATTTTGGATGCACAACGAACCGCCGATCCACAAGCCTTTCTTTTTTCTACGGATGGAAGCTGGCCCCTGGGCATCGGTTTGGGTATTACGTTTGCTTTTTTGAAATGGAGTGAAAAGAATAAACGAAAGCTGGATAAACCCGAAAAACGCACCATCCGGATCTGGCCACAGGATCGCGTGGGTGAGATCACGATGCTTGCCTTGATCTTCGGGTTATTAGGTGCCAAACTCTTTTCCATTTTTGAGGAGTGGGGCAGTTTTGTACAAGACCCGCTGGGAACCTTTTTCTCTCCGGCCGGATTAACCATGTATGGGGGCTTGATCTGCGCCACCCTGGCCATTTGGTTCTATGCCCGCAAGAATCGAATGTCCATTCATCATTTAAACGATTCAGCAGGCCCGGCCTTGATGCTGGCCTATGGAATTGGTCGATTGGGCTGTCATTTTGCCGGAGACGGCGATTGGGGCATCCCCAGCGACCTGGCTCAGAAACCGTCTTTCTTGCCGGATTGGCTCTGGTCATCCAGCTATGCACACAACGTACTGAAAACGGATACCCCGATCGCCGGGTGTGATCCGGCCCAATGGGGTGATTATTGTTTTCAATTGGGACAAGCAGCTTATCCAACCCCTTTATATGAAGCGCTGGCTTGTGGGTTACTTTTTGGTATACTTTGGATGGTAAGAAAAAAGGTCAAAATTCCCGGCCAGATCTTTGCCTTGTACTTGATATTTAATGGGTTAGAGCGGTTTTTTGTCGAGAAAATCCGGGTCAATAACAAGATGGATATTTTGGGTTTTCACCCCACCCAGGCTGAGCTGATCTCGACGGCTTTGTTTTTATCGGGTGTGCTGCTCTGGCTCTGGTTGGGTCGCCGCCGTTCTTGATGAATGAGTTCCTGTCTAAACCGGGTAGGGGAAACGCCTTTTTTTCGTTAATTTCGCCGCTGAGTATCAAAAGATTAAATTTTGATACACTATGCAACGTTCCGACAACTTTTACGGTCAGTTTACGTTGAGTATCTAACCCACATCGAACCATGCGTCAATTAAAGATTGCTACCCAGATTACGAACCGCGACTCACAAGCGGTTGAAAAGTACTTACAAGAGATTTCTAAAATCTCGATGATTACTCCGGAAGAGGAGACGCATCTGGCGCAGCGGATCAAAATGTTTAACCGGAATCCGGAAGATTCTCAGCGCGCGCTGGATAAGTTGGTTCAGGCCAACTTGCGTTTCGTCGTATCCGTAGCCAAACAATATCAACATCAGGGTCTTTCGCTTAGCGATTTGATCAACGAGGGCAACCTAGGTTTGATCAAAGCTGCTCAGCGTTTTGATGAGACCAAAGGGTTTAAATTCATTTCCTACGCCGTTTGGTGGATCCGTCAGTCGATTCTGCAGGCCTTGGCCGAGCAAGGGCGTCTGGTCCGCTTGCCTCAAAATAAAATCGGCACCTACAACAAAGCCAACAAGGCCTACATGGCCTTTGAACAAGAACACGAACGCGAGCCTTCGACAGAAGAATTGGCTGAGTTATTGGAAATGAGCGAAACGGAGATCAATAATATTTTCCAAAGCAATACCCGGCACACTTCCCTGGATGCTCCCGTACACGAAGCCGAGGATGTGGCTATGGGTGATTTGCTGGAAGGAAGTGACGATACGGATGACGAGGTGATGAAGGATTCGCTGCGCAACGAGATCCGCCGGGTACTTAAATCGCTTTCTCCTCGTGAAGCTGAAATCGTGAATGCTTATTTTGGATTGGATGGAGAGAACGGTGTTACCATCGAGCAGATTGGGGTTAAGTACGATCTCACCAAAGAACGTATTCGTCAGATCAAAGAACGTGCGATCAAGCGTTTGCAAAAGGCACGCTACAGCAGCGCCTTGAAAGCATATCTCGGTTAATAGAATAATGGGTTAGCAAGTGAAAAGGATCCGGAGCGTCAAAGGCTCCGGATTTTTTATAAGCGTTTTAAGATGAAAAAAAGGAATTGTATTTTGATCGGGTGGTTGGTGCTGCTGACCGGGTGTGAGAAGGCCGTCGAGCTCAATCTAAATGCCGTGGCCCCCAAAATCGTGGTAGAAGCCACGATCGAAAACGATCAACCTCCACAGGTTATCTTGACCAATAGTTTCCAATATTTTTCGGCCATCAACCTAACAGACCTAAGCAATTCCTTTGTGCGGGGTGCAGAAGTCGAAATTTCAAATGGCAGGTCAACGCATCGGTTAAAAGAATACCGACTCGAGCCTTTCCCGGGCATTTCACTTTTTTATTACGGAATCGACTCTTCCCAATTAGCTAGCGCTTTTCTGGGTGAACTGAACACAAACTATACACTCACCATTCGTTCGGCTGGGTCGATTTATACCGCACAAACAAAGATTCCGAACATTACCCGACGGATTGATTCCTTGTATTGGAAGCCTGCCCCGGCACTATTGAACGATACCAGCAAAGTGGCTTTGATGTTTCGCGGCAGCGATACACCCGGTCTGGGGGATTATATCCGGTACTTCACCAAGCAAAATCGTGATCCGTTTTACCCCGGACTTAATTCGGTATTTGACGATCAATTCATTGATGGCAGCTCGTTCGACGTACAGATCGAACGCGGAGTTCCCCGAAGTGCCGGCCTGAGTGAAGGATATTCTTTTTTCAATCGGGGGGATACGGTGATTTTCAAACTCTGTAACATCGACAAGGCCTGTTTCGATTTTTGGCGAACCATGGAATTCTCGTACGCCAGCGTAGGCAATCCCTTTTCTTCACCTACCCGGGTAATCTCGAATATACAGGGAGAGGCGCTGGGTTATTTTGGTGGCTATGCGGCCCAGTACAAACAACTCATCATTCCCCGCTAAGCTTGATCGAAGGTGGAAACGCGTATTTTCGTAACCTAAATTCATTGTTACCATGACTTCTGCGGAGCAAGTTTCTTGTTTGATCATTGGTTCCGGCCCGGCCGGATACACCGCTGCGATCTATGCCAGTCGGGCTGGATTGAATCCGGTCTTGTATCAAGGTATTCAGCCGGGTGGTCAACTAACCATTACCACTGAAGTAGAGAACTATCCGGGATATCCCGATGGGATACAAGGCCCCGATATGATGGTGCATTTTGAAAAACAAGCTGCTCGTATGGGCGCTGATATTCGATATGGATTGGCTACCGCCGTTGATTTCACGGGGCCCGTTCATCGTGTACAAATCGATGAGGAGAAATGGATCGAAGCTCAATCGGTGATCATTTGTACCGGCGCGAGTGCCAAATGGCTGGGATTGGAAAGTGAACAGCGCTTAAATGGTCACGGTGTCAGCGCTTGCGCCGTTTGCGACGGTTTCTTTTTTAAAGGCAAGGAAGTGGCCATTGTTGGAGCAGGCGATACGGCAGCGGAGGAAGCGCTCTATCTTTCCAAGATCTGTTCCAAGGTTAACATGATCGTACGTAGAGGCGAAATGCGTGCCAGTAAAGTGATGCAGGACCGTGTATTGAAAACATCCAACATCCAAGTGCATTGGCATTCCGTTACTGAAGAAGTGTTGGGGGAAAAGGTGGTGACCGGTGTTCGAATAAAGAATATGGAGTCGGGCCAATCGACCGATCTGGCCGTTAGTGCCTTTTTCGTTGCCATCGGACATCAGCCCAACTCTGATGTATTCAAGCCATGGATCGAAATGGATGAGGCCGGGT
>ENA-ORFA01001120-ORFA01001120.1-marine-metagenome-genome-assembly--contig:-NODE-1120-length-10804-cov-2.257388_pt1 | contig 10804 bp, 13 predicted proteins | sample MGYA00248621_ERZ508587 | MGnify/ENA primary metagenome ERZ508587 (study PRJEB26250, sample SAMN06266239) | marine metagenome | isolation source: Columbia River Estuary | place: USA:Columbia River... | reverse complement strand
TTTGTCGGTTTCAACTTCCGCCACTAATTCACCACTCTTCACTTTGTCACCCACTTTCTTATGCCATTTAACTACAACACCTTCGGTCATAGTATCACTCATTTTCGGCATTCTTACTATTTCAGCCATCTTGCTTTTTATATTTTCGGTAATTCGTAATCGTTATAGTTTAATTATTCAATGATGTAAGGATAATCCGATTGGTCGTATACATCTTTGTAAAGTTCAGAAGCATCTGGATAAGGCGACTCTTCCGCAAATTTCACACTGTCTTCAACGATCTCTGCAATACGGTTATCGATTGCTTCGATGTCTGCTTCAGTCGCAAATTTATTATCTAACAAAATTTGTTTCGTTACTTCAATAGGGTCCTTCGATTTGTATTCTTCTACTTCATCCTTCGAACGGTATTTAGCAGGATCACTCATCGAGTGTCCTTTGTAACGATACGTTTTCATTTCTAAAAACACAGGACCTTTACCTGAGCGAGCATGATCGCAAGCATTTTGCATAGCTTCGTGAACAGCTTCAACACTCATTCCGTCTACCTGATAAGAAGGCATATCGTAAGCAGAACCTAATTTATAAAGTTCAGTTACGTTTGATGTTCTTTCAACACTAGTACCCATTGCATAAGAATTATTCTCAACAACAAACACAACTGGTAATTTCCACAGCATGGCCATGTTATAAGCTTCGTGTAAGGCACCTTGACGCACTGCACCATCACCCATATAGCAAACGCAAATATTTTTTGTTCCGTTATATTGCTCCGCGAAAGCGATTCCTGCTCCTAACGGAATTTGTCCTCCCACGATTCCATGTCCACCGAAGAAACGATGCTCCTTGCTGAACATATGCATGGAACCACCCTTCCCTTTCGAGCAACCTGTAATTTTACCATAAAGTTCGGCCATTACTTCGCGAGCGCTAACGCCTTTGCCAAGTGCATGTGCATGATCACGATACGCGGTAATCATTGCATCTTCTTTTGTCATAACAGAAATAGCTCCTGCCACAACAGCTTCTTGTCCGTTGTATAAATGGCAAAATCCTTTGATTTTTTGCATACCGTACAACTGACCTGCGCGCTCTTCAAAACGACGCATCATTTGCATTTGCTCATACCATTGTAGGTATAAATCTTTACTGTATTTAGGTTTACTCTTTTTACCTTTTGTAGCAGTTGTTTCCATGATGCCGCAAAAATAAGTTAAACGAGAATATAAACCATCGAAAATAAGAGCGAAAAATCCCTATTTCATGCTTTCGGCATCAAAGGCGAATGGCAATAGGCTGCTTACGCTTTCAGAAACAATGTATTTCCCAGCTCCCGACTGCATAATCAAGCGAATTTTTTGTCCATAGCGATGCTCATATTCAGCCATTACCTGACGGCAATCGCCACAAGGACTAACCGAAACTCGTCCGGCTTCACTTCCTTCGGGATAGGCTACAACAGCAATCGATTTTATTTTTTCGTTGGGATGTTGAGCGCCCGTCGAGAAAAAAGCTACACGCTCAGCACATAATCCAGAGGGGTAAGCGGCATTTTCCTGATTGTTGCCTTGAACAATTTCTCCATTATCAAGCATCACCGCAGCGCCCACATGAAAGTGAGAGTAGGGGGCGTAAGCGGATTTTGCAGCTTCAATGGCATTGTTCAACAAAAACTGATCATCCTTTGGTAATTGGTCGAAGTTATCGTATTCTTCAAAAACACTATCCAGTTTAATTTTCTTCATAGTTGATTATTAGAGGTTGAATGTACGAAAAAACCAGGCATTATTTGCAAATAAGTAAAATGACTTAGGCTAAGTAGTTTTTACGCCGAATTTTTGCCTGAAAAAATAAATTTTGAAAGGTCAGTTTTCTGAAATTTTGACGAAAATAAGCTTTGTTTTACACCTTTAAATTGTTGAATTACAGTAATTTAAAGTAGATTTTTAGATGATTTTTGACCAAAAAAAGAAAAATGAAAAATAAGTAAAATTACTTATTGTTTTGGGCCTTATACCGTGATATTTTTGATTCAGAAGTTCATGGCTTGCTTACCCGGTTATATCTTTTCTTATTGGCCGAATCCTTTTTTTAATCAAAAACCCCCGACTCTATGAATTAACGGAATTAAGTGTAGGCAAGCCAAGGCTTTTTTAGCTTATTTGGTTTTGAAATACTGTTCTGGGTTGCTCAATAAAAGATCGATTTCGGTTTGGAAGGTTTCCTTAATCATCTTTTTGGCTCTTTTTAAATTTACAATTCCTGTCAAGTCCTCCTGACATTGCACGTAATGGTCTATCGCTTTGAGTGCTTTCTTTTGAATAGTCTTTAAAAAAGCTTCTTGTCTTACTACATTATAGTATTGTTGCATTACAATACTACTGGTATTCAATAATTGATTTTGCAATGTTGCAGCAGTTTGCTTTTCTATACTCTCTAACCTGCTTTTAGTGGCAGCAATTCTGAAACCATCGAGATGCTCGGTTTGTATTGGCACTTCGTCGACATCGTGTGGATCATTATCTTCACGCTTATCTATCTGATTCCGGTCTGATCATGAGCACAGAAACCACCACCCACACCGAAGAGCACGGCATGTCCAACGCCGGATATGTGCGAATCGCGCTTATTTTGGCTGCGATTACTGCGCTCGAAGTTTCAACGTACTACGTCGACTTTGGTCGTCTTTTCATGCCAGCACTGATGATCATGATGGTCGTCAAGTTCATCATGGTGGTGAGTTACTTCATGCACCTCAAGTTCGATAACAAATTGTTCAGCTGGATTTTCTACGCTGGCCTCATCCTTGCAATCGGCGTGTATTGCGTGGCTCTAGCAACCTTCCACTTCTTTTCGTAACAACCCGAAAGAAATAGTGGGGCAGGCCGAACATGCTGGCTGAAGTCACCGAGTTTGCAAGCCCGTGGCGCTTTCAGCGCCATGTCGAAGTGTGGTTGGTCATGTCAGTAGTTATTGGTAGCTACGTCTATGCCATCAGGGTTATTGGCCCCCGGGCCGTTGGCAAGGGTGTCATTGTTACGCGCCGGCAAATCACTGCATTCACGGCAGGTGCGGCACTGATGTGGATTGCTACCGACTGGCCGATACACGATATTTCCGAGGAGTATCTGTACTCGGTGCACATGGTGCAACACATGATGCTTGCGTATTTTGTTCCACCTCTGATGTTGATTGCCACACCCAAGTGGTTGTTCCGCGCAATCTTCGGAGACGGTGCTGGTCGCAAAGTCATGCGCTATTTCGCTTGGGCTCCTGTTGCAGGAGTGTTGTTCAACTTGGTCGTGATGGTCACGCACATTCCAGCACTTGTTAACCAAAGCGTTTCCAATGGGCCGCTGCATTACGGACTGCATGTGATTCTTGTAGTGACGGCGCTTCTGATGTGGATGCCCGTGTGTTCACCAGACCCATCGCTGCGTATTGGCTACGGCGGGAAGATGATTTATCTCTTCTTGATGTCGGTGATATCTACAGTGCCTGCTGCCTGGCTTACGTTTGCCGACGATGCCGTCTATAAGCACTACGACATCGCGGTTCGAGTATGGGGGCTTTCAGTCCAAACCGATCAGCAATTGGGTGGGGCAGTGATGAAAACATTTGGGGGAATGTACCTCTGGTCGATCATCGTGGTCATCTTCTTTCGCCGTTTCATTCGAGGTTTCTTCTCGGAGGCGGGCTACACGGAACAACCGTTAACGTTCGGCGATGTTGAAGAGGTGTTCGACAAAACCACGCCACCGGCCGAGCCGAGTCAGTCAATCAACGAGTAGTTACTGCCAGCGAAAGAGCTTCGCGGCAGTTGCTGGGGCAACCAGCGCCCACACTGCCAACACAATCCACGCGGCACCGCCGTTGAGAGATGTTTGGGTGAGCGCACCACGCATCACATCGGCGAGTGCACTAGATGGCAGAAGTTCTGCGGGGGCCTGCAACCAACTGGGCAGCGAGTCGAGCGGGAACATGATCCCGCCAATCAACAGCAGCACTAAATACAAGCCGTTTTGCGCCGCCAAGTTGACCTCGCCGCGCAGCGTTCCGGCGAGAGTAAGGCCAATGCCTGCAAAGGCAAGGGTGCCAAGCAGGACCGCGCCCACTACAGGCGCAACAGCGCCTAAATCGCCGCGCCAGCCAAGGATCAATCCCACGCCAACCAAGACCAGCAACTGCACCACTTCGACCAACACGACGGCGAGGCTTTTTGCAAGCACAAGGCGTTGAGTGCCAAGCGGGGTAGCACCCAATCGCTTCAGCACTCCATAGGACCGCTCAAACCCAGTTGCAATTCCAAGACTGACCATCGCGGTCGACATCACCGCTAGCGCAAGTATTCCCGGCAACAAGAAGTCAACCGCGTTCTGATCGCCACGTGGAAGCACATCTACCTGGCTAAAAAAGATGAGAAGAATCGTTGGGATGCCAATGATCACCAGCAACTGTTCGCCGTTCCTCGCAATAACACGCAATTCAGACTTCAGCTGTGCAAGTAGGACGCTCACGATTTGCTCCGCTGTGTCAGACGACGGAAAATTTCCTCGAGGCGTTGTGAACCCGCGCGCAGATTGTCCAAGCCTTGATGTTGCTCGGCAAGCCAATCGGAAATCAATCCAATGATCCTTGCGTCGCTTGTTCCCGCGACCACATAGTCGGGTCCGTCCTGCACCACTGTTGTTCCGATGTGGGCAGAAAGCGCAACGGGGTCTATGCCGCGTTCCGTTGTAAAACGAATTTCGTCATGCCCCTGGCGCAACGATTGCAAAGTGCCGCTAGCGACGATTGCTGCTTGATGAAAAACAATTACATCGTCGGCGCAGCGCTCGGCCTCGTCTAGTTCGTGTGTTGCCATGATTACAGTGCAACCGCTTGACGAGAGTTCGCGCACAACATCTCTAATCATTTCCCGTCCCTCAACATCGACACCCGCTGTCGGTTCATCAAGGAATGCAATGTTGGGTTTCGCGGCAAGCGCCAAGGCAAGAGACAAGCGCTGCTTCTCTCCGCCAGAGAGCCGCCTCCAGGTGCTCGATTGACGATGTGTCAATCCCACGCGCTCAACTAGATCCTTCCCCACCATTCGGTTGCCGTGCAACGCGCAGTAATGATCAATTACTTCACCCACGCGCGCACTGGGGTAGACGCCACCGTCTTGCAGCATCACGCCCATGTGTTGGTTCAGCGCGGCACGTTCGTGCAGGGGGTCGAAACCAAGCACCCGCACCGAGCCCGAAGTTGGACGACGGAAGCCCTCGCACACCTCGAGCGTGGACGTTTTGCCGGCGCCATTGGAGCCGAGAATTACCGTGACCTTTCCCGTTCTAGCGGCAAAGGAGACGCTGTTTACTGCAGTGATCTGGTCGTACTGCACGACGAGCCCTTCCACTTCAACTGCGTATGGGTGGCTCGAGGCGTTGGTGCGCACAGAGCAACAGTAGGCAAACCACACCCCTCGCGGCGTACTCCACCGCTAGCCTCAATGTTCAGTGATCGACGTACGACTTCTGCGCAACGACCCCGAGATGGTCCGCAATCTGATGGCTCGTCGGCACAAACCCGAACTGTTAACCCAGTTGGACGAGGCACATCGTTTGGATGCTCGCCTGCGCGAAATCACGAGCGAACGCGACGCCACCAGGGCTCAGGTCAACGACATTTCTAAGCAAGTTGGTGCATTGCGCAAGGCTGGCGACACCGCTGCAGCCGAGGCAGCCATGGCCCAAAGCCGGTCGCTTGGCGATACAGAGCAGTCGCTTGCGGCCGAGTACGACACCGTGAACGCAAGCCTGCGCGATGTGCTCTTACGCCTGCCAAATGTTGTGCACTCGGACGTGGTCGACGGAGCCAGCGACGCCGAAAACCCGGTGATCAAAGGCCCTATCAACATGCCAGCCTCATTTGGTGAGCATCACCGCGTTCCGCATTGGGAAACGGCAACAGCGTTAGGGATTCTCGACAACGAACGCGCTGTAAAAATCAGCGGCGCCATGTTCACCATGCAGCGCGGCGCTGGTGCGACCATGGCACGTGCTCTTTGTCAGTACGCGCTCGACCACAACGCCGATGCATTTGAGGAAATACGCCCGCCATCACTTGTTACTTCCGCAACGCTTACAGCAACCGGCCAATTACCAAAGTTTGCCGAAGATGCATACGCAATCGAACGTGACGACTTGTGGTGCATCCCCACCGCCGAGTCCTCACTCACTTCAATCCATGCTGGCGAAGTACTCGACGAAGCTCAGTTGCCCGTGCGTTACATGGCCCACACATCGTGTTACCGACGCGAGGCAGGCTCGGCCGGCCGAGACACACGCGGCATGTTGCGCAGTCACGAGTTTGACAAGGTAGAAATTCTCTCCGTCGCAACACCAGAGCAGGCACCCGAAATGTTGCAAGAACTGCTTGGTCGAGTCGAATCCGCAATTGCGGGGCTTGGCTTGCCGTATCGGATCATCGAAATTTGCACGGGCGACTTAGGCCAAAGCCATCACCGCAGTTTCGACGTCGAGGTCTACGTTCCTGGCTGCGATTCGTGGCTAGAAGTAAGTTCAGTCAGTTGGTTCAGTGACTATCAGGCTCGTCGCGCAGATATTCGCTTCAAGCGCACTGGGCAAAAAGGCACCGAGATTGCACACACGCTCAACGCTTCGGCATTGGCCGTGCCTCGAGTGTGGGCCGCAATCGTTGAAAACTATCGCCAACCAGATGGTTCGGTAAAAGTCCCCGACGCGTTGCACAAGTACATGCGCGGCATCACACACATCACGGCCAAATAGTTTCGTCGGCCATGTCTCTTCGGGATCGCCGCATTCAATACGAAACTGCCGGGCTCGAGCGCAGCGATCTGCACGACAATCCGTTTACTCAATGGCATGCGTGGTACGACCAGGCAGCCGAGGCGGGCGTAACCGAGCCAAACGCAATGACTGTTTCAACTATCGGTCTCGACGGCGTGCCCGACTCACGCATCGTGTTGGCGCGCGGTGTCGACGACACAGGGATCGTTTTTTACACAAATTATGCAAGCGAGAAGAGCGAACAACTGCAAAAGAAACCCGTTGCTTCCGCAGTTTTTGCATGGCTCGATTTGCACCGCCAAGTTCGAGTCCGAGGGCAAGTGATTCAAGTGCCCCAGCAGCAAAGTGATGAGTACTTTGCCTCGCGTCCTCGCGAATCTCAGCTGGGCGCATGGGCTTCTCCGCAGTCGCAGGTCATTAGCGATCGCTCGGTGCTCACCGAACGGCTCGAGCAATTTCGCAAACAGTTTGACGGCTCCGATGTCCCGCGCCCGCCCTCGTGGGGCGGTTGGTTAATTGCACCAACGATGTTCGAGTTTTGGCAGGGACGCCCAAGCCGATTGCACGACCGCTTTAGATATTCACGCCCAAATGCCAGCGCTACTGCGTGGACAATCGAGCGCCTCGCTCCCTAGATCGGCCAGCTTTGAGCGGCCGCAGATAGCCCACGCACGAGAGCAGTGGTGTGTGGCGTGAGGTGAGGGCCCTCCCAATCCCACCACAAGGGGCTCGAACCACGCACACGTGGCGGCAGTTCTATTTGAACACCACTATTGCGCACCCGATTGACGGGGTTGTCGGCGTGTTGTCCCGCTAAGTCGGACGGGATGTTGGCGAGGTCGTCTTCTATCTCGTAGGCGGGTAGTTCGTTGCGCAAATGTTGGCCAACGTGGCGAGCAAGTGCGCGGTTTCTTCCGCCAAGGAGAAGTGTGGTGAATAACCCGCGGCGGCCATATCCGTGCACAGTGATGACGGTGTGCACGTGGGTGAGGAAAGTGTCCAACAGTGGAGAATGAGCCGGGTCAATTTGGTGTGATGGGATGTGCCACTTGAGGTCGGCTGGTTGATGAATGCCGTAATAGGAGGCACCAGATTGTTCGGCTGCCGCACGGGCAATGACGTCGGTTTGTTCTTCGAGGCCACCACCATGAAATGCCATGAAACCAAACGTGCTGCGCAACTCCGAAACTTCTTCAACATCGGGGTGCGCGAGCAAGCGGTCAAGCATTGTGTCGAACGCGCTTTGCAACAACCGCTGCTAAACCAATGACCGCTGCGAACACAAAGGCAAGCCGCCATGCGCCTTGGCGCTGCAAGAACGAGGCAACATCGGATTGCCAGTTTTCAACATTGCTTGTGACATTTCCCGCGGAGGATCGTTCGCTAATCGCAACGTACCAATACCAAGAAAGATACAAACCGGTAAGCACAATGAAACCTGCTGCAAGTTTGTCCATATAGCGAAGACCATTTCGCAGCACGCGAAGTAGGCCACCTTTGGCGACGGCAAGCGTGACAGTGAGGGTGCTGACCAGAAGCGCCATTCCCGCGCCGTAGAGAACAATGCTGATTACACCAGATGCGAAACCATGAACACCGATGGACCCAAAGATTGCTGTGGTGAGAAAACCAATTGTGCAACCGATACTGGCGACGGCATAGGCAATGCCAAATACAAACATTGCACGCAGTGAACGATCGCGTTGTCCTGCAATGGTTGGTGTGATGAACGACGGTTTCCAACCGGCAAGCATGGCAACGCCCATCACCACTAAAGCCAAACCAATGAGCAAGCCGGCGTATTTCGCATTCAGTTCAATCCATTGAGTGAAAAGCCTCGAGATGGTGCCGATGATGACGAATACCAACAGAAAGCCCGATGAGACAGCGGCACTGACAACGAGGGCTCGGCGAACGGGGGCTTGTTTGTTGTCGGAGTCGATGCCCAAGAAGTACAGCAAATAGGCGGGGAGTAATACAAAGCCGCAAGGGTTTACTGCTGCAAGCACGCCGAGCATGAAGCTGTACGCAAAGTTTCCTTCAAGCGCAAAGATCATGAAGGAAACCACTCTGCGATGAGGGCATCAAGTTTTTCCGTCGTAAGTTCTCCAGCAACCTGGTCAAGCACCACGCCATCTTTTGAGACAAACAAGGTTGTTGGTGCAGTGGCTATGCCAAGGCCGCTGATAAATGAACCGCTTGGGTCGAATGCGATTTCATACTTGACGTTGTACTTCTCGGCGAATTCCTTGGCAACGCTGGCCGAATCATTCATATTGAGCCCAAGGAAGGAGATTTTTGAACCGTATTTTTCATGTGCGTCTGCCAGCACGGGCATCTCGCGTCTGCAAGGTTCGCATGTGGAGTACCAGAAGTTAATGATGAGCGGCGCGCCTAGTAAAGAGTTGGAAGACTGCGCTTTTCCGTCAATTGTTTGCAGTTCAACATCGGGAAGCTGCTGTCCTTCGATGTCGTCATTGGTGTTCAGATTCGGGTAGGGCACTTCACCCGGCGTGGTGAGCACCATGGTCGACTCGGTGACGGCAAGGCTGCTCCAGAGCCATCCGCCGCCAATACTGACCACCAGCACCAGGAGCGACAACAGCGCTATTCGGCGGCGTAATGGACGAAGGGGCACAACAGCACTGTACTTTGCGCTGTTGTGCCCCTTTCGGTGGTTCATGCCACAAGGTGAGCGGGGATTGGCACCTCCTCTACTGCTGTGACACGAATATTGCGAGTGACCGGGCGGCCACGCGGACGCTTGGTGGAACAAATGCGTCCCTCTTCAAGTAGTTCGCCACCCCAAACACCCCAAGGCTCGGTGCGGTCGAGTGCGCCTTGCAGGCATTCGTTGCGCGAGGAGCAGCGAGAGCAAATCACCTTGGCGCGTTGAATGTCCACAAATTCATCCGAAAAGAAGAGGTACGACAACGTTCCGTTGCCGTCGCTGCATCGTTTGGCCGACAGAACCATCGTTTCCGAGTAGTCCTGTGTTGCGGTGAGTGTGCTCATATTTGTTCCTTTCTTGTTGTGGGATTGGCTTCACGCCGGAGATCGGCTTTCGGGGGGAAAACAAAAAAGCCACTGGGATTTTCCCAGTGGCCTCTTTCGCGATCTCCGACGTGAAATCTGTTAAGTCGTGAGTGCTAAGAGGCCTTTGGCCGGACGCTTAGTGAAATTCTTGGAATATTTCACCGCTCCGGCCTGCATATCGAACCAACGCGATGTGCGGGTGGTGGCTACAAATGCCGCATAGGCGAACGCGCGCGCGCCAGCAATTGCTGACTGACGTGAACGGGCGATGGCTGTATGCAACATGGACTCTGTAGCAAACCACCTTCGCAGGTGAATTGCAAGCGATTTATGACAAAGGCCATGAGAGCCAATACTGGATAGGGTTCGAGGGGTATGTGGCGCCCAGAAGAACCCGTCGATTTACCCGTTTCGGGCAGGGTATTTACCGCATCGAGGCGAGTGCGGCTGGGCGACGTGACACCAAAGGGCCGCTTGCGCCTAGACGCGACGGCGCGATATTTGCAAGACATTGCCAACGACGATGCAGTCGATGGAACCTTTTCCGACATTCACGGATGGGTGGTGCGACGAACAGAACTTTGGGTGCATCAGTTTCCTGTGTACATGCACGATGTTCAATTGCAAACTTGGTGCGGTGGTTACGGCTCGCACTGGGCCGAACGACGTACCCGCATCACATCCGACGATGGTGGATTGATCGAGGCCGCCGCGCTGTGGGTGCATGTTGACATGCAGACGATGAAGCCGACACCATTGCCCGAAGACTTCTTTGCTCTCGTTCACGAATCAAGTGGTGGAAGAAAGATTCGTGCAAATTTGGCAATTGGTAAATCGCTTCCACCACTGGATGACCCCGGCGCGGTTTCGGAAGAGTGGCAGGTTCGTTTCGCCGACATGGACGCGGTCGGGCATCTCAACAACGCCTCATATTGGATAGCGCTCGAAGAGTATTT
>ENA-ORFA01001116-ORFA01001116.1-marine-metagenome-genome-assembly--contig:-NODE-1116-length-10814-cov-2.712769_pt1 | contig 10814 bp, 10 predicted proteins | sample MGYA00248621_ERZ508587 | MGnify/ENA primary metagenome ERZ508587 (study PRJEB26250, sample SAMN06266239) | marine metagenome | isolation source: Columbia River Estuary | place: USA:Columbia River... | reverse complement strand
GCAAATGGATAACAGGCAAAGCGGTATCGAAATATTTGAACGTATCGGCGGGATCGTCAATACGGACCACAGGGCCGTTCCAGTACGGAGCAAAGCTTGCTATGTCGCCAATAGCAAAGAACGGCGCTAAGCCACTGGCGTGGCGGGCTTCCCATGCTTTTCCGATAATCTCAGGCCCAATGCCAGCCGGGTCGCCGACCGAAACGGCTAGTGGCAGTTCCAGTCGCCCGAATGGCATCAGTTATATTCGATTACGGCATCGCGGCGCAAATCGCGCAGGTAGATGCGGGCGCGCTTGTTCACGCGCTCTTCTTCCAATCGCGACATGATTTCGTCAAAACTTTCGGACGCGGCCTCTTGAGGTGCGTCACGACCGCATAAAACGAATACGCGAACCCCATCTTCTAAAGAGCCATAAGGCGGCGTCGACTGGCCAACCTGCAAATCAAGCATCACCTGCTGTAAGGGAGCGGGTAAGTCGCGGATCTTGATACCGTCGCGGTTAACGACATCGGCGCCTAATTTGCTGGCCATCTCGTCTGCGACACCGCATCCAGTGATTTTCTGGGTTTCTTCACTAAACCGCTTCACCAATGGCGTTACCTGTGCTTCAGATGTGCCCTTAGGGAAATTAATAGCAATTTGCTTCAAGCTTAACACCGAGTCTCGCGGATCAGATGTCGCAACCTGCCGTTTGTCGATGAGTAATAGGATAGAGATGCCGCCCGGTGACGCTACCGCTTGAATCTGATTGCTGTTCATGCCGGCGGCGGCTGTGGCCAGCGACTGAGGTAATTGCGCGAGCGACAACCAACCGAGGTCCCCGCCTACCGATGCGGTGGATGCTTCAGAAAACTGACGGGCGTAAGCTACAAAGTTCCCGCCTTGGCGTAATTGCTCGATTATTTTGCGTGCGTTTTCCTGCACGGCCGGCAATGACTCAGGCGTCGCCGCTAGATAAATTTCGCCCAAGCGATATTCCGTCGTGCCCTTGGTTGCCTTAATGCGTTCAATTATCGCGTTCACTTCATCGTCGCTGACATTCGCAGATGGACGTACATTTCGCGAAAGCAGTCGGCTCCAAGAAAGTTCGCCTTTAATTTGACGCTTGAGTGTTGCGACCGACGCACCAATGGATATCAAATATTTTTCGACTTCACTGGGTGGGCGGTTGAAGTTTTGTTGCGCTACACGGTCGAAATACTGGTTTACTTCGGCGTCAGTGACTTCAATTTCATTGGCGGCTGCCTCTTGGATTTGCAGCGTTTCATCTATCAAATTCGTCAAGATCTGCGCGCGAAAACGGGCAAGTTCCTCTGGCGGTAATTTGTTGTCATTAGCAGCTACGATAAGCGCAAGGCGGTGATCAATGTCGGTACCGGTGATGATTTCACCATTCACCTGGGCTGTCGCGCGACGCACATTGGGGTCGTTTTTGCCGAATAACTGTTGTCCTTCGGGTATATCCAAATTGGCCGCAGGGGTACCAATATCAGAGTCCGTTTGGGCAATTAGCGGTGTCAAAGCCGTAGCGGAGACGAGCACAGCAGCGAGGGACAAGCGCTTATTAAAATTCATTTATATTGATCCAATACAGTATCATTTTCGGACGGTTATGTAGCCAACGCTTGCTGAACCGCAGATGAGTGGCCACAAACCCGTCTGAATATTAATGAATGTCGCCTTACACACCCAGATTGCGAAACGCCAGACGGAACAAGAAGCTATTGCCGCGTTGAGAATCACCAACAGGCTGATAATCGCGTCGCCACGTTAGGCTTAATGATAAGCAATCGTCATCATAGGAGACGCCAAGCCTGTGCCGAATTGGATCGAAACCGTCCGACAGGATCGTGGGGTCTTCTTTGGTATCGGTAAGGTCAAGAATGGTCGACCCAAAAACCGACCAGTAGCGCGCCACACGGACACGACCCGCGAGCCGAATTTCTTCGCGATCCTTCAAGTCTTCTAAGGTGGGGCCTATGTTGCGGTTCAACTTAAGATAGCCCGCCTGCAGATAAGTTCCGCGCGAGCCGATGGTAGCGTCAATCTCGTTGCGACGAATGGCCAAACTGTCTTTATCGAGCCGGAAGCGATGCGTTAGCTTTACGATGTTTTTAAAACGAAATTCTGAACGACCGACTATGTCTGATGCTTCGTCTGACAGTCCAGTTCCATCCGGGAAGATCGAGGCGCGTTTCGACAGGCGATAGCTTTGCCCCAAATTGACATCGGCTGTAAAATTCGACTTCCGTAAGGCCCAGTCGAAGCCATAGGTTATGCGGTAGTCGTCTTCGAACCGATCATAGCCTGGAAACCGGTTCAGCGCGAAGATATTGCTATCCTCAAGATCGACAGCTCGCGAATCTTCATTTGGAATATTTAGATTGCCTATGGCTGGCGCTGCCACCATCTGAACGCGCGGCGTGAAAATTTGCGTACCACCAAAGGTCTGTCCTACAAACGGCCATTTGATATCTGCGGATGCTGCAAATATGCTGCGCGTTTGCCAGCCAGTTTCACCGCGGTAAATGGCGGTAAGCGTGCTTGCATTGTCTGCACTATTGTAGACATCGCCGCGCGCAAGCATGGTAAAAGTCATTTCTTGACCCAGACCATTAATGGTCCGCCGGTCCCATTTAGCAGAAGCAAATGCCCGTTGCGTATCTTGTCCCTCCGAACGGGCGATGGCGAGGCTGTTAGCTTGAAGCTGAACAGTTCCACCAACCAACGGAGTATCCATGCGCAAGCGGTAATCTAACTCGGGCAGCGCCATGGGCGCGAGCCCTTGCGGGTCTCCTGTACGCAAAGTCTGCACAGCCCAGCCAGCCAATGAAAAATAGCTTTTGCCGCCGATGCGCTCGACCGAAAACGTCGAACGCAGCCGGTCGTCGCGGCTTATGTCGTAGCGCCTAAGGAATGTCCGGTCGGATGCATAGCGACCGGATGCTGAAAATGACCAATATGGGTCGAATTGAAAACGACTAGCGCCCTCCAGATATCCCCGAAAGACATTTGATCCAACGGAGGTTGTAATGTCACTCGTGCTGATGCGGTCGCTATATGTGCCATATGCTCCGAGATCGATCGCACCATATTTTCCCAATGACCTAAAATTCACGCGCCCCAAAGGTGCTGCATCGGAAAATGCAGTGACTGATCCGGTTAAATCCCGACTTTGGGTAATACGCCAATAATAAGATTGCTCGAGCTCAATGCCGTTGTTGCGCGAAAAACCAACACTGGGGACCAAAAATCCGCTGGCGGCCTTTGTGCCCACAGGGTGCGATAATAATGGCAGCGGTACAACCGGCAATCCAAAGAGCTCAATGCGCGCGCCCTCGTAATCAACTCGCTTCTTGGCCGGGTCATAAACAACTTTAACGGCTTTTACTTCCCAGCTTGGATTTTTTGGACAGCCATCGGCGGTTTCGACCTTGCATGCGGTGTAAGCAGCATAGTTCAGCGTGTAGACACCATTTTTGCGTGTGCCGCGATTGGCGGCCAGGCGACTTTCGTCCGCCAGCACCACAAGCATATTATTGATGACGCCGTCTTTCAGGGTGTCGGTAAGCTCGACTGTGTCGGCATAAGCGACTTCGCCTTCTGGTCCGACCGACCGTATGCTGCCTTCGGCTACAACTTGGCCAGTTGAGCGGTTCCATATAATTTTATCAGCGCGTACAGAATATCCGTCGCGATTTGCAATGACGTTGCCTTTTGCCGTTACGACTTCGGTATTCGAATCATATTCAACAACCGCCGCCGAAAACCCGATTTGGTCGCTGTTCTGCTGCGTTGCTTTGGAAGTTATGTCGCTTTGGGCGTTTGCAATGGTCGGCAACGAACCGCATCCGAGCAATATCGGCATAAGCAGTAAACGCGTAAGGGCGGGCCGGGAGGCGGGAATAATCATAAAAACCGATACGCCCTTTATAGCCGCTATTGCCGTGGGTCCACCCATGTTGCCATGAATGACATTATTTGCGTTGCGAGGCGGGAATATTCATCGCATCTTTTGCTTTAATCAGAACGGATAATAGGCCTATAGCATCGGCAAACATGACACCCAGCGGAAAGGCTGTTTACCTCCATGAAGATCAATTTCACAGATGCGCACCCCAAAGATGCCGACGTGCTTGCATTTATAGTTACCAAAAGCAGTTTTGCTGAATTCAAATTTCCTTTGGAAAACACAGACATTATTCACGCGACCGCAAAGCTGGCGCGATTTGAGGGTGCTGCCGGGCAAAATTTTCTTTTGATTAACGAACAAGGTGGCAAGTTGGTGCGTATCATGCTGCTAGGCGTGGCAGAAGGTGAAGTGGCTGATTACCAGAAAGCAGGCGGAGACATTATTGCCAAGGTCCAGACATCCGGCGCAAAACACATCGCCGTTCATGGGGCTAATTTGACGGCGCAGCATGCAGCAGAGGTCGCGTATGGCGCAACGTTGCGCAACTGGCGGATGGATAAATATCGCACCAAACTGCCCGAAACGTCAAAGCCAACCGTGGAGTCGTTAACCGTTGTTGCGGCGCCTGCTGAGGCAAACGTGCATTGGACAAATTATCATGCGGTAGCGGAAGGCGTTGCCCTGACGAAGGAATTGGTCACTGAACCCGCAAACATCATTTATCCTGAAAGTTTCGTTGCGCGTTGCCAGCATTTAAAAGAGCTGGGCGTCGAAATCAGCGTGCTGGATGATAAGGATATGGCCACGCTAGGTATGGGGGCCTTGTTGGGCGTAGCACAAGGGTCACGTCGCCCCGCACGGCTGTTGGTGATGAAGTGGGACGGCACTGGCGGCGCCCAAGAAAGGCCTGTCGCTTTGGTCGGCAAGGGTGTGACGTTCGACACTGGTGGCATATCCATTAAGCCAGCGGCAGGCATGGAAGATATGAAATGGGATATGGGCGGCGCGGGCGCGGTTGCAGGTGCCATGAAGGCATTGGCGGGACGCAAGGCCAAGGCCTATGTCGTTGGCGTATGCGGCCTTGTGGAGAACATGCCCGACGGTAATGCGCAGCGTCCCGGTGATATCGTGACGTCGATGTCAGGGCAAACAATCGAAGTGCTGAACACCGACGCCGAAGGTCGCCTCGTATTGTGTGACGCGCTGCATTGGGTGCAGGAAAAGTATAACCCGGAATATGTTGTCGATTTGGCGACGCTAACGGGCGCGATCATTGTCTCGCTTGGTAGTGAATATGCAGGATTATTCTCGAACAGTGATGAACTTGCCGATAAGCTTACCGCGGCGGGTAAAGCATCAGGCGATCCGTTGTGGCGTTTCCCCTTGTCAAAGGCTTATGATAAGATGATCGACAGCCCGATTGCCGATATGAAGAATATCGGCGGGAAAGGCGCAGGTTCCATTACCGCAGCACAATTTTTGGGCCGCTTTATCAAAGACGGCGTGAAATGGGCACATCTTGATATTGCCGGAACCGTATGGGCCGACAAAGCTGGGCCCGTTTGGGACAAAGGCGCAACGGGATTTGGCGTGCGTTTGCTTGACCGTTTCGTCGCCGATAATTTCGAAGGTTGATGTAGCGGCATCATGCAGGTCGATTTTTATCAACTTACCCGTGATCCTGCTGAAAAAATACTTCCGGTCATCGCGCAGCGTGTGTTGGACGATCACGGACGGTTATTGATTGTCAGTGACGACAGGGCACAATTGGAGGCTATATCTTCCGCGCTTTGGACGGCAAAGGCGGACAGCTTTTTGGCGCACAGCATGGCGGGGGAGGGAGAGGATGCCTTTCAACCCATATTGCTGTCTGATAATGTCGAGGCCCTCAATGCAGCGCGCTTTGTGGTCATTGCCGATGGGAATTGGCGTCCCATTGAAAAGGACTTTGACCGCATTTTTTATCTCTTTCCGCCGAGCCACACGGACAACGCGCGCGCGGCATGGCGAAACTTAAGTGAGGGCGTGGAAAGGCGTTACTGGAAACAGGACGGCGGCAAATGGGTGCAAGGCCCATAAAGCTTGCCAAAAAGGGCGGGCATCGTTAGACGCGCGGCAAATTCATCCCCTTTATATTTGGAGTATCTCATGGCGGCTACGCGCACATTCTCGATCATTAAGCCTGACGCAACACGTCGCAACCTGACGGGCGCGGTAACCAAGATGCTTGAAGACGCTGGCCTGCGCGTTGTTGCATCAAAGCGCATTCATATGTCGCGTGAACAGGCCGAAGGCTTTTATGCCGTGCACAAAGAGCGCCCATTTTTCGGCGAGCTTGTTGAATTCATGATCAGCGGCCCCGTAGTGGTTCAAGTGCTTGAAGGCGAAAATGCTATGCAGCGCAACCGCGACATCATGGGCGCGACCAACCCAGAAAATGCCGAACCCGGCACCATTCGCAAGGAATTGGCCGAAAGCATCGAAGCCAACACCGTGCATGGCTCGGACAGTGACGAAAACGCTGCCATCGAAATCGCTTATTTCTTCAAACCTGAAGAGATTGTTGGCTAAGCCAACCTAAATATTTGATGTTCCGGCTTTCCTGATGTGATCAGGGAAGTCGGGCGTCGGTCAATGACGAGATTGGTTTGTCACCGAAGAACCCGCCAATACCAGGGGTTCCTCTCCCGCAAATCGGCTTAAAACTCTCCAGCCACATCCATCAATTTGGTCAGCTTTTTCGGTGCCACTGCGCGCCAGCTTTTGGCGATCCAGTCGCCAATATGGTTCCAGTCGGTGTCGCCGAGGTCCAACCTGATGCCAATCCAACCATCGCCGAAATAAGCGGGGCGGTAATAGCGGTCGGCATCACTTTCAATCAGCATTGCCTGTTCCTCCGAGCCGCTGATTTTGACCAGTAAGGCGGTTTTGCCGTCATTGTGGTGATCGACAGACACATAAGCGAATTTCTTGCCACCAACGATGCCGAAGCATGCCATGCCATGGGATAATTTTTCGTCAGCCTCGGGCTGGGTGAGGGCGAGGTTACGCACCTGTGCCGTCAGATGTTCCGGGTCGGTCTCGCGCGTAACAAAATCAGCCAGCGTCTTGGGGTATAATTGATATTCCGCCATTTTTACGCGATCGGCGAGTGTTTCCGCTGTGTCGTACGGCAGGATGGCCACCTCGCTCTGGCCAAGCACGGGGCCGTCGTCCAGTTCCGCCGTTACCAAATGCACACTGGTTCCCGCGACTGCATCTTTGGCGTCAATAGCTCTTTGATGGGTGTGCAGACCCTTATACTTTGGCAGCAAAGACGGATGGATATTGAGCATGCGCCCATCCCATTTTGCCACAAATTCCGTGGACAATATCCGCATATATCCAGCCAAAGCGACATAATTGGCGTCTGCGCCGACGATTGCGTCATGCATAACCGCGTCATGTGCGGTACGGTCCAAGCCAATATGCGACGCTGCGAAGGTCGGGATGCCTTCTGCCGCCGCGATTTTTAGCCCTGCTGCGTCGGGATTGTTGCTGGCCACCAAAACAATTTCATAGGGACAGCTTGGCAGTTTCGAGGCGAACAATATGGCCGCCATATTGGTGCCCGCGCCTGAAATGAGGACAGCGACTTTGGCTTTCATGCCATTACCAAAATACTGTCATGCTGAACTTGTTGCACCTCTGGTGACTGACGTTCCAGCATCCATAGTGCCAGATCAACCGGAGCCATTTTTAAAGATAGACCCTGAAACCAGTTCAGGGTGACGGTGCAGTTTTTAGCCGACATAAGTCGCAGTCCAATCGGATTGCGCGCTCCATGTTTCGACAGAGCCCGTCACGGTGCAGCCTTTGTCTCCATCGGCAATATGGCCGATGTTGAATACCGTTTCGCCAGCGGCCTCAAGCGCAGCGGTTACTTCTGCTACATCTGTCTGCGCCACCACAACAGCCATGCCAACGCCACAGTTAAATGTGCGCGCCATTTCTTCGGGCTCAATATTACCCTGCGCTTGCAAAAAAGCCATCAGACGCGGCTGTTGCCAGGCGTCTGCATTGACATGGGCATGTAGCCCTGATGGCAAAATTCGTGGGATATTTTCGAGTAAGCCGCCGCCAGTAATATGCGCCATTGCATGAATTTTGCCTGTGCGCACGAGCGGGAGTAAGGACCTCACATATATCCGTGTGGGCGCCATCAGCGCGTCAATTAGAATGACATTCTGGTCAAACAGAGCAGGGCGATCCAGCTTCCAGCCTTTGTCCGCGGCAAGCCTACGCACCAAGGAAAAGCCGTTAGAGTGGACCCCCGAAGATGCGAGGCCCAAGATGACGTCGCCTGCGACAACCTTATCGGCGGTTAGGACTTGATCGCGCTCAACGGCGCCAACGCAAAAGCCAGCCAAGTCATAATCACCGTCAGAATACATGCCCGGCATTTCAGCAGTCTCGCCACCTATCAGTGCGCAGCCTGCTAGTTTGCAGCCCTCTGCGATACTAGCCACAACGGACGTCGCGATAGCATTGTCAAGTTTGGCAGTTGCATAATAATCAAGGAAGAACAAAGGCTCTGCGCCTTGCACGATCAGGTCGTTTGCGCACATCGCAACTAGATCAATACCGACGCCTTCGTGCCGTCCCGATTCTATTGCCAGTTTTAGTTTGGTTCCTACGCCGTCATTGGCAGCAACCAGTAAGGGGTCATTAAACCCTGCTGCTTTCAAATCGAAGAACCCGCCAAATCCACCAAGGTCCGCGTCGGCTCCTGCGCGACGTGTTGCTTTGGCCAGTGGCGCAATGGCGCGCACCAAGGCATTACCGGTTTCGATGGAAACACCAGCCTTGGCGTAGGTGTAGGATTCTGAGCTTTGATCTTTTGCGTCCATTTGTCGCCGTTAGCGAGAACAAGCTTGGAATTCCACGTCTATGTCGCCTAAAGGTGCCGAGATGACAAATTTTCGCAAAAATTGGTTCCTCATCGTTGCAATTGGCCTGCCTTTGGTGCTGGTCGGCGGCGGCCTCGTAGTTGCGCAGATTGAAGGGCCAAAGCGCGGTATTGCGCCGATTGCAAGTACTGGCGACTTTGAAGTTACCGGCGTTGCAGTCAATGTGGTTGGCGATAACGCGTTGGATGCAAGGCAAAAGGGGTGGCAAGAGGCGCAGCGCGTTGCATGGGCGGCGTTATGGCGCAAAACCCATAATGAAACAGGGGCTAGCCTGTCCGATTCGACATTGGACGGCATCACGGCCGCCATTGTTGTGGAACAGGAGCAAATTGGCCCCCGCCGTTATGTTGCAAAGCTCGGCGTCCTGTTTGACCGCGCGCGCGCCGGACAGTTATTGGGTGTCAGTGGCGTTACAAGGCGTTCCGCACCTTTGATGCTATTGCCCATTACTTATTCGGCAGGCGCCCCTACAGTATTTGAACAGCGGACATCATGGCAACGCAGCTGGGCCAAATTTCGTACCGCAGAGAGCACCATCGATTATATCAGGCCCAGCGGGGCAGGTGGCGAGTCGTTGTTGTTGAATGCGGGCCAACCGGAACGCCGTAGCCGCATTTGGTGGCGCACCATCCTTGACCAATTCGGTGCGGCGGATGTTATCATTCCGATCGCGCGGATTGAACGGCAATGGCCCGGTGGTCCAGTCATAGGGCGCTTTTCGGCGCGTTATGGTCCGGATAACAGATTTTTGGGTGCATTCACGCTGCGTACGACGAGTGAAGCTGGCATTCCTGCGATGATGGACCAAGCTGTCTTGCGGATGGATCAATTGTTCCAATCGGCCTTGAACTCAGGGCGCCTGCGCGCAGATGCATCGCTGGTCCTTGAACCCGAAGTTGTCGAGGATGAGGAACTGGCGATTGAAGTCGAAGACAATGGTGTAATTGATGGGGACGCCTCTGGGCCGGGCAATGCCGGCACATCATCCCTCGATGATTTGGTTAAGTCCATATTGCCAGAAGCGCAGAACCAGATGACGCCTGCACCTGCTGTGCCGCAACCGCGGCCTTAAGCGCACTTAGCTGCACCGATGCACCAAATTGCCTTACCTTTGGACGAGTTGCGAAGCGACGCATCTTCCAGCCTGATCATCACTGAATGCAACGCTTCGGCCTTTGCGGGTCTCTCAAGTGCCGCTGGCTGGGCAAAACGCTGTGCGATTTTAACTGGGCCCGCGCGATCCGGGAAAACGCTCATGGCGCGATATTTTTCGGGGCAGAACGGGACTGTCATCGACGAGGCAGAAGCGGCTCCTGCCGAAACATTGTTTAATGCATGGAACCGATCGCAGGAGAGCGGCGTACCGTTATTGCTGATCTCGCGATGGCAGCCTGCAGAATGGAATATCTCGCTGCCCGATTTGCAATCGCGATTGGGCGCGGCATTGTTGCTTGATATCACGCCGCCAGATGATGAGATGATTGAGCAATTGCTGCAAAAACAGCTAGCTGATCGCGGCGCCGCGATCAGTATGGACGCTTTAAGCTATGTGAAGCGCCGTATTGAACGCAGCTTTGCTGCAATCGAGAAATTTGCTCGGTCGGCAAACGCAATGGCACTGGCGGAAAATGCACCGGTCAATTTGACGTTGGTTAAAAAGGTGCTCGAAAGCTGATTTAAGCTGCGGTTTCTCGGACCATGTCTTCTTCATGCGTGCGCGTCATCTTGAGCTTTCCGTTTACGACTGCGAACGCAAGTCTTCCCTCCACCAGATCAAGCGCATCGCGGCCAAACTGTTCGAAGCGCCAGCCGGTCAGAACCTCAAGGTCATCGCGTTCTCCGGCGGCTAGGCGTTCCAATTCCTCCGTCCTAACAATCAAGCGCGGGGCAACGTTAATTTCGCGCGAGCGGATTTTCAGCAACAGCTTAAGCAGGTCAGCGACAAGCGA
>ENA-ORFA01001115-ORFA01001115.1-marine-metagenome-genome-assembly--contig:-NODE-1115-length-10820-cov-3.611282_pt1 | contig 10820 bp, 10 predicted proteins | sample MGYA00248621_ERZ508587 | MGnify/ENA primary metagenome ERZ508587 (study PRJEB26250, sample SAMN06266239) | marine metagenome | isolation source: Columbia River Estuary | place: USA:Columbia River... | reverse complement strand
AACTCATTACCAAGCGTGATTTTCGTTTGGTCAACCTCTAATTTTACAATAGGTTTTTGGGCATGTAAAATGCAAACGATTCCAATTAAAATAAGAGTAAATAGTTTTGTCATTACCAATCTTTATTCGACGAATTTTTGGAGTTAGCCTTACGTTTCCCATTGCCCATCTTTCTTCGAGTTTCTCCTTCTTTTCTTGCAAGCTCATCTAATTTTCGTTCTACCTCTTTTTTAGGAAGTTTACTTTGGCTTGATTGTCCGTTTTTATTGGAATTCTTATTGTTGTTATTTCCGCTTTTTGGATCATTTTTTTGCTTTGAATCCGATGGATTTTTTTTAGGGCTTTTTTGCTTGTTTGGTTTGTTTTTTTGTTCTTGATTTTGCTGTTGACGAATAGCTTCACTAAGGTTGTACCTTGTTTTATCATTAGAAGGATTCATCCTCAAGGCTTCTTTATAGGCTTTAATCGCCTTCGGGTAGTCACCTTTTTCAAAATATGAATTTCCAAGATTGTGCTTTATTCGGGCCTTTTCAGTCTTGTTCTTTACCGACTTTAATTTTTTTAACTTTGGTCAAAAAACTGAAGAAAAAAATTCAGCCCCTAAGCAAGAAAAAAATATGGATGATTTAATGACACAAATAGACAAACTAAAAAAAGAAGTCGAAGAAATTAAAAGTCAAAAATAATTTAAATTAAGTTAGCTAAATACTTTGCGTTAGAAAAAGCACTTTCAGCATTATTTCCAGAAAACCAATCACCACAAATACCAAGCCTTAAATCACTATCCCAATAACAATTAGGTGCTGCTGTATTTAGATTGTAAGCATAAAGCCACCCGTGAATATCACTATAGTGTATTTGGTCTTTGCTAATATTTATTTTTAATTTAGTTGAAAAATTTTTTAATGTTTCATCAATTAAAGATTGTTTATTATTTCGGTATTCCCTTATGTTTTTAATTGAATATTTTAGTGAAGATTGAATAGTCCATAATTCTAAATCTTTATTAATTAAATTTTTCTTTTTAGTATTCTCATTTGCGGCAAAACCTAAAACATCATCATTTTCAAAACTAATAGCGCTTAAATCAAGTTTTAGACTTTTATTAAAAGCAACCATTACAGTGAGATTTGGCTGCATTGAAAAATTAAACTTTGAAAAATAATTTTCACTAAATTGTTTAGTTAAATTATAGGCTTGTTGAAAAGGTGCTGTAATAATGACTGTTTTATATTGTTCTTGTGTGTCGTCTTTAAAAGTTAACAGTAAATAATCTGATTTTTTTTCAATACTTTTTAACTCTTTGTTTACAAATATATTCTCATTATTTTTAAATAAATTTTTTACTAATATATTGTTGCCATTTTCATGAATAATTCTCTCTTTATCTTCATCATTTTTAAGTTGATTATTTTCAAATGTTTTAAAATTTCCCTGCCAAACACTGTAATCATTTAACATCTTTTTAAATTCAGAACTTGGGTTCTTGATATATTGAAGACCGTGATCAAATAAGCCAACATTTTCAACTCTTCGTGTTGAACAACGTCCTCCTGCGCCTCTAGATTTTTCGTAAATATCTAAATCTTTTTTTATAAAATTAGAAAGTGAAGCAGCTGAAAATCCAGCGCCAATTATTGCAATGTTTTTCATTAGTAATTAAATCTTACTTTTATTCATTTCTTACCAAAGGATAAACTTTTGGACTTAAAAATCTATAGTTGTTAAACAAAATCAATGCAATCGTAAGAATTCCAATTAATAATAAAATTATCGCAGAGTTAATAATCTCTAAGCTCCAACTTAATCTAAAAATTGATTCAATCACAAAATAAGAAACACCAATTGAAAACAATAAGGCGATAAAAACAATTGAAAAAAATGTAATTAAAAATTCAATAACACTCGCTGTAATTAAATTATTTGTATTAATGCCTAAAATTTTAAAGATTAAATTCTGATAAATACCAAGTCTTGCCTGAACAATAACTGCAGATGAAATAACCATTAATCCAATAATAACCGCAACGGAAGATATTACTGTTACTGCTATAAATATTTTATTAACAATCTCTGTAATCTTTCCAAGATAACTTGAAACTTTAATAGCTGAAATATTTTTAAAATTTTGTAAAAAAGTTCCCTCTTTAAAATTAATAGCACTACTAAATTTTGCAGTTGCGATATATTCGTGCGGAATATTGACTGCAAATTTTGGATTAATGAGAATTACAAAATTTATAGATAAATCCCGATAATCAACTTTTCTAAAGTTTACAACTTTTCCCTCAACATCTCTTCCGTAAATTTTCAAACTCATACTATCATTGAGTTTAATGTCTAAATCTTTTGCAACTTTTGCATCTAAAGAAATTTGCATTTCCTTAGAATTATTATCAAACCATTTACCTTCAGTAATTGGATTATCTTTTGGCGGCATATCTGACCAAGATATTCTTCTATCTCTTTCTAAAACCCAATATGAATCGTTGGTCGATTTAATGTAAGTTAAAGGATCTTTTTTATTTATCTTTGTCACTGATGCTGAAACAATTGGCATCATATCGATTAAAGTATTGGGGTCGTTATTTTTAAGATACTTAACAAATTTATCCTTTTCAGTGTCCTGAATGCTGACAAAAAAATAATCAGGAGCTATTTCTGGTATTGATTTTTCCACTTCTTTTTTAAAATTATAACCAACTAAAGTTAATGATAACAATAAGGTAACGCCTAATCCTAAAGATAGAACTGTAATTGGAAAAATTGTTTTAGGATTAGTTATATTTTTAACCGCAAGACGTAGAGGTAAAAAATTTATGAATTTAATTTTTCTTAAATAAAAAATAATAATTCGAGATAATACATAAAGCGTAAAGCAAATAAGAAAAAATATAAAAAAATATCCTACGGTATACAAAGGTTTTTGGCTATCTAATGCGAATAAAAGAATAAGCCCAACTATTGATAAAATAATTAAAGAGATATTTTTTTTATTAAAATAAAAATCACAAGCTTGAAATACATTTCTAAATAAGCTGCTAGGTTTAATTTGCTGGATTGCAGAAATTGTTGGCAGACAAAATATAACAACAACTAAAAATCCACTTAAAAATACTTTGAGAAAATTCTTTAAAACAAACTCACTATGAACAGCTATTCCTAAAGTTTTTGATAAAAAAATATTAACAACTGGAACGCTTAAAACCGCTAATAAATATGCGATAATTGAGATTGCAAAAAGTACGGTAAAAATTTCAAAATAAAATATTTTTTTAATCGTGCTTGAGGTAAAGCCAAGCGACTTCATAATAGCAATGCTAATATTTTTTTGATTAATAAAAGAAATAAGAGTGTTTGAAATACCAATGCCTGCAATCAGCATTGCGCTAATAGAAACTAAAGAAAGAAACTGAGAAAAATTATCAATTAATTTTTTTAAATTATTTGATGAATTTTCAGGAAAACGAACGCTATATGAGGGGTATTTTTTAGTAAGATTTATTACCTGATCTTTAATATTTAAAGACTCATTGTACGCTTTAAGTCTGTACTCATAATTAATGAAGCTACCTAAAGTATTTATATTTAATTTTAGAAATGAATTAGTGCTAACAACTGCAAAGTCACCAAATAGTAAAGCCCTACCAAGGTCTGGTACAGTCTCAACATAGCCTACAACTTTAAATGGTGACTGCTTTATGTAAACAGTATCGTTAATTTTTAAATTTAATGTTTCGAAGATTTTTTTATTAACTACGATACTATTAGTAGTTTTTTGTAATAAATTTAAAGCGTCTTTAGGAAAAGATTCTACATTACCGTATAGGGGATATTTATCATCTACCGCTTTTAATCTAATAAAAAAAGTTTTTGCATTCTGCTTTTTAGAATCTGCAAGCATTGTACTAAACTCAACCGTTGAAGAAACATCGCCAAGTTTTTTTAGCTGATTTAAATATTCATCATTTACTTTTTCATTTCGAGTATTAATTTCAAGATCGCCTCCTAATAATATTTTAGCATTAGAGTTGAGTTCTTTTTTTAAGGAGTATTCGAGACTAATGATGATGCTTAAAACAAATAAACTTATAAATAGTGTAAAAATAATAGTCGAAATTTTCTTATAACTTCTTGTTAGATCTCTAATTGAATATTTAAAATCTTGAAAATTAAATAATTTTTCCATCTTTAATTTCAATAATTCTATCGCACTCTTTTGCAAGCATTTGATCGTGTGTGACAAGAACAAGACTTGAGCCGTTTTGTTTACAATACTTAAATAATAAACTCATAATTAATTTTGAATTTTCGCTATCTAGATTTCCACTCGGCTCATCTGCCAAAATAAGTTTTGGATTTAAAACAATCGATCTTGCAATAGCAACTCGTTGTTGCTCCCCTCCTGATAATTGACTTGGAAAATGATTGATACGATCTTTTAATCCAAGCTGCTCTAATAATTCCATTGATTTCTTTTTCGCATCTGGAACCTTGTTAATCTCTAATACTAAAGAAACATTCTCTAGAGCTGTATAATTTGGAATTAAATAAAAAGACTGAAACACGATCCCAATTTTTCTCTTTCTAATATCTGCTAAACGATCTTCGGAATATTGACTTATATCTTCGCCTTCAAATATGATTTTGCCAGAATTTGGACACTCAAGACCCGCAATTAACATAATTAAACTTGTCTTTCCGGAACCACTTTTTCCGACAATAGCCACGGACTCGTTACTATTTATCTTTAAACTAACGCCTCGAATAACTTCAACTGCGGTACTTTCCGTTTTGTAATTTAAATGAATATCTTGTAACTCTAATAAATCTGACATGAAAAAGTTTGTATCAATAATTTTTTTTCTTTTCTTCTTAATATTTAAATCTGAAGCTTTTGCAAGAATGCAAATTGTTCTATTTGGCGATAGTTTAATGGCAGGTTATGGCCTTACTAAACCATATCATTTGTCTGAAGTTTTAAAATTGGAACTAAAGAATCTTAAAGTTGAAAGTGAAGTTATTAATGCAAGTGTGAGTGGTGACACAACGCGGGGCGGTCTCAATCGTATTCAATGGACTCTGCAAGATAAAGCAGACCTTATTGTATTAGGTTTAGGAGCTAATGACATGTTGAGAGGAATTGAACCAAAAGAAATTAAAGAAAATTTAAATCAAATAATAAAGAGTATCAAAAATAAGAATATACCTATTGTTCTTGCTGGGTTTGTTGCGCCAGAAAGTTATGCAAAAAATTATAAGGAATCTTTTGACGATATTTATAGAGCTCTTTCAAAAGAACATAATTTAACGCTTATGCCTTTTTTATTAGAAGGCGTTGTTCTAAATCCAAAATTAAATATTGATGATGGAAAACATCCAAATCCTGAGGGTGTAAAAATAATAGCTAAGAATCTTGCTCCTTATATTTTAAAGGAAATTAAAAAATAACCTAAGTTCCACAAAAAGTTTTATATTTTTTTTCATTATCTGGAGCTGGCTGCTGATACAACGTCAAGTCTCCTCGTTCCGTATAAGGATCTTTAAGAGCGTTTAGGAGATTGTTTAAAGATACTAAATTACCATTATGTGCTTCTTTTAAAGATTGTTCCACTTTATGATTTCTTGGTATCACCACAGGATTATTTTTTCTCATTAAAGTTAACACTTCTTGTTTATCTCTATTTTGCTTATCAATTCTAATTGTCCATTTACTATAAAAGTCTTTTAGATTTTCGTTTGTAATATTTTCATTCATCAATTCTCTAAAAGTATTTGTATAATCTAATTTATGTTTCTCCATGATATCTAGTAACTCTTTAATTAAGACTGCGTCTTCAGGCTCATCGGTGATAAGGCCTAATTTTTTCTTCATCATTTCATGAAATTTTTTTTCATATTTCTCGTTAAAGCTTTCAATAATTTCCTCTCCTACCTCAAGTGCTTTATTTTGATCTTCATCAAGAAGCGGTAGAATGGCATCTGCAAGTCTTGCTAAATTCCATTGTGCAATTACAGGTTGGTTTCCAAATGCATATCGACCGTGTTGATCGATGGAACTGAAAACTGTTTTAGGGTCATAATGATCCATAAATGCGCACGGTCCAAAATCAATACTTTCACCAGAAATCGCCATATTATCGGTATTCATTACACCATGAATAAAACCAACTCGCATCCAATCAGTAATTAAATTTATTTGTCTTTCCATAACTAATCTTAAAAACTCTGGTGCTTGTTTGTCTAAATCTTTTATTTCAGGGTAATGACGCTCCACTGAATACTGTAAAAGTTTTTTAAGCGTTGCTAGATCTTTCTTGATTGCAACATATTCAAAAGTGCCAACACGAATATGACTTTCTGCAACTCTTGTTAAAATAGCGCCAGGCAGCACCGTTTCTCGCATCACATTTTCTCCCGTCGTTGCAACGGCAAGACTTCGCGTCGTTCTAATATTTAAGTGATACATAGCCTCACTAATAATATATTCACGCAACATTGGGCCGAGCGCAGCTTTACCATCGCCTCCTCTTGAATAAGGAGTTCTTCCTGAACCTTTAAATTGAATATCGTATCTTTGTTTTGTTGGCGTTATATGCTCACCTAAAACAATAGCGCGCCCATCACCTAATATAACTAAATTACCAAACTGATGCCCTGCATAAGCTTGAGCAATAGGAATTGCTCCTTCTGGCAAAATATTTCCTGTAAATAATTCTGCAAGCTGTTGAGGATTAATTGATGAAAAATTAAGCCCTAGTTGTTTTGCAAGTTCATGATTTAAAATTACAAGCTTTGGGTCTTTAACTTTAGTTGGCAAAACCTTTGCCATCATCATCTCAGTTAAAGTAAAATAACTATTATTAAAATTAAATCCTACAGATTTCATTAATGAATTTTGTTGAAGTCTTTCATTAAAATTTGAATCTGTTTTCCTTGTTGGCACAGATTCAAAATGCCACCAATAGTATTTATATTTTTTTTACTCGCCTCTTCTAATAAGTGCAAAAATAATCTTGCAGTAATAACAGAGTCTCCAATAGCTGAATGTCGAGTTTGGTCTTCAGTTTGAATTTTTAAAGTCTTACATAAAAATGATAATTCATAACTTTTAAAGTGCGGATATATTCCTGCTGCAAGATAAATAGTATCAATTGTTACAATATTTTTAACTCTATGAGCAATCGTAGTATAAGGCCCACTTTTGATAATAAATTTAATATCAAACTCAAGATTGTGTCCAACGAGTACAGCGTTTTCTAAAAAATTATAAATTTTATCATCTAATTCTTTCAACACTGGTTTGTTTTGTACTTGCTCTTGCGTGATGTGATGAATTTCAATTGAACGCTCAGATATTTGACGCTCTGGATTAACTAACTCATCTAAAATTTCATTTGTAATTTTAAGATTTTTTATTTTAGTTGCTGCGATAGATACAATTCGATGTCCTTCATTGACATTTAAACCTGTAGTTTCGGTATCAAGAATAACAAATGTTGATTCTTGAGTTGTTGCTGCTTTATATCGATTAATATTAACAAAATAGGCTTTGATATTGTTAAAAATATTCTTCACTAATATCTCCTCTCGCTCTTATCTTGAGTTCGTTAATTTTCTTTAAATACATCTTAAGCAGATCCTTTTCTCGCTCTAAAAGTTTCTTTGGATCAATAAAACTTTTAACTGGCTTTCCTTCTTGAACCGATGCCACCTGATCTTTAAGCAAAATATAGGTTAAAAATCTATGTGCATTTTGGAAAAAATCAGCCTCGTCATTTGTAAATACATTCTTCTTAGTTAGTTCCTCAATTCTTGCAGCCGTTGTGTTTTTATTAATACGATGTTTTATTGAATAAATTCTAACCGATTCAACAAGCGGAAGTGTTCCAGCTCCTTTTAAGTTTAATAATCCCTTATTTTCTTTATCGTTCTTTTCAAGTTTAAAACCGCCAAAAAATGTAAGTCCTGCACGTCTGCCTTCTTCATTTTTAAATAAAAATTTTAGTATTTTATTATTAACTAATTTATCAAAAATAAAATTTCTAAGATCATCTGCAAGTTCGGGCTTACCGTAAACTGATCTAAAATCATAAAGCATATCGACATAAATTAAATTTTGTTCATTAAAATTAGTAATCCAGTCCTGCACCTGCTCTTTCCATTCTGGTAAGCTTTTTCTCCACATAGGGTTTGTCGCCATTAAATTTCCCTTACAAAATGTAATCCCTGCGGTATCTAGAGATTTTGTAAATTCTTTTGCCAGTTCTTCAAAATATAAGTCTACTTTTTTTGGATCTTCTGTTTTGCTAGGTTCATAAATAATTCCATTATCTTGATCGGGCTGCAGAAAACTTTCCATTCGTCCTCCCGACCCCATTACTAAAACGCTAAAATTTGGAATTTGTTTAATGATATTCTTTTGATTTATTTTCTTTTCTGCAATTCTAATGGAGCGTCTATAGATAACGTTATTTAAAAAGCTTAATAAATAACTAATGTCATTAGATGAAGTTTTTTCATCTAATAATCTTGCAGCAAGATGAACTTGTTGTTTTTTAATTTGAATTAAACCTCGTTCATCATATTCATCAAAGGTCATTTTATCGATCTCTTGGGTAACCGCCCCAAGTTCAGCGGCTAATGCTTTGTCTGCATAAATAACTCCAACCACTTCTGAGTTCATATTGATTACCGGTAAATGGCGAAGATTATTTTTTCTCATTTTACCAACGGCATGGAACAGAAGATCGTCCTCGTAAACGAATATCACTGGCGATGTCATAAAATCTGAAACTTTTTTGCTTGAATCTGAAATGAAAGTTACTTTTCGAACAATATCTTGCTCAGTAATAATACCAGCAAGTTTATTGTCTTTTTTAATTAAAATAGTTGATTTTTTTTGTTGTTGTAAATCTTTAATAGTTTCTGAAATCGAAGCGCTAACGTCCACGTAAATATAATCTGCTGACATATAGTCAGAGATTTTTTTGATAAATAGTTCAACGCTATTAGACCGAGTTGGCATAGGGAGTTGAACGTCAGTATAGCGGATTTTAAATATTTAAGAAGAAGCCTGACTAAAAAGCGTTCTTTTAAGGCTTAAAAATTAAGCCTTATTTTTATTTAAGAACTCTAACTCATCGTTTGAATACGGAGTCATATTAGTTACCAATTCCATAAGTAAGTACAAATATTGCAATCGGCAGACTTAATACTGCTGCTACAATAGCAACCACACCTATGATCGTTGTTATATCTTCTGCTGTTTGCTGAGATATAGACAAAGTTGGAAAACTTTGGTTTCCGTTAACCAGTTTTATTTTTTGTGTTTTAGTTTTCATGTCCTCCATATAGAGAGCAAATGTAATAAATTCATGAACTATTTGTGTCTTAATTGTGAAAAGTGTATTAAATTTTTTTTACAATAAGAAATATTTAATTTTAGATGCGACATTCATTACTTTTTCTATTCTTTTTTTTATTTGCAACACCCCTATTTGCAAACTGTAAACCTGATGAGCAAGTAAATTTTCGAAGCTATAACTTTAGAATAGAGAACGATTACTTCAATAATGAAGACTCTAATTATACAAGTGGCGTGATTTTATCAGGTGTAACTCATGATTTTAAAGGGGATGTAAGGAATGAGTGTTTACCGGTTATTAGTCGTCTACACGGTAGTCTTTTATCTTTTTTAGATATTGGTCTTTTTAGGAAACAAGAAGGCTATTCAAAAAATATCTACTTTAATGGTTCGCAGTTAATGTACACGCCGGTTGATGATAAAACACCAACGGTTGTTAAAGATGACAGACCTTATGCTGGAATCTTATCGTTGGCAGTTGGTGTGAATGAAAGACATAGAAATAAATTTGATAATACTCAGGTTTTAGATACGAAAGAATTAACCCTTGGAATTATAGGTCCAGCCTCATTTGCAAGACAAACTCAAAACTTTGCCCATGATAGATTTGATGTTTACAGAGCTCAGGGCTGGAACAATCAATTAAGCAATGAACCTGCTGTGATGTTATTGATTGAGAAAAAAATTAAATCGGATCTTCAGCAAAACACCTACACGCCTGGAATTTCAAAAGATTTAATAAGATTTTATGGACTTAAACTTGGAAACATTGAAACATCTTTAAATGTTGGTTTAGAGGGAAGATATGGTCTGAATATTCCAAATGATTTTGGTAGCACTCCATCTTATCCTGGTTGCGATAACACAGCCCCATCATCTGGAAGTTCTGAGGCTTGCACGGATACGGGAGAATTAATGTTACCCATTCCACTAGGTGCACATTTATTTGCGCTCGCTGAATTAAAAGGAGTTGCTTATGATTTTTCATTAGATGGTAATATTTTTGCTAACAATCATCACGTGCATAAAAAACCTATTACAGGTGTTATTGCAATTGGAGTGAATTCTTTAATTCCAATTAATGGAAACAAAAATTTAAAATTAACGCTAACACAATATTTTCAGTCAAAAGAATTTAAAGAACAAAAAACTGCTGACAAATATGTTTCTTTTACTGTGGGTTTAGATTTTTAATTATTATTTAAGAAAATTTTTAGACTAGTATAATATGACTGCCAACTAAATATGCTTAATAAAATCAAAAGACATTTAGACTTAGCTAACAAAGGTTACTTTGAGCACATGTTTTTTGCGATGAAAATTGGCCTTAAATGTCTATGGTCATTTATCACAGCATTTGTGCATGCCATTAATCCTGCTTGGTTTGAATACACAACAAGCAAAAGAATTAAACGAATGAATGATTTATTTCAAAAACCAAAAAACGATATTA
>ENA-ORFA01001113-ORFA01001113.1-marine-metagenome-genome-assembly--contig:-NODE-1113-length-10830-cov-2.394960_pt1 | contig 10830 bp, 4 predicted proteins | sample MGYA00248621_ERZ508587 | MGnify/ENA primary metagenome ERZ508587 (study PRJEB26250, sample SAMN06266239) | marine metagenome | isolation source: Columbia River Estuary | place: USA:Columbia River Estuary... | reverse complement strand
TTTCGCCTGCATCGCGGCGAAAAGTTCATCGGAAATTAATCCACGTTTAGTGATGGTTATGCGCTGCAAGAAGTCGGAAAAAGGAGAGCGATCCGCCGCCGTGGATTCGACGGCGGATTCATTTGAACCGGCCAACGTTGAAAGGGCTACGACCGGAGCATCCGCGACTGTGGATTCGGTGTGCGTTGATGAGGCGCCGTTAACTGAAGAACAATCTAACGACGGTAATGAAGAGTGGAACAAGGAATCGCAAGTTTTGAAGAAAAAGTCCTTGTAGAATTCGTAGTCGTCTTTGGTGAAAAGACAGAAAATGACGGTATCGATTTCCGAGTGGTTACAACGAAGAAAGTCAAAGACCGCTTGAAATGCTACTGGCGCTGCCTCTGAGATGGGATATCCGTAAGCTCCCGTACTTATGGATGGAAAGACAATGGACCGAAGCTTGTACTTTAGAAGCAAGCTAAAACATTTTGAATAACACGATTTCAGCGTGTGTGCGTCTTTGTCTTGAGGGCCTACGGTGTGAAAAATGAAAAGCGCTGGTAATCCATAAGCTTGCGTGACTTTGACATCTCCCTGTTCACAATAATTCAATCTTTTGCATTCCGATAGTAATTGCGGTCCGGCCTTACGATGAATCGCTCCGTCAACGCCTCCGCCGCCCAATAACGAAGAATTTGCTGCATTGACTACGACATCTGTTGCCAGGGTCGTAATGCATCCCAGGTAAAGTCGCAATTTGGACGAAATAATCGGAAGAAGCGACTCTGTAGTAGATATGGGTTGATGTGAAAATTGTGGGAAAACGTCCGCCAAAGATGGAATATTCTGCCAAGGAACAATCCGGTCCGGATGAGTATCCGTGGTTTCCAAGTCGAAGGTGTTATTACGTGGATGGTGACGTAAGTTGGCCAACGCGACTGATGGTGAGCGAGATTTTCTTTTCCTTTTATTAACGCGATTTTTCTCCATAATAAGATTTAAGTGCGATTTAATAGAATTTGGATGTATAATTCTAGGTTTCGAACTTTTCAGAACCGACTTGAGTTTGTCCGAAGGACTCGGCCAGACTGTACCTTGAAGTAACAACTGTCGGACGTCCGCCGGTGTAATCGAAAATCCTTCGTCAAAAGTCATCCGGTGGAGAAGAGAAACGCAGTCGGATTTTGCAAGAGGTTTGAGGGTTGGCTTGTCACCCTCAAACATCCGTGATAGGGAATCGCAAACCGTATTATCTTGGCCGGTCACATGGACAATCTGGAGATCAAATTCGGAAAGAGCCAAGGACATTCTCACGTAAGGCGATCCTGAGTTCATTAATCGGAGGAAGAGGAGTGCCCGTGCATCGACGTAAGCGACGATTGGCGCTCCTTGGATTAATGGTCGAGATTGAATGAGTCCATGCAGCAGTGCCAGAGCTTCCTTTTCGAAAACACTCTTGTTAAGTTCTGTTTTCGAAAAGGATCTGGAATATGTTGAAATCGGATATTCCTGTCCATTTTCGCCTTGTTGAGTCAAAACATTGCCAATTGCAACTGTTGACGCATCCGAATAAAGGAAAAACTTTTTGCGCCAATCTGGGGGATGTAGTTCGAGTGATTTTGCAACGGCTTCTTTGACATTGTTAAATGCCTGAATTTCTTCTTCTGACATTTTAAACTTCGTTTTAGGGGACAGAAGAGGACGTAATTTCGCCGTGACTTCCCCAAAATCCGGGATGAAACGGCGAAAATACGACAAGGCGAAGAAGAAGTGAACCAATTGAGGACGCGAAGAAGGAATCGGGATTTGCGCAACCATTTCACGTTTATGATTGGGAATAGAAACGAGGCCATTTTCGACGTGGAAACCCAAGAATTGGACATGGTGTGTATAAGCCTTAAATTTTTTGATGTTAATTTTAACTCCATGTTTTTCGCATTGGCGTAAAATGTATTCGAATCTTTCCAGGTGTTGATCCGTGTTCTTGGCCCCCATGCATGAATCATCGACGAACAAAACGAAATTGTTGAATGGCATGTGAAGGGCAAAATCGAGGCCACGACCGAGAATTGCGACGGCGGTTTTTATGCCCATTGAAAGTACATTCCAGAAGTAGATCCTACCATCGACACCGTAAAAACAGGTGAGTTTTTGGGACTCTTTGGAAAGCCGAATCGAATAGAATGAATTCGCCAAATCCAAGACAGTGTATATCGTACAACCCTCGAACTCGTAAATCAGCGAATCCAACGACGAAGAAGGAACAGCTTCCGGTTCGAGGAGATTATTCAATTGGCGAAAATCGAGGCACATGCGAAAAATGCCGATGCCGTTGGAATCCGACAACGGCCGACCCAAGGAGTCTTTTTTTCGTACAAAAACGATATTTGTCACGAACTTGGTAGGTTCGTTGCGTGGCAATTCTGAAATTAAACCGCGGGCTTCATAAGCATCCAGCATAGTTTGAACCTCTTGTTTGAGGGGACCCGGTATTTGTCGCCGTTTGGCAATCGCGTTGGCTGTAGGATCTTTTAGAATTAGATTGGCTTCGAAACCTTGGATACATCCCGTTCCATAGCGATCCGCCGTGAACGCTGAAACGTGTTTTTGAATGACTGATTTATAACGTTCAACATACTGGGGAGGAATATTACTCAGATCAATCAAGTCTAGAATGTTTGCCTTTGATATCGCGATGTCGTTGTGGCATAATTCCGTTACTTTCATTCCAGACTCTACTATTTCGGAAACCGTTGGAAGAGGAGCTTTGTTCGAATCCGCAACTGAAACTTGCGCAGCGGCGACGTGATGTAAATCCTGGCGTCGAAAGGATATATCAGCGAGATGCAAATCCGGAGGAATTGCCAACCAATCATCCGTGTTGTTGGCCACCGTCATCGTGATCGATTCGGGGTTGTGCACCTCGACGACATCGTCCAACGATTCCAAACCTGAGTGAGGAAGCAACTCCGTACACTGTAAGTTATAAGAACCCTTTCTTAAAGACAATTTATCATTGCAAACTTGTAAGGGAATTTGAGAAAGTGTGAACGGTTTAATAACACAATCTTGCGTGGACGAGTGCATAACGTGTAGTTTAGAATCCTTGGTAGTGGACGTTGGGATTATTATGTCACCCTCTTCATGTTTGAAGATGATTTGTGAATGCGACAAAGAAATGCAGGAGGGTGAGTACAAGATATCCGCGCCGAGAATGAATGGCATGCGTAGATGACGAACCACATAGATTTTATTTTTTATCGAGACTCGTGTAGGTTTGTTGCGAGCGCGCCCGTTAAAAACCATTTTAGCAACAAAATGACCTATGATTTTCAAAGAAGAATCACCTGCTGTGTCAATCTGTTGACCATCGTGAGTGCCTGATAATTTTAAATCTCCGTGTGATTGTTGTAAAGTTTGGAACATGTTTTCCGACATTAGACAATGGGAAGCGCCAGAGTCTATGAACGCGGTTATATGTTGATCATGGATGTAAACGTCAATGAATTTCGTCGTATGTACATTTTCTACAGTATGTAGATGGATGATTTGGCCGGGTGGTGAAGTGATCGAGCATAAGTTCACCTCCGGCCGTTCGTTTCATTCTTGCCGACACTTGCAAGAATGCGCATCCCTCTTACATTTTTTACACCGGACCATCAACTCGAAGCGTCCCAAATCTGCGCCAATAATCAAATTTTTTATATTTGCAGAGAGGAACTCATTAATCGGCGATGAAGAACGATAACGCTCGCGGCCCCGACTGAAGGATCGTCTTCGGGAATCAGAACCATTGTATCTCTTTTTGGAATCATACGAAGCACGTCTTCGGGTATCTGAAGACGATGATCTCCGTTCCAAAGACCGACCTCTGCTATAGTTTCTCGGCTTGGCCGGAGCGTAATCCTGACGACGAGATTCCGAAGACGGATATCTAGCACGGTCAGTACTTGTTTCTTTTCGTGAACGTGGAGGAGAAGGCGGACGGAAACTATCCGGGGCCGGTGTATCTGAACGCGTTTTAATCGGGCGTTCCATTTCTTGAAAGTTTTGATCCGTAACCCTTCCTCTTTCTTGGCTCTCTCTGCGTTTTTCTCGTCGACGCTCCTCATGATCAGAACGCCTCTTTTCACGCATTATTTCTGGAGAGGATTCCCGGCTCGTTTTCCGAGCAACAAAGACGCCTTTAACGTGTGCATCGGCCATGGACATATCACAAGAAGGAACCCAACCTTCTAGTTCCTCAATTCTTTCCGCTTGCGTTGTCAACTCGGCCATTGTTACGTGCTCACCGTTCATCTCTTTTTCTTTCAGGAACCTTTTGAGAGCTTTTCGGGTGTCGACCGTGGTCAAATGAAACAAGGCTGATTCAGCGTATCTGTTCCAAAACCCATCAATCGCCGCCGGAGGGGCCTTTTCCATCGCCTTCCGGCATAAGTGCCCGAATCGAGTCATCGTCGCTTTAAGAACTTCCCCAGCCGGACGGACAAAGTTCTGAATTAAATTTTCATAATATTTCTTGTCCTTTGCTCGAGGAATGAACATCGTGATCAAATGATCGACGGCATCTTGTAAAGGTAAGTCCCGTACAAGATCAAAATGTTGCAATTCGGCGTCCGTGAGTGCATATGGTATACACCACATTATCCACTCATGGGTGAGCCGATTGATCTCCGAATAACGCATTAATGCCTCTAATCTTTCGTAGATCGGCGTCGATTTTCTCACGAACATATTGCCAAGATCCGCCGCGTTCAAGTGCATACGACGACGGCCATCGTTAGCATCATCGTTGTTGGGCTCGTTCGGAACAACCACCAACCTTCGCGGCTGACGATCCTGTTCCTCTTCCGCCTGACGAGCCTGGATGTTGGCCAATTCGGCCTGTTGTCTAGCCAGAGTGGCTTCGGCCCTTTGCAAAACACGTTGTAATGCCTCCGGGGCATCACCGGCCGCAACTTGGAGTCGAACGGCTTCGATTTGTGCTTCCAAGAGCGCTATACCATCCGCCCTATGAGCAACATCACCTCCAACCGGTGGCAAATTATTTGCGCCCGCCGCCGCCTGTCCTTGTTGGACCTCGGGGTTTAAGGGGGCGTTTAGACCTCCTTCCGCCGCCATCTGTTGTTGCCGTCGCTGGGGTCCTTGTCGACGGTTAAGCAGTTCGAGAATACGTTGCTGATGATCCGGTCTATCGTTATCCGCCATCCTCTAGGAAACGACCAACCTTGGAAGTTTCTGTCGGGAGAGAACCGCCGCCAACCTAAATATTCTCGAGAATTCAAACGCGACGAAGGAAGAAAGAGCGAAACCAAAAGTTGAAGTCGAAATGAAAACCGTTGTTCGGGAAGTATCGGAGACGTGGTGGTCGCCGATGAATCCAATCAACGACCCAAAGAAATCCGGTGACGTCGACAGAGTCGGAACCCGTTGATCGCCGAGGAGTGACCACGAAGTAACGAAATCCTTTCGTCCAAGCGAGTCGGGAATCGATCGCCGACGAATATCCACGATGCGACGAACGCTGTTCGCCAAAAGTTTCGGAGATTTAAATCCGTGAAGCGAAGAAAACGGTCGTCGAAATTGCACGGTACCTGAGAGTAAAGCTGAAACCAAAGTAACCTGAGGTGGAAAGTGGTCCGCTTAAAATTCCGGATGCTCGTCGATCGCCAACTTTAATCCAGTTTGAAAGTCGGAGACGTGACGAGATGCGAAACTTGAGAGCCAATGGTAAGTATCAAGACCGAGGGCGAAAACCGTGTCGGGTAGCCATAAAATGAGAACTCCGTTGATTTCCACGATCGAGTTTTATTGGATAGTTTTCAGCATACAGATCATGTGTCGTTGATCGAACTCTAAGTCCCCAATTCCCCTGCTTTGAAACGTGTAACTACGTCAAAGCGTTGGGAAGGACTGGTCACCTTTACTTTAGAACCTCTAGAGGTAAACTCGCCTTTGCACGGTGCAAACGGCGCTTCACGACCTTGGGCGTGCGCCACCCGGCGTGTAAAGACACACCCGTCGCATAGTTGCTTTAAACAAATAACATCTCAATTCACGCCGTCAAAGCAAAAATGCGACGTAGGCGTGGCTGTAGATATAAACATAAAATGAAATTTGGACTTTGCTTCGATCAACGGCAGGACATAATTTCATGCGAAATAAAAGTATACAATGCGTGCGAAAAACATAGCGTTAATGAAAAGTAAAACCGTTAACGACGACGACCATCTTTACGTGGAGGAGACCGAGAGCCACGGTGACGGACATCGCGTTGCGGATGAGAAAGAGAAGTTGTGGAGGAAGACGATGACGGCTGTTGAAGCACGCATACTATAGGACCATTGTCCTCGGCCAAGTCGCGAATGTCGTTCTTGTTGAAATCTTTGGCTTTCTTCGGCCCGTTTGATGTTATAATGACCGGAGAGTCGGACGATGTTTCTCCAACTTTGGTGACCGCCGCCATCACCGAATTTACGAACGACCCGAATGAAGTTGGGCGAAACGATAGTTTCGATGAGGCAACGACAGACCTCGCCTTAACGAACTGGATGTCGCGGGTGATGTACTCCGAAGCCGTCGAAGGAGGCGGCGGAGGTGCCAACTCGAAGGCGACGGCGAGTTTAGCCGATAGGCGGTCGTCGTCGGAGCGGCTCCGTTTGCGTGAACCTGAAGACGGCAGTACCTGAGGCGACGAACGGTCGGCATCCGCGACGGAAGATGGGTGGTCGTTTGCCGGAGAAGTAGTTGGTTCGTCTTCCTCGAATAGGTCGTCTTTGTTCGTTAACGAACATTGTAGAACGTCCGTGTCCTCTACCACTTCGAGAGTGAAGCCGCTCCGTGTTTTCAACTCTGCCAAGACTTTTGAAAGGGAGTCCTGAGCCTGCGTAATGAGCTGAAATATGTTCTCGGGCGCCGGCTTCGTAGGAGAAGAGAGAAGTGCCGCCATCGTGAAACTTAAACGGAAGAATGATGAACGGTCGAGTATAGAAGAGGAATATATAGTACGGGTAGATCGCGCGCGCGTTATACAGGGTTCGTAAGCGTGACGTCACGATGAGCCGAACGCGGCGATGGTGGAAGAGATACGGGTGGGGGTGGGTCGTAATCGGACGGATGCCATTCCGCATGTGCATGAAGTGGCTTTAATTCTTGCTGCTGATGTATTTGCAATGGTGGACGGCGGAGGTGGGCTTGACGGAATCGGCGGTAACGCTCGCAAGACGAGTGGACGCAAAAAAACCAAAGAATAAACACGACTAACGTTGTCACTGAAGCGAAGGTTAACAATATGATCAGCGATGGCCGATACGTAGTGGCAACCAAAGATGATGTGGCGACGAATTCTGGGATTGACGATTTATTGAGTCGTAGGAGGGAAAGAGTCGAGGCTTCGAATAAGTGAGAACGTGTTGTAAAATCAGCGGATTGTTCGATCGAAAAGAAAATCGATCGTTCCGGAAGGGTTTGTACATCTCGAATTAAAAGCGGGGAGTGGAAAATGAGAGTTTGGCCGTTGGGCAACGAGATGGTATATGAGCAACCCGGTTTTGTCGGAATAATTCCCGTTGAATTTAAGTTAATGATGGTTTCGTGTGCGTCACGTGCGCATAAAAATGAGGCGGTGGTAGTAGGCGGGACTGCGTAAATTAAACCCTCCGCGGCGCGTAACACTTTAGCGGTTACATTCGTCGGATAGAAGATGCATGGAGAAGATGAAACTGATGGTAGAATTGAATCTACTCCACACGGTACTGAAGGTGAAAACGAAGAAAGAGGCGACTCCACATGACACCTCTTGTTTGCACCGCAGGTAGGCAACCGGTCTAAGGCAATATACTGCTTTGTGCGAGGGTTAATTGCCGCTATCGAAATTTCAAGCGAAGGCAGGAAAGATTGGCCATGCTTATGAATTGGCATAGGAATCATGGAGAATACCGAGAAGATATTATCTTCTGCCAAGATCGATTTAATTAGTAGGCGAATGCCGTCTTGGAATCGAACAACACCAAAACGGAAATCCTGAAAGTTATCCGAAAGCGGCTTACGAAATTCTTTCATCGCTCGTTGGGCCATAATCCTATAGTCGTCTTCACCGAGGATACCGGGAGGTAAAAAATTATTTGCCGCCCCAATTAATAAAGTTGAGAGTTCTTGTCGCCATAATGACAACTCGGTTATTATTTCATTTGCATACGTATGCAAATCGAGAAGAAATAATTCCCGCGCGATGTCATTAAACCTGGCGTTCAAAGTTGAAGCAACACGGTCCACTTCCGAAATGAGCTGTTGTAGGGAAAGTCGAATAACGTCGACGTCCACCATTAAAGTAGAAAGAACCCGGTCCATGGTGGCAGTTTTTACTTCTTCTTGAGCGAACCTATCGTGTAGATCACTAAGCTGTACGCTGTTAGATACCGCGATGGTCAAAGCGGACGTAGATAGAATGATGTTTAAGAATCTTTTATGTCGCGAAAGCGAAGTTGAATTAAGTGGAGCGCACTGTAAGTGCGTAGACCAAGCCGAAAGGACGTCCGCGGTCGTCATCGTCAATGTGTTAGGGGCATTGTCGAGTGTGAACGGAGCGGAAATGTCGACCGATGGGAATGAAGCAACCAACAAAGCCAGCGCCTGAACCTCACGAGTCATACGGGATTGTAGAGCATCAGCCCGAGATTGGCATTTGTCTTGAGCGACTTTCCGAGCTGTGGGCGAATTACGATACTGACAAATCAACGCGGCCCTTTGTAATTTGTCCGTCGGCAAACCGAAAACCATCTCTAATTCGCGTACCGGGTTGATGTGAAAAACAATGGGTAAACCGAAACCGTCGTCGTATTTGCGACGAATCCAAGGCGGTATGCGATCACCATTCGCGAAAGTGTTCTTCGGGTTGCCGAGTTCGTCCGTTGAATTGAACATGTCCGCGTAAACGTATCCGAAATTTGATGAACGCATAACCTCCATTAATTCTTCAGCGAGCGCATTGGACGTAATACGGGGAAGATGACCGTCGTGGCGAGAACACACGTCTGCCGCTATAAAATAAAAATTGTCTCTCTCGTCATCGCCGACCTTTGCAACCAAAGTCGAAGTAGCGAAGAAATTTTCCTCGGAGCCAGGTAAGGAGCGGAGACAACTATCCTTGTATTTATTGATGGCGCAATCGATTGATTTAAAAGCCGCCAACGCTTGATCGAATCCCAACGGTTTGGAAAACGTAAGACCCACTGGATTTGCCACCAAATCTTGTTCTCTCCGAGCGACCACCGAGTACGGGCCCTCCCGTAATTCGATTGGATTTCCCGGAGGAAAAACGAGAACAAAGCAAAGACATGAAAAGAGCATTAGAGAATAGGTATTCATCGTCCACGAGAGCGGAGATACGAATGTATTTCGGAATGGCATAGCGGGATCTTATATATCCGAAACGCCGGCCGGCGAACGCGCGCACGCACGCTCCGGCCATACCTGTAGTCTAAATACCTTTTCAACGCGAGATGACGTGCCGCGGTGGTGCGTATATGTCGCCAGGGACGGCGGCGGCGGTGGTGTAATGACGGGCGCCGCATGTAGATAGTGATGAAACGGCGAATAGAGCCGTGAATGCCAATGAATGACATCCGCGAAGCGAGACCCATTAAGCTGACTTAATGTGCTATAAACGACGAGCAATGAATGTGAGAATTGAATTAGTTGCGCAAGTTGTTTTCGACGTGTGGCGTAAACAAATTAACGCTGGAAGTGCGAACGGGCGATTGAGATAAGATCAAGGTCTTGTGAAACTCGTATTCGTTGTAAATTGAAGTGCATGTTTGAGGTTGTAAACTTGACAATTACTCGGTAATCGTGTTTAGAGTACGCCGGGCGAAGAAATCGTCAAAATAAGCAGAAGGAAACGACGAGCATCCATTAAAGTGGAATATATACGTCTTGTGGACATCGTATGTCCTGAAAGGCGGCTCGAGCATTAAAACTGTCGCACGATTTTCATGCTTCATGGAGGTAATTAACGCCGGTCCCATTAAAGTATTGTGCAAGAGTGGATTTTTCTGCACGTTAACATTTCGAAAGACGATAATGTCGCCCGGCTGAAAATCTCGTTCGATCTTTTCACGGTTAATTTTATCCATGTGAGACAATTTTTTGTTTGCTCGTCGCTCCCTTTGTAATGCGAGAAGGGAGTCGAGATCGGCCGGAGAAAACCGAGGCGCTGTGGAAAGTAAAGGGAATGATTTATTTTCCCGTCCGAACATAATTTCAGCCGGACTAAGCAGCGAGGATGTTGACGGTACGTGATTTAATTCTTCAAAAAGTTTCGGTAGATGTTTCTCGAAATCTTTTTGAAAAATTTTGTATAGCGCCTTCGCTGCCTTTTTACATTTTCGAATTGATGTTTCAGCGACGTTGTTCCACGGCGCATGCGGAGCGCATGGTTCGAACGTCACCGTGTTCGCGGACAAAAAGGCAGTGAATTCCTTGGAAGAGAATTGCTGGTCCGAACGAAAACGGAGTGGACGACCAAAGGGAATAAGAACCAAGTCGGCGAAGGCTTTTGATAACGTCGCGGCCGTCATATCCTCAACCATGGTACCAACCGTGTATAACGAGATTGCTTCAACGAACACTACCAAGTGACGACGATTTTCCGGCATTAAATTTGGGGCGATGTCTCCTGCCCACAATTCCCTGACTTCCTCGGGCTCGATCATTGACGAGTATGGAATACGTCTCGCGAAAGGTACCGCAATAAATGCACATACCGTACAACGTTTGACAAAGTCGTGCGAAACCGAGTCCACCGACGGTACATGAAAGTATTGTGACATCTTGCGTGCCATTGCCTTA
>ENA-ORFA01001111-ORFA01001111.1-marine-metagenome-genome-assembly--contig:-NODE-1111-length-10843-cov-4.027866_pt1 | contig 10843 bp, 7 predicted proteins | sample MGYA00248621_ERZ508587 | MGnify/ENA primary metagenome ERZ508587 (study PRJEB26250, sample SAMN06266239) | marine metagenome | isolation source: Columbia River Estuary | place: USA:Columbia River Estuary... | reverse complement strand
ACTTGAATTTTCTACTTTAGGATTATTTGCTGCGTTATTAACTAATCCGTCAATTTTACCATATTTAAGTATAACTTTTTCACAGTTTTCTTTCACCTCTTTTTCATTTGTTATATCAACAGAATAAGCTGAAACTTCTTGATCAAATAACTTCTTTAATTCACGAACTTGTAAATCTAATACTTCTTGATTTAAATCTAATAAAATAGGTATCCCACCAAAAGATGCAATAGCATCAATATGCTCCCTTCCCAAAAGACCCGATGCTCCCGTTACTACGATTACTTTATCTTTTAATGTAAACATATATTCAATTTAAAAACTTATAGTTTGTCCACCATCAACTGTTAAACTTGCTCCAGTAATAAATGAGGCTTTATCTGATAGAAAAGGTCCAGTGTGGTTAGATATTCCGGCTGATGTTCAGACTGCGGAAATTCCAGATAACACTAAGGATATTGAAATTCGTCCAACATTTTCCGGCAATGAAAACATTGAACACTTGTACTATGTAGTTCACGCCAAGGATCGCTACTTGGCGCTGAAGCGTATTGCCGATTACAACCCTGATATTTTCGCAATCGTCTTTTGCAGAACCAAAGCAGAAACACAGCAGGTAGCAGATGCCTTGATTAAGGATGGCTACAATGCCGATGCATTGCACGGTGACCTTTCGCAAGCGCAACGTGACTTTGTGATGAAACGTTCCAGTGCAAACATCATTAAACCAGCGGCGATTATCACAATGACCTTGTCATTACGAATATCTGCACCCGCATAGCTAAACAGGAAAGTCTTTTCCATAATGCGAGGAAATTCGCGTGGAAGTGAGTCCGTAATAATTCTAAATAATTCAACAAGAGAGATTGAGACGCCAATAGCTGAAATCAATGTTGCAAGCTTGGTTGCACCTCTTTGACGTAATCGACGGTAAGCAACAATTTCAACGAGCACTGCGGTAATGGCCGATGCCAACATCGCAACAACTAAACAAATAATAAGAGTCAGAATCATCGATCCACCGGTACGAGGATCATCCTCAACCTTTACGCCCATCAATCCTGAGGCGGTTACGAGTGCGGCAAATGTACCGATCATGAACACTTCAGAGTGAGCAAAGTTAATCAGGCGCAATACGCCGTACACCAATGTGTAACCAAGTGAGATAAGCGCGTAAATCGCTCCGAGTGCGATGCCATCAAAGGTTAAACCCCAGAAAGCATCCCGTAATAATGCAAAATCCATTTCTCACCTTTACTTTATAAGGGACAGAGTGGGCGGGTAAACCCGTCCACTCTGTCCGTACTTATTTTAAAGCGTTACCAATTTCTTGGTAATTACGCCTTGATAGCTCCAAGAAGAACGATCTTTCCGTTCTTGATTGTGAAGCCGTTTACATCTGCGCCTGATACTTCACCCTTGTCATCAAACTTAAGAGTCTTTGAAAGACCCTTGTGTGACTTGGTTGATACGTACTTTTCAATTGTTGCGCGAGTTGTATTTCCTGCCTTGATTGCCTCAAGGAAGAAGTTAGCTGCATCGTATGACTCTGTTGTGTACACACCAGGTGTCCAACCAGCCTTTACCATTTCAGCTGCAAGCTTTGGAGACGCTGTCTCCATTGGGATCGCTGGAGCTGAAAGTAGAACACCTTCTGCTGCCTTACGAGCTAGCTTTACGAACTGAGCATCTAGTACTCCGTCGCCAGCAGCAAATACTGCCTTTGAACCTGAGTCACGAAGCTGCTTCACAAACACTGATGCTTGTGAGAAGTAACCTGTGTAGATAACTGCAGTTGCCTTAGCCTTCTTGATCTTTGCAATTGTTGCTGTGAAATCTGTAGTTCCTTGTGGTGTTGTGTCCTTACCTACAAGGCGACCAGCAAGTGTGATGTCTACAGTCTTTGCAAGACCTACTGAGTAATCTGTTGCATCGTTAACCAAGAACACCTTAGCGTTCTTAACACGTGATGTTACAAGGCGAGCAAGTGCTGGACCCTGGTAATCATCTGTCAAAACTGCGCGGTGGAAAACAGTCTTTCCGAAATCCCACAGTGTTGGGTTAGTTGCAGATGGTGTGATGATTGGCAACATTGCTGCCTCGTAGATTGGCAATGAAACACGTGATGCACCTGAGTAAGCAGGACCGACTAGTGCAACTACGCACTCTTCTGCTGCAACCTTAGGAGCGATTGGACCAGCAACTGCTGGATCTCCCTGGTCATCTACTTCGTAAACAACTGGGTCAACGTTTGCTGACTTGTTAGCTGCAAGGAACTTCTTTAGTGCGAACTTAACACCGTTAAGCTCGTTGATTCCTAGTGCTGCTTCTGGTCCTGTTAGTGGACCCTGGTATGCAATCTTTAGCTTGCTTGAGCAAGCAGCTGATGCTGACGGAGCGAATGCAACGAATGATGATGTTGCCATTGCTACAGCAGCTACAACCGCGAGAACGCGATTCTTCTTCATATGTAGTGCCTTTCCTGTTCTTGTGTCCCGGGACAGGGAGGCGTAAAGAGTAATGGCAGGGGTGAGCATTAGACAAGGCAGTTTCCCGCGTGAATTGTCTCGGTTTCGTTATAAATGGGATTTTGGTATCAAGTATTGAGACAAGAAATGGCCTACTTATCCAGAACGGCGTTGGGGTTAACCACCGCTTCTGCAACCTCTTTCATAGTCAAACGCCGATCCATTGCGGCCCGCTGAATCCAAGAAAAAGCTTCGGGTTCTGAAAGGTTAAGCGCTTTCATCAGTAGACCTTTAGCACGATCAATTAACTTGCGTGTTTCTAATCGATCATGAAGATCTGCAACCTCTGCAGCCAGTGATTTCATCTGGGTGTGACGGCTAATCGCGATTTCGATCGCGGGCATTAAATCTCCGATAGTAAATGGCTTAACGACGTAGGCCATTACTCCTGCGTCGCGAGCTCGATCTACGAGTTCTTTCTGAGAATAAGCGGTAAGCATTAAAACTGGCGCAATTTCTATAATTTTTTCCGCTGCAGATATTCCATCGAGGATTGGCATTTTCACATCAAGGATTGCTAAATCTGGTCTGTGTTCTGTTGCTAAATCAATTGCCTCTTGGCCATTTACCGCCTGAGCTACAACTTCATACCCGGCTGCCTGCAACATTTCGACAAGATCCATGCGGATTAAGGTTTCATCTTCTGCGACCAGAATTCGAACCGTCATTGTCGATTCATCCTTCCAGAGTTACATCCCGCATTGTCATGAGTGCCCCGAGTCGGATTCGAACCGACACTATGCAGTGTTTGAGACTGCCCTCTCTACCGTTGGAGTACCGAGGCTAATCGTGGAGCAATCTTAGCGGTAAGCCGCGACGACTCCACCAACTGCATCTCCCACAACGTGAACGCGCATCGCGTTAGTTGAGCCAGGAATTCCTGGAGGTGATCCAGCAACAATGACTACATTTTCGCCCACATGAGCGCGGCCAGACTCGATCAACAAAGTATCGGCCTGCTTCACCATCTCATCGGTGTGCTTCACCATTGGCGTTACCTCTGGTTCAACTCCCCATGACAAAGCTAGGCGATTGTACGTTCCAACTTCTGGAGTAAAGGCAACAATAGGAATAGGTGAACGCAGACGTGCCATTCGGCGAGCAGAGTCTCCAGATTGGGTAAAGGTAACTAAGTACTTTGCGCCAACAATTGCGCCTACTTCGGCGGCTGCGCGAGTAATTGCGCCACCCTTTGTCTTAGGGGTCGTGCGCAAGGCACGAATCATTTCAAAGCCACCTTCTTCAGTGCGGGCGATGATGCGAGCCATTGTTGCAACCGCTTCGATTGCAAAAGCTCCGACAGATGTTTCACCTGACAGCATCAATGCATCTGCGCCATCTAGAACCGCATTGGCGCAATCTGTAGCTTCAGCGCGAGTTGGTGAAGAGTTTGTGATCATCGAATCAAGCATCTGAGTTGCAACGATTACTGGCTTGGCTGCTTCACGTGCTAATTCAATACAACGCTTTTGAACTAGTGGCACTTCTTCGATTGGCATCTCGACTCCAAGATCGCCACGAGCAACCATGATGCCATCAAAGGCAGCAACGATCTCTTCAAGATTATCTACCGCTTGTGGCTTTTCAATCTTTGCAATTACCGGAATACGGAAACCAACTTCATCCATAATCACATGAACATCTTTAATATCGGCTGCGTTTCTAACGAAGGAAAGGGCGATGAAATCAGCGCCAGCTTTCATTGCCCAACGCAGATCTTCTTTATCTTTTTCAGAAAGTGCTGGAACAGAAACGGCAACACCTGGCAAGTTAATACCTTTGCTGTTGCTTACTGCTCCTGGCTGAATAACCTTTGTGACAACATCGTTGCCCTTAACTTCTACAACTTCAACGGTAACTTTTCCGTCATCAATCAGAATGCGATCGCCGGGCTTGCAATCCCCTGGCAATCCTTTGTAAGTAGTTCCTACACGATCCTTGGTACCTTCAACTTCATCAGTTGTAATTGTGAAGATATCGCCACGCTCTAATTCGTGTGGACCATTTGCAAAACGAGCAAGACGAATCTTTGGGCCTTGAAGGTCAACAAGAATTGCAATGGGCTTTCCTGCAGCTTTGGCTGCTTCGCGCACGCGGTCCAGACGGCTTTGATGCTCTTCATAGCCACCATGTGAAAGGTTCAAGCGCGCCATATTCATTCCAGCATCAATGAGCTCTTTTACCTTTTCGGCAGATTCAACAGCTGGACCCATGGTGCAAACAATTTTCGCTCTACGCATGTGTCTACCTTAAACCATCAATGGACGGTCAGTTGGCGCTATCGGTGAAGGAAGTTGGGTACGTCCCGTGAGATATCTATCAACTTCTGCCGCTGCGCTTCGACCTTCGGCAATAGCCCACACGATCAATGACTGACCACGTCCAGCATCACCTGCTACGAAAATTCCTTCTTCTGTTGTTTGGAATTTTTCATCGCGTTTGATGTTTCCACGATCATCTAGTTGAACCTCTAGCTGCGCTATCAATGAAGATTTCTCTGGACCCGTAAAGCCCATAGCCATAAATACGAAATCACATGGTATTTCTTTTTCTGATCCAGCTACGGGTTCAAACTTTCCATTAACAAATTGGGTTTCTACAATCTTAATTGCGCGCAGATTTCCTTGACCATCGCCCAAGAACTCTTCGGTGCTGACCGAGAACATGCGATTGTCTTCTTCTTCATGAGCGCTAGATACTCGGTAAATCATTGGGTACGTCGGCCAAGGTTGACCTGATGGTCGTTCATCAGTTGGACGAGGCATGATTTCAAGTTGAGTGACACTTGCTGCGCCTTGTCGGATAGATGTTCCTAAGCAATCAGCTCCTGTATCTCCGCCGCCAAGAATGACAACATGCTTTCCTGCAACGTTGATCGGTGATTCTTCAATTTCGCCTAATGCTTGCTTGTTGCCCCATGGTAAAAACTCCATAGCTTGGTAAATGCCCTTGAGTTCGCGACCCTTTATTGAAAGGTCACGCCATTGTGTTGAACCAACGGCCAAAACAATTGCATCGTATTTCTTGCGTAGATCAGAACCAGTTAATTCATTTCCAACATCAACACCTGGACGAAAACGTGTTCCTTCTTTTTCCATCTGTTCTAAACGACGATCAAGAATGTGCTTTTCCATTTTGAATTCAGGAATTCCATAACGCAACAATCCACCGATTTTGTCTGCTCGTTCGTAGACGGCAACGGTGTGGCCAGCGCGAGTTAATTGCTGCGCAGCCGCAAGGCCTGCTGGGCCAGAACCAATTACCGCAACAGTCTTACCTGTAAGGCGATCTGGAGCTAAAGGCTTAACTGTTCCTGCACCAAAAGCTTCTTCAATAGTGCGAAGTTCGATCTGTTTAATGGTTACCGCGTCGCGGTTGATGCCCACAACACAAGCGGTTTCACACGGTGCAGGGCAAAGACGTCCAGTGAATTCTGGAAAGTTATTAGTCGCATGCAGACGATCAATAGCTTCATCCTTGTCACCGCGGTACATCAAATCATTCCATTCAGGAATTAAGTTACCTAGTGGGCAACCGTTGTGACAGAAAGGAATTCCACAATCCATGCAACGGCCCGCTTGCTTTTGTAAGTGCTCGAAACTTTGTGGTTCATACACTTCGCGCCAGTCTTTGATGCGTACATCTACTGGACGTCGCTTAGGAGTCTCGCGCGGCGTTGTCATAAAACCTTTTGGATCAGCCATTTGCTGCAACCTCCATTACTAGTGCATCAACCGGTAGACCTTCACGAGTTGCTCGCTCCATTGCGGCAAGTACACGCGCATAGTCACGCGGCATAATCAGTGAGATTCGAGCAACGCTCTTCTCCCAATCCTTAAGCAACGCATTTGCAATTTCTGATCCTGTTTCGGCAAAGTACTTTGAAATGTGATCTTTCAAAATATCTTTCTGGTCATCCGGTACCGCCAAAACATCAACCATGTCAGCATTAACGTTTGCCGCATCAAGATCCAAAACAAATGCGCGTCCACCTGACATACCTGCGGCAATATTGCGACCGGTGCGACCAAGAACTACGACAGTTCCGCCCGTCATGTACTCGCAACCGTGATCTCCGATTCCTTCTACGATTGCAAGAGCACCCGAGTTACGTACACAGAAACGCTCTCCAACGACTCCACGAATAAAGATTTCTCCGGCAGTTGCGCCATACCCAATAACATTTCCTGCAATCACATTGTCGTGTGAAGGAAAAGTTGCTTTTACATCTGGGCGTACTACTACTCGACCACCAGAAATTCCCTTACCAACGTAATCGTTGGAATCTCCGTACAAACGAATGGCAACACCGCGTGGAATAAATGCACCCAGTGACTGTCCAGCAGATCCATGCAAGGTGACATCAATGGTTCCTGCAGGTAAACCTTCTGCGCCGTATTTGCGAGTAACTTCGGCGCCCAACATTGTTCCTACGGTGCGATTTACATTTCGCACTGGCAGATCAATCTTTACCGGCTCACCATTAGTGAGGGCAGGTTGGGCAAGTTCAATCAGTTGATTATCCAATGCAGCATCTAGACCGTGATCCTGCTTGGTTGTGTTGTGCAACGCGCTATCAACATCTGGACGAACTAGTAAAGGCTCAAGATTTAAGCCAGCTGCCTTCCAGTGATCGACCGCCTTGCGGGTATCTAAAAATTCAACGTGACCAATTGCTTCTTGCAGAGTGCGGAAACCAAGTTGTGCCAGGATTTCACGAACTTCTTCGGCAATGTATTCAAAGAAAGTTTCGACGAACTCGGGTTTTCCGGTGAACTTTTTGCGCAGCTCTGGGTTTTGAGTTGCAACACCAACTGGGCATGTATCCAAGTGGCACACGCGCATCATGATGCAACCAGAAACGACTAGTGGCGCAGTGGCAAATCCGTACTCTTCAGCACCTAGTAGAGCTGCAATTACGACATCGCGACCAGTTTTTAGCTGGCCATCCGTTTGTACAACGATGCGATCACGCAGACCATTAAGCAACAAAGTTTGCTGTGTTTCAGCTAAACCAAGTTCCCATGGCGCTCCTGCATGCTTGAGCGAAGTGAGTGGCGAGGCACCGGTTCCACCATCATGACCAGAAATCAAAACCACATCTGCATGCGCTTTGGAAACACCCGCAGCAACAGTGCCAACGCCAACTTCGGCCACCAACTTAACGTGAACGCGCGCGTTCTTGTTTGCATTCTTTAAGTCGTGAATCAGTTGTGCAAGATCTTCAATCGAATAAATATCGTGATGCGGAGGTGGCGAAATCAATCCAACACCTGGCGTTGAATAACGTGCTTTTGCGATCCATGGATAAACCTTGTTACCGGGAAGTTGTCCACCCTCTCCTGGCTTTGCGCCTTGAGAAATCTTGATTTGAATGTCATCACTATTGACAAGGTAATTACTTGTTACGCCAAACCGGCCAGAAGCAACCTGCTTAATCGCAGAACGCTTTGAATCGCCGTTTGCCATAGGAATATTACGTTCTACCTCTTCGCCGCCTTCACCTGTATTTGATTTTCCACCAAGTCGGTTCATCGCGATTGCAAGAGTTTCATGTGCTTCGGCTGAGATTGATCCGTAAGACATTGCACCAGTAGAAAAACGCTTAATGATTTCGCTGATTGGTTCTACTTCATCAACTGAAATAGCAGGATTAACTCCATCTTTAAATTGGAACAATCCGCGAAGAGTCATCAGGCGCTTGCTCTGCTCATTGACACGATCGGTGTAGCGCTTAAACACGTCATAACGCTTGTTACGTGTTGAATGCTGCAAAGTAAAGACAGTCTCTGGATCAAATAGGTGGGGTTCACCTTCGCGACGCCATTGATACTCGCCGCCGATTGGCAAACGCTTAGTTCCGGGAACTTCTCCCCCAGGTGGATAAGCGATGTGATGGCGCGCGATTGTCTCTTCTGCAATTACATCAAGTGAGACTCCGCCAAGACGAGATGTTGTTCCGACAAAGTACTCGTCGACAACTTCTTGTGAGAGTCCGATAGCTTCAAACACCTGCGCGCCTGTATATGAAGCGATGGTGCTGATACCCATCTTGGACATGACCTTGAGGACACCTTTTCCAAGACTCTTAATTAAATTCTTTACCGCCTTTTCAGGCGTGATCCCTGTAATAACTCCTTGTAGAACTAAATCTTCTGCAGATTCCATTGCAAGATATGGATTAACGCAGGCTGCGCCATAACCAATAAGCAATGCAACATGGTGAACTTCACGTACGTCTCCGGCTTCAACAACTAACCCCACCTTGGTGCGAGTCTTTTCGCGGATCAGATGATGATGAACTGCAGAGGTAAGTAGCAACGATGGAATAGGTGCGTTTTCGGCATCACCATCGCGATCAGACAAAACAATAATTCGTGCACCATCTTTAATCGCTTGCGAAACCTCTGCTCTGATTTCGGTCAGACGTTCGCGAAGAGAATCTCCACCATCTGCGATGCTAAAGAGTCCGCGAACAACATATGCACTAAGGCCTGGATAGTCACCATCGGCATTAACGTGAATAATCTTTGCGAGTTCATCATTGTCGATTACTGGGAAAGCTAAAGAAATTTGACGACAACTGCTAGGGCCTGGATCTAAAAGATTGTGCTCTGGTCCCATAGATGTACCAAGACTTGTCACTAATTCTTCACGAATAGCATCTAATGGTGGGTTGGTAACTTGGGCAAAGAGTTGTGAGAAATAATCGAAAATTAATCGCGGCTTATCAGAAAGAGCTGCAATTGGCGTATCGGTTCCCATTGATCCCAATGGCTCCATGCCGTTCTTTGCCATTGGTGTTACCAAAATACGTAAATCTTCTTCGGTGTATCCAAAAGCTCGCTGACGTCGAACAACTGATGAGTGCGGATACACAATGTGTTCGCGTGAAGGGAGCTCACTCAGCTTCACAATTCCAGCATGCAACCAATCTCCATACGGCGCAGCACTTGCTAGGCCATCTTTGATTTCACCATCTTCAATGATTCGACCTTGTTCGATATCAACCAAGAACATCTTGCCTGGTTGCAAACGACCTTTGCGTTCCACGTTTTCCGCGGGAATATCCAGTACACCAACTTCGGATGCAAGAACCACTAGGCCATCTTTAGTTACCCAAAAACGTGATGGGCGTAAACCATTGCGATCTAGAACTGCGCCAACTTGATGCCCATCAGTGAAAGTCACACATGCAGGACCATCCCATGGCTCCATCATCGATGCATGGAATGCGTAAAAGTCACGACGGTTCTGCGGCATCGTTGCATGGTTCTCCCACGCTTCTGGAATCATCATCAAGACCGCATGTGGAAGTGAACGACCGCCCAAATACAAAAGTTCTAGAACTTCATCAAATGAACCTGAATCTGATCCCGACATTTCAACGATAGGAAATAAACGCTTGAGATCCCCTGGAATCAGATCACTTTCAAGTAATGATTCGCGAGCACGCATCCAATTGCGATTTCCTTTAACGGTATTGATTTCTCCGTTGTGAGCAATAAATCGGTATGGGTGAGCAAGTGGCCATGATGGAAAAGTATTGGTAGAAAAACGTGAGTGAACCAAGGCAAGCGGAGAAACAACACGCTCATCTGAAAGTTCTGGGAAAAATTCTTCTAACTGTCCGGTTGTGAGCATTCCCTTGTACACAATTGTTTGCGAAGACAAAGAAGGAAAGTACAAATCTAATGTGTGCTCGGCGCGCTTTCGAAGACAAAAAGCTAGTCGGTCTAGTGCGATCCCGGTCTCGCCTTTCTTTCCTGCGATAAATAGTTGGTGAAAATCTGGCATTACTGACAGCGCAGTCTTTCCAAGAGATGTTGAGTTAATCGGAACTTCGCGCCAACCTAAAACAACTAAGCCTTCTTCATCTGCGATCCGAGCAATATCTGCCTTTACATCGGCGCCTTTTGCGATGAATGCGATTCCTGTTGCGTAAGCATCAGCTGCTGGAAGTTTGAAATCTACGACAGCTTGGAAGTATGCATCCGGAATGCGAATCAGAATTCCTGCACCATCACCACTATCTGGTTCAGCACCCGATGCACCGCGGTGTTCCATATTGCGCAAAGCTGTCAGAGCTTTCGCAACAATCTCGTGCGTAGCAATCTTGTTGAGTGTGGCAACCATGGCAACACCACATGCATCATGTTCTGCGGCAGGATCGTAGAGTCCCTGTGCTTGTGGATAATTGGATGCAAGTGCCATGGGCGCGCTCCTACGGATTTGTCCTTACATGTAAAGGGACAACCTTGGCCCGTGGTGCTCAGTGCTTAGGGCGAAATCGTAGCAATAAGAGTGCTAATTAG
>ENA-ORFA01001105-ORFA01001105.1-marine-metagenome-genome-assembly--contig:-NODE-1105-length-10895-cov-1.938991_pt1 | contig 10895 bp, 12 predicted proteins | sample MGYA00248621_ERZ508587 | MGnify/ENA primary metagenome ERZ508587 (study PRJEB26250, sample SAMN06266239) | marine metagenome | isolation source: Columbia River Estuary | place: USA:Columbia River... | reverse complement strand
AACTGCTGCTGCAATTTCTTCGGGTTCTGCGATGCGATGCATGGGTGATTCTTGTGCCATTTCATCCAGAATATGTTCAACTGATTGACCTGTTTTTGATGATTTTGCTTCTGCAATGCCATTCAATCGAAGGGTGTTGGTTGCACCTGGAAGTACATTATTTACCGTGATTCCAAACTCTGTGGCAGCGTTAGTGTGAAGGGGGCATAGCGGTGAAGACCCGTAATAATAAAGCTTGGTTTCTAGTCCTTCCGGTAGTTCTTATTGTTTCATTTACTGCGCTATTACCGCTTATGACAGTTGCTAACTATGCGATTCAGGATATTTTTAGTCCAGATAATCGTTTATTTGTTGGTATGAAATGGTTCTATGACATAACTAATGATCCACTTATTATTGATGCATTCCAACGCAGTTTCCAATTCTCAATTCAAGCCTTACTAATTCAAATTCCACTTGGTATTGCAATTGCTCGAATTATGCCAAAATCTGGCTGGAAGGCATCTGCTGCATTAGTTGCAGTTTCAATACCTTTAATTATTCCGTTCAACGTAATTGGCTCAACATGGTTGATTTTCTCCCGTAAAGATATTGGGCTAGGTGGATTCTTATTAAACAAATTATTTGACTTTGACTTTACCTCTGATCCAAAAGATGGTTGGGGTTTAATTTTGGCAGTAGATGTTTGGCACTGGACCCCACTAGTGACATTACTTGTCTATGCTGGTCTGCGTTCAATTCCACCTGCTTACTACCAAGCAGCTGCAATTGATGGCGCCTCACCACTTGCAGTATTTAGATTTGTTGAGCTTCCAAAACTTCGCAGGGTTTTACTAATCGCTCTTCTACTTCGCTTTATGGATAGTTTTATGATCTACACCGAGCCATTTGTTATTACCGGTGGCGGTCCAGGGGACGCCACAACCTTTGCCAGTATCTTGCTTACTAATATTGCCGTGGGTCAGTTTGATGTTGGTCGAGCAGGTGCGTACTCATTAATCTTCTTTATTTTAATTCAGATCATGTCCTTCTTGTTCTATACCGTTCTTACTCTGCAAGATCGAGAAGAGGTGACTAAAACTAAATGAGTAAAACAGAGAGTTTAGTTAAAGGTTCCTTCTCACCTCAAAAAAAGAAGCGATCTCTTCCTTGGTCAGGTTTTGTATTTTGGACAGTTATTGCAATTTGGATGGTGCCAGTTGCCTGGTTAATTCTGATGTCAGTTCGACCATCAGCTGATATTTTAGGTACTTTTGAAATTATTCCTTCTCGCTTTACCTTTGATGGTTATCGAGATTTTATTTTAAAAGAGATGTGGTACAAGGCTTATTTAAACTCTCTAACATATGCAACTCTTAACACAATCTTCTCAGTTACTTTAGCCCTACCAGCTGCTTACGCCTTCTCAAGATTTAGCTTTGCTGGTGATAAGCATCTGTTCTTCTGGTTGCTCACCAACCGTATGGCACCCGCTGCTGTGTTCTTACTTCCTTTCTATAACATGTATAACGCAGTCGGATTATTTGATAAGACACTTGGTGTGGCAATAGCTCATATGCTCTTTAATGTTCCACTTGCAGTCTGGATTCTAGAAGGCTTTATTTCTGGTATTCCGCGGCAGGTAGATGAAACTGCTGCTATTGATGGTTACTCACTGCCTAGATTTTTTATCAAGATCTTTTTACCAATGATCCGCTCTGGTATTGGTGTTACTGCATTCTTCTGCTTCATGTTTAGTTGGGTAGAACTTCTAATTGCTCGCACAATTACTAGTACAGATGCGAAGCCAATAAGTGCTGCGATGACACGAACAGTCTCATCCGCCGGAACCGACTGGACGCTGCTCTCAACCGCTGGAGTTATGACAATTATTCCTGGTGTGTTAGCAATCTGGTTCGTTCGCAAATACATCGCCAAAGGCTTTGCGTTAGGTCGTGTGTAATTATGTTTAAGTGGATGGTATGGACGCTACCAGTTGCAATTGTCTTCATTGGTGTAATACTTCTTATTATTGGTATGACAATCTGGGGACATTATCGTCCACCAAAGGTGCATAAAGGATTTTTAAGAATTACCACCGATCGTGGGGACCGGGTATATATCGCCTATATCTCTTTCGCATTTTTTATGATCGTCTGGATATCACTAGTTGAAGGCATGCTCTATACCGGAGCTGGCATAGGTGTTGCTTTAGCTGCAATCATTTTAAAATGGGGATAGAAAGAAAGAAAAAATAGAATTACTACAAGAATACTTGTGGTGATAGTTAAATCCACCCACCTGGGTGGCTTTAGGGGAAAGGAAATATAGTGCTAGGAAAAAGAGCAAAGTTTGCCCTTATACCTGTACTAGCAGGCACTCTCGTGCTTTCAGCATGTAGTAGCAGTTCAGATTCCGCCGGAGATGCGGCAGAATTTGAAGCAGCGGCTGCAAAATGGATAAATGACGAGTTCCAGCCAAGTGCAATTTCAAAGGATGAGCAAACTGAAGAAATGAAGTGGCTTGTAAATGCATCGGCCCCATATCGTGGCCTTTCCATTAAAGTTGCCTCAGAAGGTTTAACAACTCATAAGTATGAGTCAGAAACCCTAACCAAAGCGTTCAAGGAAATTACTGGAATTACAGTAACCCATGACATCATTGGTGAAGGTGACGTAGTGCAGAACATCCAGACTGAATACCAGACTGGAAAGCCAATCTACGACGCATACATCAATGACTCAGATCTAATTGGAACTCACTCACGTTCACAAGCAATTATTCCGCTTAGTGATTACATCGAGGGTGAAGGCAAGGATGTAACATCCCCATTCCTAGATCTTGATGACTTCATTGGTTTAAAATTCACAACTGGTCCTGATAAGAAGCTTTATCAGTTGCCTGATCAACAATTCGCCAACCTTTACTGGTTCCGCTATGACTGGTTCACAGATCCAGCCATCAAGGATCAGTTCAAGAAGGCTTACGGATATGACCTAGGTGTTCCAGTTAACTGGTCTGCTTATGAAGATATCGCTAAGTTCTTCTCAACTCAGGTAAATGGCAACGGAAAGATTGATGGAACCAAGGTCTATGGTCACATGGATTACGGCAAGAAAGATCCATCACTTGGCTGGCGCTTTACTGATGCATGGCTTTCAATGGCCGGTAACGGTGACGTAGGTCTTCCAAATGGTCTGCCAGTAGATGAGTGGGGTATTCGTGTTGAAGGCTGTAATCCAGCTGGATCATCAGTAACTCGCGGTGGCGATACCAATGCACCTGCCTCTGTTTATGCAATCCAGAAGTACATTGACTGGTTCAAGTACACACCACCTACCGCTCGCGGTATGGACTTCTCAGAGTCCGGTCCAGTTCCTGGACAAGGCTCAGTTGCACAACAGATGTTCTGGTACACAGCATTCACCGCAGATCTTTCTAATCCAGAGATCTCACCAAAGGTTGTAAATGCTGATGGAACTCCTAAGTGGAAGATGGCACCATCTCCACACGGTTCATACTGGCAAGAAGGCATGAAACTCGGCTACCAAGACGTAGGTTCATGGACATTCTTCAAATCTGTATCAGCGGAAAATCGCGCTGCTGCATGGTTGTATGCACAGTTCATCACAAGCAAGACAGTTGACCTTAAGAAGTCAATTACTGGTTTGACATTCATTCGTGAATCCACAATCCAGGCTCAATACTTCACTGACAACGCAGCTAAGTACGGCGGTTTGATTGAGTTCTACCGTTCACCAGCACGCGTTCAGTGGTCTCCAACTGGAACTAACGTTCCAGATTATCCAAAGCTTGCACAACTATGGTGGCAGAACATTGCACCAGCAGCTGTCGGTGAAAAGACCGCACAACAGGCAATGGATGCTCTCGCAAAGGCACAAGATGATGTTCTTACACGTCTTGAAGCAGGCGGCGGACAAGGTGACTGCGGTGTGAAGATGAATCCAGAGAAGGACGCCAAGTACTGGTTAGACCAGCCAGGTGCTCCTTATCCTAAGTTAGCTAATGAGAAGCCAAAGCCAGAGACTGTCGATTATGACACTCTTGTAGCTTCATGGAAATAAATTAGTTAATAAGTAAAACACCAAATGGTTGGTCGATTAAAAAATCGGCCAACCATTTGTTTTTGATAGCAAGGTTTGGATAAAAACTTGTTACATCAACACTGAGTATTTTTCGTCCAGGTTTTGGTTCATATACACCAGGTGCAATACAACCATGAATACCACCTAAAGCATAATCAGTAGGAACACCTTTATGCTTCATGCTATACTTTGGACCTTTCTTTTTAATGTCATCATCAGTATCAAGAATGGTTGTATCAACTACAAGATTCTTAAACCAATTATGAACACCAATAAACTCAGGAGTTTCAAACTTAACACAAGGTAGGATAACATCGCGTATAACAACATTCTTACGATAAGTTCGCATCTCTTTTATGTCTTTCTTGCTCATACCTAATTTCTCAGAAAGAAAGTGAAGAAAGATTTCCTTAGAAATTTTAGGTTCGCTTGCTGAAAGCAAATTGACATTGTAAGTTTCACTTAGTTTAGCACGCAGATTTATTTGCGATACCATAACTTTTGTTCCTTTGGAATCTGTCATAGTGAATATTGCCTTGGTTGATCTTACGTCATTGATACAGTATTTTACAACCATGATCAATGTTTCTTTGTCTATTATCCTCTCATAATGAGGATGAGGCATTTCTTCAACATTTTCCCAATCCATTCCAAACTGTGTCCACTTCAAGGATGTACGCTTAGCGTTACTATCCCAGTGATTCAGTTTAAATATATCAACACATCTAATGGAAAGTTTGAATTCTGGATAATCAAGAAACTCATTTCTGTCTGACTTACCAATTACATACTGAGCATACTCATATAGCCTATATGCAAGCGCTTCTGGATCTTCTAAAGGATCAAGAAACTCTTTGGTGTTTGCCAAAACAAACTCAGTAATCTGGGCATCAAACGCAATATTATTGTAACCAAAATGCCAATCCTTGGCTTTCTTTGATTCAATAAGAAACTTGACAAAATCAACAGCATCATTTTGATACTTACTTATGACAAAAACTTTTCTAGTCTTTCTGTCATACGCTTCAAATACAGCAACGAAACAATTGACAATGGTCTCATAGTCCATTACCCAGAATTCGCGACTTCTCATTACTTACTTTTTTTTGAACTCACACTTGCTTTTAAATCTCCTGCTCTTGATAATGCTATGTCAAATGCTGACTTAATAGTGTCAATAAATACGTTGCAGTCGCTATTATGACCAAATGTAGATGCAAATACTATGATATCATTTGGATCTTCTAAATAATACTCATAGTATGCAGGTATGATAACTCGTTGTTCTTGCCAACCTTGCTCACCATTTGCTCTTTTTGTAGGTATGATGTCACCACGATCATTCAAGCGAGGCATCATCATTGGTTTGTCTTTTTTGTCTTTTGAAATAACCGCAAGAACTTTTTGTTCTGGATCAAATATTGCCTCATTGTAAGGGCAATCAGGAGTTACAGGCATCATTCTGAATGACTCTTTATCATTCCATTTTGTTGCATAAATCATCATGTTTTTCATATACTTAAAAATTAAAAGGTTACAATTTAAACGTTTCTTTTTGCTTATCATACTTGTCACAAAGTTCTCCAACTTCCTGAAGCATCTTTACATCCACAGATAATATCTCAGCATAATGCTTGAAATACTTTTTTGGAAATATAAATGATTCAATATAAACCCATTCTGGCGTATGAATACCATAATAGTCAGATAAGTGCCTTTTGGCATTCTGTGAAAACTTTGAGTACTTGCCTTCAATAAACAAGTCGTAGTCATTTCCTACAGGATTCATGTCAAAGATGTATGCTATTTTACCATCACATAATGGTACAACATAATCCAACATTGCATGTGTTGTCAATTTGTTTTTCTCAAAATTCAACCACTGATCTGTATCCTCTTTTTGATAAACACAAACTAATTTGCGCTCAGTATCAGGGAACTCCTCTGGCCAATGCACATAAACTTGCACTGGCCTTGGGTCTTTAGTTCGCTTGAATCCTAGCAAAGGGTACAAAAAGGTATAAGATTTTTGAAAGTATTTTCTATACATTTCTTTTATCATAAAACCAATTCATTATTGTTAACGATAAACTTGTAAGGTAATTCAAAGTTCTTTGTTTCAAAGTGATACTTAGCCTCATCAAGTAATTTGTCAGTTTCTTCTTCCCATTTGGAAAGTGTTTCGTCAGAGATTCTAATTGGAGCAATCTGCATAAATGGATCAACCACTAAGAATCTAAATGTAATCTTGTATCCAGCATACTTTGGCTGAGATGTATAGACATGCTCTACAAGTTTTTTATACATTGCTGCTTGAATCCAATAGTTATAGTATTCAATGCTGTCAGGAAACTGTGAAATTGTCTTGCTTGTTTTCTTCAAGTCATTCACACGTATTTCTTTATTGATATTATCAATAACTAAGTTGTCAATAAAACCTCTCAATCCAAAAGGACTTTCTGGATCTAACTTTGTCAATTCAATTTCATTGTGCTTTTCCAATTGAGAAAAGGAGTCTGAAAAATAACCCATAACATCCATTACTGATACTGTAGATGTAATCTTTTCTACAACAGCTTTACAAAAATCATAGATGTCTTGGTCTATAACTGTTCTTCCTTCTGCTTTCTTAAGATATTCCCAATACGCAATGTGCTTACTGTTAATCATTTTCTCTATACGCTGTCCATCTGTTTTAAGAGACTGATAAAGATTGACATCTTTAAGAACATCAAGTATTGCTTCTGCAAATTCTTCCAAGTTCTCACGAGTGTCACCTTCTCTTTTCAATTCTTTATAATGATTGAAGATTGTGTGTAATACACTTCTTGGATTATCACTTGGTAAATCCTGTACACTGACAACAAACTGATTTTCAAAGTCTTCTGGCTTTAATAATAAGCAATGTATCAATGAACCTTCCATCATGTTTTTATCTATAACATCTTCTTTTTGTCCAAGAACATAGTGTTTGTAAAAAGATGATGGACTAAATACTAGTTTGTTCAAACCAGAGTAAGACATTAAAAAGTCTTTGTCAAAAAATTCTTGCTCTTTCTGAATACGCTCAGAAAAAGCTATTTGTGCTACAAATTTTCCCATATTTTTTTTAGTTACAATTTTCCATATCTGATGGGAAGTACTTGCCTAATATGTTACCATTATAGCTATTGGCAGTCAGCACATCATTTTTAATTTGATGAGCTAACTCACAATAACCAAGATACTTTTTAGAACAACATACTTCAAGGATTTCTCTTTTGTAAAACTTTTTATCAGTGAGTGCTATCTCTTCAGTCAGCTCTGCACATGATCCATAATAAGTTTTCCAATTTGATTCCTTAACGACACGCTTGAAGGTCTTTCTAGTCTTTGTTTGTGTCTTTTCTCTATTAGAGATTTTTGTCTTTCTCTCACTGTATAGATTTTTTCTACCTATGTAGAATCTTCCAGTAACTGTGTTGGTAATTTTGTACACAAACCCAACAGCTTCTTCATGATTTGGAAGGTCATCAATAGATAAAACAACTACTGCTAAACCTTCGTTTAGTTTATAAATCCAATCGCTCATAAGTTGATGTTAACGTACAAACTTACTCATTTTTTTTGACATATTTTTCTATTGCTCTTTGGAGTTTAGGGTAAAAATCATAAAGAGCAATCTCTTTACCATGATGTTTTATGATATCACTGATATCTTTTTCTCTTGGTAAATAGATAAAAGGTAATCCATATTCTTTTTCATAGAATTTCATGGAATTTATACCTGCTTCGTCACTATCCATACATACTACAACATGTTGGTAACGCATTTGAAACTCATGAATATCATTTGATGTAAGCTTTGTTGATTCACTGTTAGGGGCAATACAGTCTATCGTAAGACCTAAACTATCTATCGCCATTACATCTTTCAATGATGAGGCAATAACAAGTGTGTCATGTCCTTGTAGTTGATTATAACCTTGTATGTAATCTCTCTTCTGTAAATAGAATTTAAGTTTCTTTGCTTTTGGATTATACACCTTGTACAATTCATTGTTTGCAAAATAACCATACATATAATCACCATTATTTACAAAGGAGTTTGACATCTCACCTGTAGTGGTATCAACTTCACTTACTTCATAATATTCTAGTGGTATAACCTCGTATTTATTCAGCATACTACTACCAATATTAAACTGCAACCAGAACTTTGCATCAAGATTAGTCCAACCTCTTACTTTGTAATCAGTAATGGACCATCTTTTTGTACATGCAATAATCTCTGTGTCTTGATATGCTCCAGTTTTACAGAATTCATGGTAGTCTTTAACAATTTTCTCACAGGCCTGTTCTTTTGTAAGATTGTATAAATCCTGAATTAGCTTGTGAGCATCACCAAACTTGCCTGTTGAATGACATTTGAAAACAATTTTGTTTGTGTCTTTGTCAACATATATAAACATTGATGGCGTTTTGTCATTAGGATTAAATATACTTTTAATCTTTACTGATCTACCTGTAAAATCATGCGTTAATCCCAAGTAGTATTTATATATCCATGCATCTGGAATATTATCCAATGATCCTACATATTGTCTACTTGAAAACATAATACAAATCTATAAAAAGAAAAAGGGTGAGCATACACTCACCCCTGTTCTTATACAATGAATAAATTAGTCATTGCCAAATGGCAAATCTAAATCGCTATTTGCTGCACTCTCTGCAGGTGTAGGAAAATCATCTGCTAGTGATGATGATGGTGTTGCTGATTGTGTTGGCTCAAAAGATTGGATTGGCTCTTTATCTTCTGGCTTTTCTTTAGCAGCAATGATATGCACTGCTTCATCAAACTCAATGAAGTTAAGTGGTTTTCTATCATCATTCTCTAATGCAGAGAAAGGATACAAACTTTTACGTGGCTGTGCTTTTGGAAAGAACAATCTGTAATTTGGATTTGTATACCCCTCATTGAAGTACTCAGAACCTGCAACAGTAAAATAGCCCCATAGTTCTGGATCAATAAGATACTTTCTTACTTCCATTACATAGTCTTCAATTGTGTCACCTTCTACACCTTTCTCATTCATCTTTGCAAGAACACCCATTTGTTTTGCAACATTGTTAACCCAGTTGTAGATTTGGTTATCTCTTTGGATTACTTTACCTTCATAGGTATAAGTGCTAAAAGGCCAGTCACCAGACTTTACATTACCAATTTGACCTCTGAATTTACCTTGACTTGGATTGTTTTTATTGATATCTAATCCTTCAAACTCATCACCTCTATCAATTCCTTCTAGACGAACAACAACAAAATATGCATCTTTATTGTATGCAGGAGCATCAAGTGTAATATCTACAATTCTACAATAATGAGTACCTGGAGGTATAATCTTAGAGATACCATTTCCACCTTTGCTTTCTTTAAAATCGCTTGACTTAAACATAATTTTTACTTTTTAAATATTAATCAATATAAACTTTATCCCAGTGTGTAATAATCTTGCCATCTTCTCCTGGTTCAGAGATAACAATTTCTTGACTTCGCAAGTGCTCTGGGCGTGCGCCACAGGCTATTTCGTCAGTTGTCATAAAACTCAAGATGTTCTTTTTGCCTTTTCTATAGATGTAACCTATAGCATCTGAGTTTGAGGTAGTGATACGCTTTAGTTTACCTGTCAAATCCAAGTCTAAAGAGTTAAATTCAGCACCATTTTTCTCTAACAATGTATCTTTGATGTGACCAACAAAAATTACATGTGGAGCTAGAGTTTTTACATAGTTAAGAACTTTCTCAAAAGCTTGACGTAACCATGGATATCCTGCGCCATTAGGCATGTTTAGGATGTTTCCATAATTAGCTTTATGTTTTGTAAACCAGTCTTTACCCATAATACTTTTAGAATACAATTCTTCTGCATAAGGGATACACATGCTTTCTAAAGCTGTGATTGTGTCAAGAGCAATATACTTGTAAGGTTTGCCTGCATCTGTAATCATGTTACCAATAGTAACAATGTCAGCGATAGACTTTGCTTTAAGTTTAATTGCATCAACGTAATCAGTACCATCTTCAAGGTCTAGAATCAAACAGTTATCTAATGCAGATAACAAAGTGGTTTTACCCACTTTAGGTTTACTGAAGATTACAAGATTCTTTGGACTCTTGGTTTCAGCTTTTACTTTTTGCATTGGAAGCACAAATCCTCCTGTGGATTTTACTTCTGGTTGATCTTTTGCCATTCTATTCCTTTTTTAATTAAGTCATTTAACCACTCTTTGTTTGACATAGGCACATTATGCTGAATGCAATAATGATCACGCATAGTCATAGCACTGTAATGACTATCTTCTTTTTCAGAATACATACCACCAAATAAATCATCAATAGTTGGTTCTTCTTCAATGGTTACTACATCAGCATATGCTGCTTTTACAGATGTGGAATTCACAAGTTCTAGATCAGACAACCTAATAGCATATGTTGTAGATGTTTTTCCATCAGAAGATGTTTCAACTCCTACATACTTTTTAGGATTAAGTGCCCAATTAGGATTGTTTACCAATCTGTACAACTTTCTGTTTGCACGATCATAATGATCTTGATCCCAGTCAAACAACTCAATGTAAAAGTCTTGGTTGCAAGATAACTCGCTTGACCAAAAACGTACACATTCTACTCTTTCATCTCCAAACTCTTTGCCCATGTAACAAAGCTTTGCACCAAACTTTGGACTGGAGATGCCCATGTGGTTGAAAAGATTCTGCCAGAAAGGAAGATACTCACTTGTAATCTCCTTAATGTGCTTTTTCTTTTCA